>ODAJ012118786.1_pt1 | contig 11324 bp, 3 predicted proteins | sample 1539241 | NCBI WGS metagenome assembly ODAJ01 (sample SAMN02144231, study PRJEB22623) | gut metagenome | biome: sheep rumen | host: Ovis aries | place: New Zealand | reverse complement strand
TCAGTCTGACGGCGATAATAGCTGCAGCACTGATGCTGCAGATGACTATGGCTGTGATGTCATATCTGGCACATAGTTTTATCCAGGCATCAATGGAGCGCACGGTGGATAAAGAGATGAATGCCATCAGTCTGGGCATACGCAACAAACTGGGTAAGGTGGAGGTGACCACATATAACATGGCGTGGCTGGCTGGCGACCAGTTGGCAAGTCCGAACAGCATAGAGGAATTCACACGTAAGGTGGTGGCACATAACCCTCCGTTTATTGGTTGTGGCGCAGCCTTCCTGCCTGATTACTATAAGAGTAAGCCGAAATATTATGAGCCCTACAGTACCAGAAGATACCTGACGGGCACCAAAACAGAAAAGTACACCGTCATAACGAAAGATTTAGGTAGAGATGGTGTGGACAATACGAAAGACGAGTATTACGTATATGCCATAAGCAAGAGAAACGCACACTGGAGCGAACCATACGTAGACGCCGATGGAGCTAATGACACGATAACGACATATTCGGTGCCAGTGACTGACAGCGAGGGAAAGACGGTGGCAGCACTGTATGTGGATATATCGCTGGACTGGCTCAACGACTTAATGGAGGAGTCGAGAGAGTATAAAAACACCCAGCGATTCATACTGTCGGGCAAGGGCAACCTGCTGGCTGGCGAGGACTGCGAGACACTGCGGCAGGCTAAGAAGAAACTGGATGCCGATGCAAACAAGACAGGTTACAGCACGATGAAGGACGTGGACGGTGAGAAACTGCATGTGTTCTATCACCCCATAGGAGGTCAGACAGACTGGGTGCTCATCAGCGTGAATTACGACAGCGAGGTGTTCGGACGTCTGCGTTCAGTGCGTATATGGCTGTTCTCGATGGTGCTGGTAGGTATGGGACTGTTGGCATTCATAGTGATACGTGTGGGCAAGCATCTGGAGAGTCTGCGCGAGGTGAATGCCGAGAAAGAGCGCACGCTGAGCGAACTGCGAGTGGCAAGTAAGATACAACAGAGTATGTTGCCAGATGACCACCTGTTACACAAAGAAGTGAATATATACGGTTCGCTGCATCCTGCTATGGAGGTGGGTGGCGACCTGTTCGACTACGTGATAAGAGACGGCAAACTGTACTTCTGCATAGGCGATGTGAGCGGAAAGGGCGCACCAGCAGCTATGATGATGGCTGTGATACACACCATGTTCAGAGACTTCTCTGCCCATGAGAATAATCCTGTACGCATAATGAAGAGCATAAACATAGGTTCGTGCAGAAACAACAAGACCAACATGTTTACCACCCTGTTCCTGGGTGTGCTCGACTTGCCAACAGGACACCTGCGCTATTGTAACGCCGGGCACGAGATACCATTCGTGATAGATGACGGAAAGATGACACCTCTGCCTACTGTTGCCAATCTGCCAGTGGGAGCGTTTGAAGACTCGGAATACCAGTTGCAGGAGACGAAACTGAACCCTGAGAGCACCCTGTTCATGTACACTGACGGAGTGACTGAGGCAAAGAATGCCTTAAGAGAGCAGTTTGGAATGCAGAGGGTGGAGGATGTGCTGAAGAAGTGTGCGCAAGACAATATGTTGCCACAACAGATACTGGAGACCTTCAATGAGAAGGTGCACCAGTTTGTGAGTGGCTATCGCCAGAGCGACGATATCACGATGCTTGCCATACGCTATCAGGCACAGAGTTTCGACAGCAAACTGACAGAGACGCTGACGCTGAAGAACAATGTGAAGGAGGTGGCAAAGCTGTCAGCATTTATAAAGCAGGTGACTGAGCAGTTGCAGATAGATAAGGAGCTCGCCTCACAACTGAGACTGGCTGTGGAAGAGGCTGTGGTGAACGTGATAGACTATGCCTACCCAGCAGAAAAAGAGGGCGAGATAGAGGTGAGAGTGATGTCGGACGGCAGCATAATAAAGTTCGTTATCATCGACTCAGGAGGTGCCTTTGACCCTACAGCAAAGGAGAAGGCTGACATCACACTGTCAGCAGAAGACCGCCAGATAGGCGGACTGGGACTGTTGCTGGTGCGCGAACTGATGGACTCCATAAACTATGAGCGTGAGGGTGGAAAGAACATACTGACGCTGATGAAGAAGGTAAAGGTTAAAGTTTAAAGTTTAAAGGTTAGAGTTGAGAGACAGTTTAAAGGTTAATAGTTTAATAGTTCAAGGGCTTAACGTTCTTGCGCTCCAGTGGGTGCTCAGGCGCTTCGCGGAGCCCGTTAACGTTCCCGTTTAAAATTTAATTTTAATAAAGATGGATACTACACTTAAAGAAATCGACGGCAAATATGTTGCCACATTAGAAGGTGAAATGGATACAGCAGCAGCTGTAGAAGTGGAAGAGGTTCTGAAACCCCTGTATGACACCTCAGGTAAGGACGTGATAATAGAATGTGAGAAGCTGGAGTATATAGCTTCGAGCGGACTGCGTATATTGCTCGGCATACTGAAGGCTGCAAAGGCAAGTGGCAGCAAGGTGACACTGCGAGGCGTAAACAAGGAGATAAAGAATGTGTTTACGCTGACAGGATTCATCAATCTGTTTGAGTTTGAATAATTCAGACACACTACCGCTATAACAACCAATCACAACCACCTAAAAAAATCCTTAGTCATGAAGACATCTGCACCTTTAACTAAAACCCAGTATGGCATATATGTAGAGTGCGTTCAGCACTTGGGAGAATATCGTTATAATATAACTTATTTATATACGCTTGATGGCAGTCTGGATGAAGAAAAACTGAAAGCGTCTATAGAGTACGTTGTGGCTGCACATCCTACGTTGTTTACCCGTATAGAGCTGAACGAACAAGGCGAACCAGTGCAAAGCATTGACGATACGGAGACATTCAGTCTGGAGGTAGAGCATATCACCGATATCGAAGAAGAAAAGAAGGGAATGGTATTGCCGTTTGATATATATAACGACAGGCTATTCCGTATGCGACTGCTAAAGGACAGCAAGCATTTCTATCTCCTTGTTGATATTCACCATATCATTGGCGATGGCACGACACTGAAGGTTATTCTCAACGATATTGATGCTGCCTATGGTGGTAATGTTTTGGAAAAAGAGGGAAAGACTCTGGCAGACGTTGTACGTGAGGAAACAGAAATGCGTGAAACACCAGCCTTTGAGGAGTCTAAGCAGTGGTATGCCCAGAACTTCGACTGCAGCGACACCTTCAGCCAACTGATTCCCGACTTGGAAGGGACGGAGAAAGAAATCGGTTTGCTTAGGCGAAAGATGAGTGTCAGCCTCGAGGCTATCGATGCCTTCTGTAAGAAGCACGGCATCTTCAAGAGTACCTTCTTCACTGGGGTGTACAGCTACCTGTTGGCTAAATATAACAATGATCAGGAGGCGCTGTTCAGCACTGTATACAGCGGTCGTACAGACAAACAATTGGCACGTACTGTTGCCATGTTGGTGAAAACGGTTCCTGTATATGCGAAATTCACCAATGACACTACGGTGCTTGATTTCCTAAAGGCTGGAGAAGAGCAGATGAAGGGTTGCAGAGAGCATGAAACCTATTCATACATGGAAGTGGTAAGTGACCTGAAGTTGCAGATAGGTTCCTTCTTCGCCTGGCACGGAATGGTGTGGGACAATGTAGAGATAAACGGCAAGCCGACAAAGGCTGAGAAAATAGACCATACGACACTGGAAGTGCCTCTCTATGCTAATGCAGCTATTATAGACGGTCATTGTTATGTGAATGCAGAGTACGAGACAGATGTCTATTCCGAGCAGCTGATAGGTCAGTTCTTAGAGAGCTACGAGGCTGTGGTTGAGGGTTTCCTCAATGAGGAATATCTGCGCAACATCAGCATAGCTACAAAGTCACAGGTGGAACTGCTCGACAGCTTCAACCATAACGACGTGCCTTATGACGACACCCAGACCATAGTGTCACTGTTCTGTCAGCAGGCAAAGGCTACACCAGACAACATAGCAGTAGTCTTTAAGGATAAGAAATACACCTATCAAGAGGTTGACGAAATATCAGACCGCATAGCTGCCTACATAGTGGCAAAGGGACTTGAGAACGAGGATGTGGTGTCAGTGCTTATCCCACGTTGCGAATGGATGGCTATTGCCTCTCTCGGTGTGCTCAAGGCAGGCTGTGCCTATCAGCCTCTCGACCCGAGCTATCCTAAGGAGCGACTGAACTTCATGATGCAGGATGCTTCTGCCAAGTTGCTGATAGCCGACGAGGAACTGCGTGACATAGTGGATGAGTATAAGGGCGAGGTGCTGCTGACTAAAGATATTGAGAAACTTCCTGCCCTGACAGAGGAAAGCAGATCTCAATTATCAATTATCAATTGTCAATTAAAGCCCGAAGGGCTCTTCATCATGCTCTACACCTCAGGTTCTACTGGTGTGCCTAAGGGCTGTCAGTTGGAGCATGGCAACCTCGTGTGCTTCTGTCACTGGTATCAGCGTTACTACGACCTCAAGCCAGAGCATAATGTGGCTGCTTACGCCAGCTATGGCTTCGATGCCTGCATGATGGACTTGTATCCTGCACTCACCTGTGGTGCATCGGTATATATCATTCCTGAGGAACTACGCTTAGACCTCATAGCATTGAACGAATACTTTGAGCAAAACAACATCACCCATTCGTTCATGACCACTCAGGTGGGCTACCAGTTTGCTACAAGCATTGAGAACCACTCGCTGAAGCATCTCTCCGTTGGTGGTGAGAAACTGGCTACACTCGTTCCACCAACTAATTATCTGTTCTATAACGCTTACGGACCTACGGAGTGTACCGTCTTCACTACCACTTATCCTGTTGACAAGACTCTGAAGGAGATACCTATCGGCAAACCTACTGACAATACACATCTTTATATTGTTGACCCTCAGGGGCATCGTATGCCTGTAGGTGCAACGGGAGAGCTGTGGATTAGCGGTCCTCAGGTGAGTCGTGGCTACCTTAACCGTCCTGATAAGACAGCAGAAGTCTATATCGTCAACCCGTTCTCTGCTGACGAGAGGTATGCTCGCGTTTATCGCTCAGGCGACATAGTGCGCTATCTGCCTGACGGCAACATCCAGTTTGTGGGCAGAAAGGACGGTCAGGTGAAGATTCGTGGATTCCGCATCGAACTCAAAGAAGTAGAGGTTGTCATTCGTCAGTTCCCAGGCATCAAGGATGCTACCGTACAGGCATTCGACGAAGATGGCGGAGGAAAGTTTATTGCTGCCTATATCGTCAGCGACGAGCAGGTGGACATCGATGCGCTTAATAACTTCATACTCGAGGAGAAACCGCCTTACATGGTTCCAGCCGTAACTATGCAGATAGACGCTATACCGCTGAACCAGAACCAGAAGGTGAACAAGAAAGCTCTGCCAGCTCCTGTTAAGCCTGTTGCTGATTCTCAGCAACAAATCCAGGCTCCGCTGAATGTTCTGGAGCAAGAGATACACGATATCATTGCTGAGATTATCAATACCGAGGACTTTGGTATTACTACAGTGCTGGGCTATGTGGGACTGACATCTATCATGTCCATTAAGCTCGCCATACAGATAAACAAGCGCTTCGGCGTGACGCTGAACTCTAAGGCACTGGCTAAGACTGGCAGTGTACAGAGCATAGAAAACGAGATACTGAAGGCTCTGTTGAGCGGAGGTGCTGCCAAGCAGGAAACTGCTGCAGAGGTGAAGCATGCCGACATGAGCAATATTCCGTTGTCATACGCTCAGATGGGTGTATATGTGGATTGCATGAAACAGCCCACATCAACGGTGTATAACATCCCTGCAACAATACGTTTCCCAAAGGGAACAGATGTTCAGCTGTTTAAGAAGTCTGTAGAGACCGTCATCAAGTCCCACCCTCAGTTCCACGTGCATTTCGACAGTCAGGAAGGCGAAATCATACAGATAGTTGATGTTAACCAGCCTGTTGTGATTGAACAAAGCCAGATAGGCGAAGCCGAAATAAAGAAATACATGGTGGAGTTCGTCAAGCCGTTTAACCTGAGACAGGGACCTCTGTATCGCATGGAGATTGTCACTACTGAAGAGAATGTATATCTCCTGGCTGATGTGCATCATCTGATATTCGACGGTGCTTCGTTTGACCTGTTCCTGGATCAGTTGTGTGACTTGATGAACGGCAGGAAGATAGAGCCAGAGAGCTTTACCTATGCTGACTTTGTGGCTGCACAGAAAACAGCAGAGAATAGTGAGGAATATGCTGAAGCACGCGATTTCTTCCAGGAGCGATTGGGCAAGATAGAGGGTGTTACGGAAGTACCTTCTGACCTTACCAATCCTCATGATAATGGCGTAGTGGAGACTTTGTACTGCCCATTAGATTTCGCTGAAATCGACAGCTTCTGCCGTCAGAGGAATATCTCTCCAGCTCATCATCTTCTGGCTGCTACGTTCTATGCACTGTCACGCTTCACCAACAACGAGCAGCTGTGCATCACAACCATCAGCAACGGACGTTCCGACCTGCGTATCAGCAACACCGTGGGTATGTTTGTAAACACGTTGGCACTGAGCGCTTTCATTGAGGAGCAAAGTGTGATGGAGTTCCTCAACGAGACCAGCAAGAACTTCGACGAGACATTGCGTCATGAGAGTTATCCGTTTGCACGTATTGCCTCCGACTACGACCTTTCTGCAGAGATAATGTTCGCTTACCAGATGGGTGTCATAGAGGGACATGAGTACAAGGGACAGCCTGTGACTATGGAACTGTTCGAGTCTGATGCACCAAAGTTCCGCATCGCATTCTACATTGAGAATGACCCTACGGGAAAGCCAAGCATCTGTCTGCAATACGATAACGGACGCTACAGCAAGGGGCTGATGCAGTCTTTGGCACAGTCCATTAGCAACGCTGCGAATGCCTTCATCACTAATCCTGATGCCCAGTTGAAGACCGTTTCGCTGCTTGATGACAATCAGGTTACTCTGCTCGACAGTTTCAACCAGACCGATGTGCCTTATGACAATACGCAGACCATCGTTTCGCTGTTCAGTCAGCAGGTGGAAAAAGTGCCTGACAACATCGCTGTGGTTTATCACGATGTGCGACTGACCTACAAGCAGGTGGATGAGGTGTCTGACAGAATTGCTGCATATCTTGTTCAGCAGGGACTGAAGAACGAGGATGTGGTGTCAATACTCATTCCTCGTAGCGAGTGGATGGTGGTTGCCTCGCTTGGTGTGCTCAAGGCAGGTTGTGCCTATCAGCCTCTCGACCCAAGCTATCCTAAGGAGCGCTTGAACTTCATGATGCAGGATGCTTCAGCCAAGCTGCTGATAGCCGATGAGGAACTGCGTGACATAGTGGATGAGTATAAGGGCGAGGTGCTGCTGACCAAGGATATAGAGCAACTTCCTGCCCTGACAGAGGAAAGCAGATCTCAATTATCAATTATCAATTGTCAATTAAAGCCCGAAGGGCTGTTCATCATGCTCTACACCTCTGGTTCTACTGGTGTGCCTAAGGGTTGCCAATTGGAGCATAAGAATCTGGTCAGCTTCTGTCACTGGTATCAGCGTTACTACGACCTCAAGCCAGAGCATAATGTGGCTGCTTACGCCAGCTATGGCTTTGATGCCTGCATGATGGATATGTACCCAGCACTCACCTGTGGCGCTACGGTATATATAATAGGTGAAGACATCCGTCTGAACCTGCCTGACCTCAACGACTACTACAATGCCAACAACATTACTCACTCGTTTATCACTACTCAGGTGGGTTATCAGTTTGCTACTAATGTGGACAACCACTCACTGAAGCATCTCTCAGTTGGTGGTGAGAAACTCTCGGCTATCCAACCGCCTAAGAACTACAACCTGCATAACGGCTACGGACCTACGGAGTGTACTATCTTTACGACTACTTATCTGGTGAAGGACTACGAGCAGGATATTCCTATCGGCAAACCGCTCGACAATATGCGCCTTTACATTGTTGATAAGCAGTTCAACCGTCTTCCTCTGGGTGCTACGGGTGAGTTGTGGGTTAGTGGTCCGCAGGTCAGTCGTGGCTACCTTAACCGTCCTGATAAGACAGCCGAGGTCTATATCGCCAACCCATTCTCGGTTGACGAGAAATACTCTCGCGTCTATCGCTCAGGCGACATCGTGCGCTATCTGCCTGACGGCAACATACAGTTCGTGGGTCGCCGCGACGGTCAGGTGAAGATTCGTGGCTTCCGCATTGAGATGAAGGAGGTAGAGGCTGTGATTCGCGAATACCCTGGCATCAAGGATGTTACCGTGCAAGCCTTTGACTATGATAATGGCGGTAAGTTTATTGCTGCCTATATCGTCAGCGATGAGCAGGTTGACATCAAGGAACTGAATGCCTTCATCGGCAAGCAGAAGCCGCCATACATGATTCCTGCTGCTACGATGCAGATTGACAGTATTCCGCTGAACCAGAACCAGAAGGTGAACAAGAAGGCACTGCCTGCTCCTGTCATTCAGGCTGCTGACCACGAGTATGTGGAGCCAGTCAACGATACCGAAAAACTCTTCTGTGGTATATTCTCTGAAGTATTGTCTGTGGACAAGATTGGTGCTACCGACAACTTCTTCGAACTTGGCGGAACATCGCTCATGGTTACTAAGGTAATAATCGAGGCCGACAAGGCTGGTCACCATGTGGCTTACGGCGAAGTGTTCACACATCCTACGCCACGCCTGTTGGCACAGCTTGTGACGGGTGAGACACCCGTGGAGAATACTGACGACGAGGTGACTAACTTTGACTATTCAGGCATCAATGCCATCCTGCAGCAGAATAGGGTAGAGACCTTCGTCAAGGGCGAGCGCCAGCAGTTGGGCAATGTGCTCCTCACAGGTGCTACAGGTTATCTGGGCATCCATGTACTGCGCGAGCTCATCGATTCTGATGCTCCTACCATCACCTGCCTCGTGCGTGAGCAAGATCAGGAGGGTGCTGAGCGCCGACTGAAGAACCTGTTGTTCTACTATTTCGAGTCTTCGTTCAAGGAACTATTCGGTACCCGCCTCTTCGTCGTCAACGGCGATGTTACACAAGACCTCAATGAAATTGTCAATTGTCAATTGTCAACTGTCAATTCCATTGACACCGTCTTCAACTGTGCTGCCAATGTGAAGCACTTCTCTAAGACTACAGACATTGAGGATGTGAATATCGGTGGAGCCAAGCGTTGTGTGGAGTTCTGTATGAAGACAGGAGCCAAACTGATACACATATCTACGACCTCTGTAGGCGAGGTATGGGTAATTCGCAATAATGGTGAAGAAGTGCCGACACTCGATGAGCGCAAGTTCTGGTTCGGACAGTTCCTCGACAACCGTTATATCCACTCCAAGTTCCTTGCTGAAAGAATTGTTCTCGATGCCGTTGCCCATCATGGACTCAATGCTAAGGTTATGCGTGTGGGTAATCTGGCACCTCGTAGCTACGATGGTGAGTTCCAGGCTAACTTCAACAGTAACAGTTACATGGGTCGCCTCAAGGTATTCAACACACTTGGGTGCTGTTCTTACGACGATTATGACGAACTTACTGAGATGTCTCCTATCGACGAGACAGCAAAGGCTGTGGTGCTCCTTGCATCTACTCCAAAAGAGTGTACCGTCTTCCAGCCATTCAACAATCACACAGAACTCTTCGGCGATGTTCTGCAGCTCTTGAGTAAGGTAGGAAAAGAGATACGTTTCGTAGAAAGGGATGAATTCGAGAAAGCCCTTGCTGAGGCTGGACAAGACCCTGAGAAGGCGAAGCTGCTCTCTGCCATGCTTGCCTATCAGGATATGGCTCACGGACAAAAGGCTGTATTCATAGAGCGTGACAACCGCTACACCTGTGCCGTGCTCCACCGTCTCGGTTTCCACTGGAGTGACACCGCTTGGGACTATGTAGAGCGTATGCTCACCGCCATCAGTGGCTTCGGATATTTTGAGACTAAGTAATGTAGAAAATGTATAAAAGAAAAAGCACTTGCGAGCAATCGTAAGTGCTTTTTTTGTGCATCCCTCTCACCTTGCAGAAGCATTACCTCTGCATGCAGAAGCATTACTTCTGCAGCTAAAAGCATTACTTCTATCTCTAAAAGCATTACTTTTATCTCTAAAAGCATTGCTTTTACCTTTTCATCAGAAAAATCATTACTTTTTAATTATTACTTTTTACTTTCACGAAAAAAGTTTTTTTTCGTGAGCAACCTCACATAGGTCACTTATGCCCCTCTAATCCCAGTGTTTATGCGGCTTCCCGATAGTGACCTCTTTTCGAGAGAGGTCACTATAAAGGTCACTATATAGGTCACTACGAAAGTCACTATATTATAAAAGAATCACTGCACACTAATTAATTTCTAATTTCTAATTCCTAATTAATAATTAAGGTGACCACTCAAGTGACCTCTAAGTGACCTATCGACAAGCACAGGTCACTATCCTCAGCCCAGTATTCATGCGCCTTCTGAGCATTTTAGTGACCTTAGGAGGTTGTTTTTCAAAATTCTTCTTTTTTACATTTTTCACCTATTTGTTTGAAGGATAAAAAGACTCTTCTGACAATAGAAACAGGATTCTTAAAAAATGTAAATTGCCATTTCTTCGCATATATTTAATTATAATTTTAACAGGGGTATACCCCTGTATATTATCATACAAAAAACTACATTTAAATAATTAAATATCAGTATGTTAACGATTGTTATGGTAATGTGATTTTCTGCTCTAAAAATTTGGCTTGACAGTAAAATCGTTCTATCTTTGCACTCGAAGTTTAAAATATGTCATGTATGGAAAAGTATCTATTAGACCCCAAAGCACCAGGAGCATTTTCTTCAGAAGTGATGCACAAAGTGGTATTAAACGGTATTGATTTTGAACTCCCAGAAAATATATGGGATGCCATTGATGATGCGTTTGGTAATTACTGGAATGTTGAAGTTGGCTATGGTGGCTGGCCAGATTTCAATTCTGCCGTCAGATCTATCTCTAATTGGTTGCAAAAGGAACATATTATCTTTTCACTAGATAAGATTGCAACCATCGTGAATGTTATGTTTGACTGGATTGAACAAATTCCTGGAGCGACTCTTGATGATAGCGAAGTGGTTGTTCCCCACAGTTACGAAGAGGCTGAGCGACTCCGTCATGAGATTAAGAAACAGGAACGTCATCTTAAAGAGTTATTGCCAAGATTGTCTGGTATTCCAGTCGATAACTTTAATGATACCATGACTAATTTCGTGTATATCTCCGATAAATTGAAAGAGTTCTATCCCAGAACC
>ODAJ011970091.1_pt1 | contig 11325 bp, 14 predicted proteins | sample 1539241 | NCBI WGS metagenome assembly ODAJ01 (sample SAMN02144231, study PRJEB22623) | gut metagenome | biome: sheep rumen | host: Ovis aries | place: New Zealand | reverse complement strand
TCAAAATATTACCGCAGCAAACGAAAACCTTCTATTATTCTTTCGGGTGACAAGGATTTGAACCAGCTTGTGTATTTTGACGGAAATTCTTATTGTGTACAGTATTCTCCAATAACAAGTAAATTGTATTGCGCAATAGGATTTGAAGATTGGCTTAAAAGCGCAAAAGAAGATGAGAAAAAGATTGATGTATTCAATGTGACTCGCCCTTCAAAGTCTGCCGACAAAATGCTTTTGAACGATATAGTTAGACAAAAACAACTTACAACTGTTGAAGTTTCAACATTGGATTTTATTTTCAAAAAGGTCTTGACCGGAGATGCTGGCGACAACGTGAAGCCTGCTTTCAACTATACTAAGCCTAACAAAAGCGGAAAAATAATCAACCACGGAATTTCGGACGGAAAAGCTGAAAAGATAGTTGAAGAGTACAAACAAAACGAAGAACTGAAAATCGAGGACTTGTACGGAAACGAGTATACAAATGAACTTGCAAAGATCACATATAACACGATGAAAGCAGACGGTATAATGACAAAAAGTGAAATTGCAAAAAATATCAAAATGAACGCGGTTCTCGTTGCTCTAACTGATTTGTCAATACCAAAAAAGGTTGTTGAAGCAATAAAAGCAGATATTGTGGAAAATGAAGAAAAAAGACATAATTTGAATTTCAACAATCTTACAGTTATGCAAAATCTTCTAAAGAATACAGAGTATATCGATGAGAAGTATGTACAAATTAAATCATCGGTGTTCAAAGGAGAAAACATTGATGAGAACGATACAAGTTTCATCAAGAAAAAACAAACTAAACTGTTTTAACGAATATAATTTGTATGAAATTATTTGACTACATAAACATAATATTCAATCCGAACAATTCACAATGGGAGGATGTATCTGAACTTGACAAAGCAAGGAATGCATTTATGCTCAACAGACTTATGAGTATAAAGTTTCCAATTCAAGCTCAAATGTTGAATATTATGAAAATATCTCCAGTAGGTCAAGCACAGACTTGGAGAAATATTGCAAAACAATTCAAACGAACACCGGGCTTCATATACACAAAAACAAAAAACATGTCAACTGACAAAACGAAAAAGTTGAACGAAGATGCTGTTGCTATGTATATGAAGATAAATGAAATAGGTGAAACAGAATTTAAAGATGCTTATCGTTTCAATCCGAAAGAAGTTGAAAAAGCACTTGATATTTTAGAAAAAACTTATTTTTCCAAAAAATGACAATGGATTTTTCAGAAATTTGTTTGACACTTACAACAGGACTTATGTATGTGTTGTACCCGAAAGACAAATACGACAAAATGGTTTGCAATGCAATGCAACTGTATAATAGAGTACGTGGCAAAAAAGATTATGTTTATACAATACAAGAGTTTCATACTGTCATAGGAATGAACCCTGAAATAATTTCTATGATAAGCGAACTTGAAAATATTGAAGATGAAAACGCGACAATACAACTAAACAGTGTAATATTCTTGTATTCTATATTGGATACATATCCAAATTTGAAGAAATTGTCTTTTGCTTTTTCGGACGATGATTATGAAAGAATAACACAAGACGAAATCGGAAACAAAGAAGATGTGTTCAATTTTCAAATTTATATCACTGATATTGTTTTCGACGCATCAACTTTCTTTTCAAGGGAGATGATGGAAATCGTAAACAAAGAACTGATAAAGGCTGGAAAAATGTCAAACAGTTATTTGAACAGATCTGCTTATGTTTATTTGAAATGGAAAGATTTGAGCGAAATTTTTGCAATTATAGGAGCAGACAAAATAGACGGTCAAGATGCTGAATATTATGCGCAGTTTGTTGCTTCATTGACTGCGTTTTTTGGAGAGAAAGCTGAAGAGACAAACGTTCTTTATATAACAGACTATTTAGTTTATTGATTTTTATTATGATAATTGTTGAGAGCACTCTAAGAAGTGCTCTTTTTTGTTTTCAATAAATAATTAAATAGGTGAACTAATGATTATAAACAAAAGTACATCAAACGAAGGTGAAGCTTTACTTATACAATTTAGCAACCCTTGGCTGCTTGTTCAAAAGATTTTAAGTTGTAAATTTAGTATAATCATAGAAAAAGAAGTCGAAAAAGATAAGTGGGTAAAAGTATCTGATAAAGAAACCGAAGATTTGTATTATTATAAAGAATTTAGATGGAGTATAGATGGATTTTCGTTTACAGATTTTATTTGGTGCGGTGACAATTTTGTAAATTTATTAAATCTTCAACCACCTAAAGATAAACTATTTTTTCTACAACTTAGACTTACACAAATAGGAGAATTAGAAAAACACAGATTAACAGCAGAAACTCTTGATTTACAAATTTTGCAAAACAATAATGAATTTTGTGTAAATGACCAAGTCACTTGTTGCGATGCAAATTCTATTGTACAAGGGTTTGTTTTCAACAATTGTTGTGGTGAAACATTTAATCCATACAATTTGGGCAATACGAATGTATTATATCAACAACTGTGCGGTGTTATCTCAAATATGTTCGGTTTTTGTGTCGGTTATTATAAAGTTGATCCAGACCAAAAAAGTCGCGATGTCATTTTAAAGGAATATTCACTTTATAATGTTTCGCAGTACGATACTGTAAAAATATTGATACCTGACAACCAACTTCCTTCCAGAGATATACAATACAACCCGTTAATGTTAGACTTCCCTGCGCAGTTTGAAGTTCACATAGTCAAGTCTTCGTTTGAACAAGTTTTTGGAAAAGGTGCAAGACCTATGCAACACGACTATTTGTATTTTGAACAATATATGAATAGGGTGTATGAAGTTGATGCAGTAGCTCAACCAGATGATGTCATTTTTGGTTCTGCTTATTGGAGAGTATCACTTGTACCATATCAGAAACGTACTGCAGTCGGTTATGACAATGCGGAAGATCTTAAAATCCAGACAGAAGATATTGTTTCCAGTATCGAAGATGTGTTCAAAGAAGAACGTGAAATTGAATATGACGACACAAGAAAGCCAAATCAATACAAAACAATCGGTACACTTTCTGATGACTATGTCCGTACTTATTTGCACAAACAATTGAAAATTGAACCAATATCGGTACACAACGGTTATACTGTAATTTCAAAATATTGCTACGATTTGAGCAGTATACCTTCAAATGATCTTGCTGTAAAATATAGAGAAGGAACTGCTTTCCAGAAATCTCAGTATGGATATGTAAATGGTGCAATTTCTTTCTTTATAAATCTGCAAACAAAATCAGCTCCAAAAACTATACTAAAATTCAAAGAAGGAAACGAAAACTTTATAATAGCAGACCTTCCATTAGACAAAATGGAAAAGTTACGTTACGAGTCTTTGCAAAAATATGATTATTTGAAAATTGACAGAAGATTGTACTGCATTAAGAATGTTGAAACAAAAAACAACCAAATAATCGTTGAATTAACAACAAATTTACATACAGAGCTGAAAGATTTTGTTGCAATCAAACAAATACCAAAAACAGATCTTCTTGTTTATAACGATAATTTTAAAGTTATACTCAATGGCAAAAGTATAGAAATTGAATATAACGGAAAATCTTACAGTAGTAATTATACTTTTGAAGTAGACAAATGGTATATGTTCATTGTGAATTATAATGAAATGGCAAATCAATTTAGTGTTTTTGTATATCAAGAAAAAGACAACAAAATAGAAAAAGTTTACAAAAATACTTGGAACAGTGTAGAAATAAAAGAAGATATTGACGGAGAATGGACACTTTACGGAAATGAGTGCAAATTTACAAACTTTAGAGTTTGGAAAGCTCCAATAGAAGAAGATGTTCAAGTTTCTATTTTGCAACAATATGTTGTCAATGATACACATTTGACTACACTAGTCGACAATGCAACACCTCAGTTATTGTTGCAAAAAACAAAATAGAGTCAAATTATTGCAGTATAAATAATATAAATACAATTATGATACAAGATTACGAACAGTACATTGCAGAATCACGTACTAATCCAACATTTATTTCAAAAGAAATAAAAACGTGGGTAATGGAATTAATACCCGTGACAGACCAGCAAACAAGACTTATAAACTTTCAAAGAATGATGGACCATATTATTATGGGTTTGCAACAAGGCTTGCACGAATATGAAAAAGTATTTCCAGAAGATAAAGAAGTTTCAGACAAAATTAAAGAAACGATACAGAAATTAAGTTGATATGATACAAGATTTTGACAGCTTTACTAACGAAAGCATCCGTTCGTTGTTTGCTTCGTCTGCCCAATATAAACCGTCGGATCCAAGACATAAACTTTTGTACAATTCTTTTATCAACTGGTTTAAAGGAATGAGAGAAAAGTATGACGAAGATTTGATTATGAATATGTTGATGAGCGCAGAAGAAGATATAAAATATGGTGAAATATAATAATGGCTACCGAAACACAGATAGTATTCAAGAAAAAAGATTACAATGCATCTACTGATACCTCTAACGGATATGTAGTTTTTGACAATATAACAAAAAGAATATACGTCGGGGGTGAAAGTTTTAGTTCAGAGTTGAAAAACATTGTGTACGATACGACAACTAAAACATTTACAATCACAAAAAGAGATTCAACAACAATACAACTGAATCTTTCTGATGCATCGTCTTCTGCTCAACCTACAAGTTTGTTAGGTAAATTGAGAGATGACATTAACACAAATGCAATTGAAATCAATACACTTAAAGGCACTGGAAATGGTTCTGTTGCACAAACAGTACAGGACGCTATAGAAGATCTTGACTCTTCAGTCGTTGTTGCAACAAAAACTAACGATGTCGTAACATTAAAAACAAGTGTTGTTGAACAAAACGGAAAACTTTCTAATTCTGAAAGCAGTGAGATTTCTTTGTCAAAAGTTGCATCAACTGGCAATTCATCGGATGTTTCTGTTACATATAGTAGTTCTACAAGTACTGTACAAAATGCAATAACAGATATTGACTCAAGAATTACATCACTTTCAAGTAATCAATTGCAATATATTGTGCCATCGAGCAACAATACTACACCAAACGGATATTCTCATTATTATAGCAACAACCAAAGATATCAAGGAAACTTGACTGCATCAGCAGATACTGTTAATAGAGTATACGTTTGCCGAACAACAAGTGGTGGTGACTATCATCAAATCATAACTGTAAAAAGTGCAAATGGAAATACTTATAGTTGGCTTGATTTAGGCACAAAAGAAATTGATTTGAGTGGTTACATAAAAAGTATAACAGTAAACGGAACAGAATATGTAACAACAGGAAGTGGCACAGCTATAACATTAATGGATGTATTAACGTCTATAACAGGAGAAGCTGACATTGCATCCGGAAACAGCGACTTTGTAAGTGTTATTGCTACACCGGAAGCAGCATCGAATGGCCAGAAAAATGTGATATTGTCAAGCAAACTAAAAATGCAAAACATATCTTCAGCAACAACCGAAAACAATGGTTTGGCTTCATCTAAAGATATAAAAGATTACGTACAAAGCAATTTGACAACTATCCGAACATGGACAGATACAGATATAATAAACAATTAATATAATGAGTTTTTATATAGGAAATACAAAAGTAAAACAAGTCAATGTCGTTTTTAACGATGGTGTTGACACAAACGTGTCCAAAGAGAATATCAGAACTGGTGTAAGAATTCTTGGTATAGATGGAGAATACACCGCAGATGGTACACAAACTGTAGGATATCAATTGGCTGAGGCCGGTGATATTGTCGATGGACATAGTGCATGGGCAGACGGTGAAGAAGTTATAGGTACACTTGTTGTAAATCATTATTATACCGGAACAAGCGAGCCTTCTACTTCTTTTGGAAACAATGGAGACATATATTTACAACAATAATTAATAAACTATGGAGAAGAATATAGAATTAGCAATAGAAAAAGAAAAAGAATACATACAAAGAAAAGTTATAGGTGGTGACAATACAGCCAATTTTTATGAATATTTGGCGGAGGGAGGATATTATGATGTAAACGAATTCAGGTTTGACAAATTTTTTCATTACATCAGACACTTTGGTATTGAACCAAAGGACAGTGTCCCAGACAATATACAGGCGGCAATGTATGAATCATACGTGACAAATAAACCATTTTGTTTTTTTATTGAATGTGACAGAATATTTGCAATGGTACCGAACGGATTTACAAAAGAAATGGAGAATTTGTTTAATGCGCATGGGATTAAATGCTACAAATATGGAAGTGAACTGGCTGGGACATTTATAGGCAACCCCAACGACTTCAGATTTTGTATCGGATTTTTGAAACCAAATAGTGATGACAATAAACAGTATTTATTAAAAAAAATATATGATTTTTTATTACCCTATTACCCAGAATTGGTCATTGATAATAACGATTTAATGTATAAAGGTAAAAAGGTATGTGGCAGTATTTCGTTTGAAATCGGTAATTTATATGTTTTTGGTTTGAATGTATCATTCGTAGATATGAAAGATTTAATCGATGAACTTGGGATAATGAAGGATAAAGTTCCAGGATGTTTGCCTCCAGTTGAAAATATTAAAGAATTATTGAAAAATGAAGTTAGGAGATGGCTAAAACAATAAACATATATCCAGCATCAGATATTTCGATTGCGCATAGCAAATACCCGACAAGTACTGCTAATGCATATGCTCTTATTAACGACGAGACAAGTGATGACGATACTAGTTATATTACTCACAATCTCACTACGAGTAGTGCAAATAAGACATCAACATTCAAGTGTGATAACACGGAACTGACAGGAAAAATATATTTAACAGGTATTTCATCTTTAATACGTTCAAGATACCAATCGAGCAACGCTGAGATAAATTCACCGATAGTCAGAACATCCGTATCCATAAACAGTGGAAGTTCTGTAAATAGTTCTAATATTACACCTGCGGATAGTTATGCAACAAATACATATACATATCAAACAATATCTGGACTGAACACAATATACAATTCTATCAACGATGCCAACATTGTTATTGGTATTTACACAAGTGGTTCTTATACGGGTGGTGATGGTAAAACTAGTAGTAGTGCAAGTATCAGAGTAACACAGGCTAATATTACAATTACATATTTGGATGTATTTGATTGCGCTGCTGAGTTAATACCCGGTACTGGTATTGCAAGTGTATCTTGTTCAAATTCAGAAGTCGTTGATGGAAACACTTGTACTTTTACCGCAACACTTGAAAACAATATAGAATTTATAGGATGGTTCAGCGATGAGGAAGGAAACAACCTTGTTTCAACAAACAGAGTTTATACTACAACAATTTCTGAAAATACAACTCTATACGCTAAAGGAAGTGTTTTGTATAATGTTAATGCGTATGCTGATGAAAATTGTACAGTCAATGTAAGTCAGTCAAGTGTTTTGTATGGAACAAGTGTTACCGCAACAGCAACGCTAAACAGTTCAAGATATAGTTTTCTTGGATGGTATTCAAACCCAGAACGAACAAACCTAATAAGTGAAAACAACCCTTATACATTTAATGTACACAATGATATTGTATTGTACGCAAAAACTAAAATAAATCAAGTATTATATGTAAAAGTAAATGGTGTATGGGTAGTTTTTTCTAAAGCTTATAAAAAGATAAACGGAGAATGGGTGGAACAGACAGACTTTACAGGATTGTTTGATACAAGTAAAAATTATGTTAAAAAAGATATATAATTATGGACGAAATTAAAGTACCACTAGTTATAAATAAACTTCAAAGCAAGGAAATATATGATTATCTTGCTAGTCAAGGTCGTATAGGTTTAAATGAATTGTATTTAATACAAAACGATGACGACGATCTAGTAGTGAAAAACGTCAATTATGATCCAGAACTTAAAAAATTTACATATACTGACGCAGACGGCAATATTTTTGATGTTGTTACTCTTGCAGTATTGAAAAATGGATTGAATTTGAGTGAAGTTGCGTCAAACGGTTCATATAATTCATTGATAAATCAACCAAAAATAAACAATGTAACATTATCAGGAAACAAAACGACAGCTGATTTGCACATAAGTTACAATGACTTGTCAAATCAACCGACGATACCTACTTTGACTGAAAACTATATAGCAAGTGACACTTCAAAAGCAATGACAGGTAAAGCCACTGCTGAAGCACTTGGTAATTATACAATAAAAACAAGAAGGGTGACAGGAACTGGTGCATTGAGTGGAGGTGGTGACTTGTCGCAAGACAGAACAATAACACATAACGCTGCTCCAACTGGATTGACACCGACCGCATCAAAAGTAGCTGTTGACTCATACGGACATGTACAATTAGGATCAACTATTCAACCAGAAGAAATCGGCGCAATACCGATAACTTACAATATTGTAAATAGTTGTGCAAATATTGATGCTCATGATTATGGTACAATACTTATTGTAGGTACACAAAATGAATCTGTCTCATTCAGTTCAGTACCGCCATTTGGACAAAGATTAAGATTGTATTATGCTAATGTAACAGACAATCCTATTACTGTTACTGTAGATCCAGCAAACTTCAATGTTGCAACATATTTCTTTTTTAATGGACATATACTTACAAGTGCATATAATTATGTCGTTGAGGCGAAATCAAATCTTAGTATGGTTATAATGATGTTCCAACAAACAGTAGAAGGAACACCTGAAGTTTTCTGTTTTGCTGATGTTGTTGCAAAATAAATATATTGATATGAAGATTAAAGATTATAAACATTTTATAAATGAAGCATATACTGCAATAAAAGCAAAAGACTCTGAAGATATGGTAAAGCAATTTGCTAAAAAATACAAAGTGTCAGAAAGTGATATAGAAGCATTGTTGTATGTGGTTCACTCTGATGATCATGTTGGAGCAGAGTTAAAATCAGTTGTTGCAAAATTGCAAAAAATCGGCGAAGTTCCAAAAATGACGTTGTATAGAGGGTGTTCAGATGCTGAACTTGAAGCAATTAAGGCAAATAAACATTCTATCGTCGACACTTTGAGTTTTTCGGAAGACATAAAAATCGCAAAAAGTTTTGGTAAAAATATAATTGAAGTTGAAGCAAAAGTTCCATTGTTTTGCTATCATAAATTTTTAGGAGAATGGTATACTACGCTTAAGAATGTAGATGCAAATGAATATGACGCCGTGGATGGAGATTATATGATTGAAACCGCAGAAGAAGAGCTTGAATGGATTTGTACAAATGATTATGAATTTGTATTTACTGCAATGAGACAAAGTACAGGAAACAACATTTTTTCATTAAATAAATAAAATAAACAAGAATATGAGTTATATTAAATTATTTGAACAATATGCAAGCGAACAGCAAGGAATAAACGAAGCAAGAAAATTAGCTAAACAGTTTGCTTCTGCAATGAAATTAGATATTGTAGACAGTCCTGAACTTGTTGGATTGATGAGTCCAACTTATGGATTTTTGGATTTTGGCGATGATCCAAACGGTGACGGAACATTTATGGCACAATTTGTTATCAATTTTGAACCAACAGGTTGGACTGAAAGCTGGTATCTTGTTGTATATCCAGAAGAAAAGAAATTCACATTAGCAACAGATGCATGTTCTGTACTTATGAAAGGCAAAAATCTTGAATTGATTGAAGACGATGACTGGGAATGTATATATACATTAGCAGAATGGAAAAAAATCAATACAGATGACTTGCATACTTTCATGAATGATCCAGAAGGAAATAACTAAATTATTATAATTTCGCAACATAGCAGGACAAAACAGTCCTGCTTTTTTATTCTTAATAAATAATATATAATATATAATATATTTTTGATGAACAAAGAAGAATTTAAAAATTCAACACTTGGTGACTTGTTAGACGATTTACCTGATGCAGTTCCAGGAGTAAATGAAACTCCAGAACTACACAAAATTCGTGTGGAAAATTCGTCTTCAAAAAAACTAGAGGAAAACAGAAATAAAGCAGCATCAACAATCGACAAAATGCTCAAATTTTATTTGAGTGAAGACATTATAGATAAAAATGAATATGTCAAAGCAAAAGCAGAAATTGACAAAATGTCGCTCAGTATGTTATTGACACAGATGCAGAACTCTGAAACGGCAATAATGTCATTGATGGAACAAATTGGTGAGGGAGATGTTGCTCCAAGACTTTATGAGGTTTTGTCTGAACTTCAAAGAACTCAACTTGATATAATCAAAACGCAAACAATGCATCTTGTTGCAGTAGAAGAAAACGTCAAGAAAATAGCAAGAGAGATTGAAATATATGAGATGCAGAAGGAACTTGAAGAAGGCCACGAAGGTGAAAACACAGAAGGAACGTCATTGCGTGCAAGAGGATCAAGGGAACTTATGCAAGCTGTTCAAAATTCAATGAACAGGTATTATGAAAATGCAGAAAGAGACGAAGAAGAATATGAACACAAAGAAGCTCCTGATTATGTAAACTATATAGAAAGTAGTGATGACGGAGTTGATGAATTTATTGATGAGTAATATGAAAATTGAATTAAACGAAGGTTTTGTTTTATTGAAAGAGATAAGACCAGACAATATGACAGAAAGTGGAATTTATATTACACCTGTAAAGTGGAACAGAAAGTTTATGGTAATAGATTCTGCTTCAGAGTTGGTTGACAAAAATGATATTGTTTTTATTGAAATAGGAAAAGGAACAGATATAAAAATAGATAACGAACAATATTTTTTATATCGTGATGAAAATATAATGGCAATCGTAGAAGATGGCGATAAGTAAAATGATAAAGTCTTCTGGCTACGAACTTGAAATTCAGAAGCAAGAAACAACAGAGGTTTGGAATTCAAAACGAGTGCAAGAAGCTTTGGATGCCATAGATAATGGTATTCCATTGAAGTCTAGTCCGTTTTATATGAAAAACGTAAACCTGAGAAAACCTAATCTTGTTTACGATTATACACAATGGGAAGCTGATGAAATAGCAAAATGTGCAAATGATATTTGTTATTTTGCTGATACTTATTGTATGGTTATGACTGATGATGGTGTACGTAAAATTAAATTACGTGACTATCAGAGAGCAATGTTGAAACATTACGCAAATAACAGATTTTCAATATGCTTAGCCGCTAGACAGATTGGTAAAACTATTTGTTCATCAATTTTCATTGCGTGGTATTCTCTTTTCAATTTTGACAAAAACGTAATGATTGTTTCCAACAAAGGAGAAACAACAA
>ODAJ012142250.1_pt1 | contig 11329 bp, 11 predicted proteins | sample 1539241 | NCBI WGS metagenome assembly ODAJ01 (sample SAMN02144231, study PRJEB22623) | gut metagenome | biome: sheep rumen | host: Ovis aries | place: New Zealand | reverse complement strand
CATGCTCATCAATCGCGTTATCGAGTTGCCGTTCAAGGTTGCCGAGTATTTCGAGTTGCGCGGCGCGGAATTTTAGCTTAGGCGCGTCGGTTTCGGTCTCCTTGAAGAAGGCTTTAACCTGGCGCATTGTGTACATCGTCGAGAGCACGTCAAGGAGTTCGTCGGCTTCGGCGACACTGCCCAGCTTAATCTTTTGGAACGTCTCCCGAACATCGCGAAAGCCTCCGAGCGGCGGCGCACTCAGCGCGAAGATTTTAACAGCCTCCGTCGTCAGCAAAAGACTTTCCTTAACCGTGTCGAAGTCGTCAGCGGGTTCAAGCTTTGAGGCAAGCTCCTTACCAAAATTACTCGTCGCGCAGTCACGTAACCGCGCCAAAATTTTATCAAACTCCAGCGTCTTAAAAGAGTCTTTAAACATGGAATCAACCTTCCAAAGTTTTTTCTCTGATTGTAAATGACTTCGCTTGAGGCGTCAAATTTACCTTGCAAATTCTTCGGCGGCATGTTAAACTTTCAATGCGCGGTTGTAGCTCAGCAGGATAGAGCAACTGCCTCCTAAGCAGTAGGTCGGGCGTTCGAATCGCCCCAATCGCACCATACTTTGAACTAAGGAGCAGAGCATATAGATTAGAAAAGTTTAGTTCTTCACAGTTGTGGAGGACTTTTATTTTTTGTGAGGGGGAGGGCTTTTTGTGTCAGGGAGGAAAATTTTTATGAGCATTTTGGCATCATTGGCGGCTTTGAATATAGGAGCATGTGCACCGTCGACTACGCCCGTGATGCCAGGAAGTCTCCCTAAATTTCAAAGCGGAAACGTAACTTTGCCAGAAGAAATAGTTCAGCAGAATCAAAAGGCGGAGGGACAAGCCGAAATTTACTTGGCTGGCGGTTGCTTTTGGGGCACGGAATTTTTAATGATGAACGTGCCTGGCGTCGAAAGCGTGGAGGTTGGCTACGCTAACGGCCCTACAAGCAATCCTACTTATCGCGATGTTTGCAATGATTCAGGTCACGCGGAATCGGCGCACGTCATCTATAATCCCGATGTCGTTCCGCTCGAAAAAATTTTGGAGGTCTATTACATGTCGATTGACCCGACGCTCCTAAATCAGCAGGGCAAGGATAAAGGCATTCAATATCGCACGGGAATTTATTACAGTGACCCCGCCGACGAGCCGACGATTAAAAAGTCATTGAAAGATTTGCAAGACACCTTAAGTGAAAGAGTCGTCATTGAATGTACGCCGATTAAAAATTTCTATCGCGCCGAAGAAAAGCACCAACAATATCTGATTAAGAATCCCAACGGCTATTGTCACGTGTCGCGGACGTTCATCAACGAACAGGCTAAGGCTAAGGCGGCGGAACAATTCCCCAATAAGGATTTTTCGCGTGATGCAACTTACGGCAAGCCGACTAAGGAAGTCTTGAACAATCTAAGCGAACTTCAAGTAGCCGTGACGCAAAATGCAGAGACCGAGCCACCGTTTAAAAATGAATACGATGAAGAATCCCGCAGTGGTATCTATGTTGACGTAACGAACGGGCAACCGCTCTTTATCTCGACGGATAAATATGATGCGGGTTGCGGCTGGCCTGCCTTCTCAAAGCCGATTGATGAAAAAGCTCTCGTTAGGCGCAAAGATTATTCCTTCGGCATGGAGCGGATTGAAGTTCGTGCTAAGGCAAGCAACGCACATTTAGGACACGTCTTCGACGACGGACCAAAGGATAAAGGAGGCATTCGCTATTGCATTAACAGTGCTGCGCTTCGTTTTATTCCTCGTGACAAGATGCAGGAGGAAGGCTACGGCGAATGGTTGGATTTGTTTAAGGATTGAATCTGAAAAATTTTTGTAGTATATTGTTGCAGGCAAACGTTTACAAGGAGAGTGATGCCTGTGCCAATAGATTTTAGTTTCCCCGCAAAAGTCCGCGACCTCGTTTTGACGATAGGACCACTTGACGTTTTCGACATAATCGTTGTCGCGGCGATTATCTACAAGTTTTATCAGATGATTCAAGACACCCGCGCCATCACTTTGGTCAAGGGCTTGATGGTTATCGTCTCACTTACGATAATTTGTGGTTGGCTCAATCTGCATGTCATGACTTGGATTTTGCAACAAGCTTCTAATTGGCTCTTGATTGCTTTGCCAATTTTATTTCAACCGGAACTGCGCCGTGCACTTGAACACCTTGGGCAAGGACAATTTTTAAGTCATAGAGTAGCCCTCGATAGTAAGGCGGCGGATTCAATCGTCGAAGAAATTGTTAAGACTACTAAGAAACTTTCACAGACAAAGACGGGCGCACTTATGGTTATTGAACGCGAGATGAAGTTAAACGACATCAGCGTTACAGGCATTCATATCGACGGAATCATTTCTTCGGAATTCTTATTGAACGTCTTCATCGTGAATACGCCTCTGCATGACGGCGCGGCGATTATTCGCGGCAACAGATTAATTTCGGCGGCTTGCGTCTTACCGCTCACTGAAAATAATAAGCTTTCAACGGAACTCGGAACGCGTCACAGGGCAGCAATAGGATTGTCCGAACAATGCGACGCGTTGATTGTCGTTGTCAGCGAGGAAACAGGCACAATTTCCGTTGCAGAGGGCGGACACTTAATGCGCCGCTTTGACGAAAAAACTTTGGCGGCTAAGATTCGTCCTGCTTTCGTCAAGAAGGAAGATAAGCTTTGGGACGATTTCTTTTCCAAATGGAGGGCGGAGAAATGACGCGCATTATAAATATCTTCCGCCGAAACCTTCTAAAAAAATTAATAGCTCTTATCGTGGCGTTCTTCATGTGGGTTTTCGTTATGGACGACCAAGACCCAGCAATTAACGGTTCTTATGTCGTGCCTTTAACAATGTCAAACGTGCCGTATGAATATCTTGCCGTGTGCGACATAAAGACCGTACAACTTGAGACACGGGCGGCGCGTTCAAAGTTCGTTAAGTATGATTCCAACGCTTTCCGCGTTTACGCTAACCTTGATGGGCTTGAAGAGGGCGACCATCAAATTTCCCCGCAAGTCGTTATGCCACAGGGCTTTGAACTAATAGAAACGCGCCCCACAACAATTAATGTCAAACTTGACCCCTTGATTGAACGGCAAATGCCCGCCGAATTTATCGTAAAAGGGAGCATTGCTTCAGACGCGGTAATTACCGATACAAGAAAGTCAATGGAGTTCGTGACTGTCGTAGGACCGAAAAGCTTCGTGGATAAAGTCGCCAGAGTCTATGGTACAGTTAAACTATCGGACAACTCGTCAAGCTTTGAAATGCAAGTGCCAATGAACGCCGTCGACGAAAATGACAACGTGATTTCCCGTGTGCGCGTAGTGCCCAGCGTTATAACTATTTCATTCGACATAGAAAGCGGGCTTAAGAAAAGAATTATTCCCGTTGTCCCTGAACTTTCTGTGGCGGAAGGTTGGGAGATTAGCAAAATTACCGTTGAGCCTTCGCAAATGGAAATTAGCGGCGCGGAGTCCGTTATAAATTCAATCGTCACGTTGAAGACTGTAGCATTCACGGTGCAGACAGGTCAGCGGTTTTTCAAGGGTACATTAAAATTGGTTGTGCCCGAAGGCGTAAACGTTCCAGAACATGAAGTCACTGTTTCCGCTGAAGTCACTCGCAAGCCTGTCATGAAGGACAACAATTAACCAAAGAAAAAATTTCAAAAAGTACTTGATAACCGTTATCACATATGCTATACTACGTTCAGGCTTTCGTTAAAGCTCTCCTAAAATAAAAAATACATACGCTTGAAAAAAGCCCTGTGCTGCTCACACGGGGCTTTTTTGACGGCTATAACAGCGGAGGTGGACGCTTTGGAAAAGATTTTAAATCACAGTGACACAAGAGTTCGTCGGGCTTACGAGATTGCCTCGGCGGCTCATCGCGGACAGATAGACAAGGCGGGCGTTGATTACATAAATCACCCGCTCGCGGTCGCCGCTAACGTCGGCGAAGATTCTTCCGCGATAATCGTCGCGCTTCTTCATGACGTGGCGGAGGATACGCCTTCGACGATTGACGAACTCAAGAAGGAAATTCCGCTAACCGATGACGAGGCAAAAGCCCTTGAACTTTTGACGCACGACGACGACACGCCTTATCTTGATTACGTAAAGAAAATTAAATCGAATGGGCTGGCGGCGAAGGTAAAAGCAGCGGACTTAAAACATAACTCCGACCTGTCGCGCATTAAAAATCCCACGCCGAAAGACTTCGCTCGCGTCGAGAAGTACAAAGCCGCGCTTAAGCTCTTGAACACTTAACACACTTTCAATCAGTTGCATATTAAGCACGCGTCGAGAAATAAAAGCCGCTCTTAAAGTATTATACAATCAATGAAGCGGCAGATTTTTTTTGTGCTTTTCGTCGATAGCTGATATAATTGCCCCAAACGGTTAAGGAGGCTTTAACATGAGCGAAAACCATCATCTGTTCGGAGTGGAAGATTTGCGCGGCAAGTTATCAGAGGGCGGCTATAAGATGACCCCACAACGCAAGGAGATTTTAAAGATTTTTGTTGAGCACAAAGATTATCACCACATGAGCGCGGAAGACGTTTACGGCATCCTGCGCAAGAACGATTCAGAGATTGGGCTGGCAACGGTTTATCGTGCATTGGATTTGCTGAGCGATCTCGGAATTCTCATTCGCATGGATTTTGGTGACGGTTGCGCCCGCTACGAACTCAACACCACCGACCCAAAAGTTCATCATCATCATCATTTGATTTGTATTAAGTGCAAGAAGGTCATTGAGTTTGAAGAAGATTTGCTCGACGAGCTTGAGGCGGATATCGCTAATAAATCCGGTTTTCAAATCCTTAATCACGAAGTAAAGTTTTTCGGCTATTGTAGCGATTGCCTTGCGAAGGGAGATTGAACATTTGAGCATTAAGGTTAATAAAATAAACATACTTGGTGAAAGTAGTTTATCAAAGCCCGTCAAAGATGTCCTTCGTTCGTTAGGGATTGAGACTGTCAATAATGGTGCGGAGGCTGATTTAGACGGGCTGGAAATTTTTAGCGAACTTATCGGCAAAAAGAAAGTTATCACGCGGCTTAAAGTCGTCTTGGAAGGCAACGAATATTTTTTCCGCAATAGTTCATTCGTTCGCCTTGATGAAAGATTAGGTTCCGAAGTCAATCGCCTTGTCAAAAGAAATTTGTATTGCCTCCTTGTCGATAACTTAGAGCTTGAGTGCGTGCCCTATGGAATTCTTCACGGCGTGCGCCCGACGAAAATTATTCAGCGGTGGTTAAAGGAAGGCTTCGGCATAACAAGTCAAGGCGTCATTGACCGCGATAGAATTTCCCGCCGCATTGTTTCCGATTTCCTTACAGACCGCGACAAAGCAGAGCTATTAATGGAGGTTGCACTTCGTCAGCTACCGATTATCAACAGCAAAAAAATTAGCGTCTACGTTGGCATTCCCTTTTGCAAGACGCGTTGCCTTTACTGTTCGTTCCCGTCGAATGTGTTGCCCGCCGAAGAGATTATCGCCGAATTCATGACGGCTTTGGCACGTGATATAGAGTCGGCGGCTAATTCGATTAAACGTCACGGCTTTGAAGTGCAAACGATTTACGTAGGCGGCGGAACGCCAAGCGCATTGCCCGATAATTTCTTTGCCGAGATGTTGGAGCTGGTTCATAAAAATTTCTACAGCGAAGGCGTCGAAGAGTTTACGGTTGAATGTGGACGCCCCGACACGATAACCGCGCAGAAGATTGACACGATGAAACAATTCAACGTTACGCGAGTCAGCGTCAATCCGCAGACAATGCATCAAGAGACGCTTGACCTTATTGGACGCAAACACACTGTCGAGGACGTGACGCGGGCTTTCAATGACTTGCGGGCGGTTGGCGATTGGCTCATCAATATGGATTTAATTATCGGCTTGCCCGGCGAGAGGCTTGGCGACTTCAAAGAGACGTTGGAAAAAATTCTTGAGCTAAAGCCCGACGACGTGACGATTCATTCACTTGCGATAAAGCGCGGTTCCAAACTTCAAACGCGCCTTGCCGATGAACTCAACAGCCTTGAGGATTTTGACTTGCCGAGCGACGCGGAAGTTCGTTCAATGGCAGAGCACGCTAATAAAGTTCTGCGCGGAGAAAAATTCGTGCCGTACTATCTTTATCGGCAAGCCTATATGAGCGGACAAATTGAGAATGTCGGTTGGTGTCGGCGCGGCGCGGAAGGCATTTACAATATCCAGATTATGAGCGAGCGTCAAATAATTTTGGGCGTGGGCGCGGCGGCGTCTACTAAAATCCCGGAGCCAGCGGCAAAACGAATTTGGTCGGTGTTCAATGCAAAGGATTTAAATACTTATCTGCGCGACCTTGAACGATATATTGCGCGGCGAGAAAAACTTTTGAAAACAATCTGTCCACCTGTCGTCAAATTAGAAAAAAATTCTACAACCGCCAAGGAGGGGGATTGAAGATGGCATACGTGTCAAGAGATGACATGTTAGATATTTTCCGTGACACGGAGTCTTTTTACAAAAGCGACGAGAACTTGAAGCAATCGATTCAGGATTCGATTAAAGCTACCGTCTTTTATGATGCGGACGATTATCCGCCGTTGCCTAAGCGTCGATTCAAGAAGACGGCAATTTCAGTTGTAAGGAAACGTTCACTCGACGCGGCAATTTCAATGCAGAGGAAATATCTTGAGCTTAAAATTGCCGTTCACAACTTCGCATCGGCGACGAATCCCGGCGGCGGCGTCAAGCACGGTTCGCGGGCGCAAGAAGAATCCCTTTGCCGTTGCTCGACGCTTTATCCCGTACTCAACACTGAGGAGAATTGGAAACGTTATTACACCGTCAATCGCGAGCTTGCTGACCCGCTCCACGATGACGCCTGTATCTACACGCCCGAAATTATTGTTTGCAAGAGCGACATTGATAGACCTGCCCGCTTGCCCCGCGATAAATGGGATTTGGTCGACGTGATAACGATTGCCGCGCCGAACTTGCGGAACGTCAAGATAAGTGACGAGGAACTGTTTGAGCTTCAAGAAACGCGGATTCGACATATGCTCACGGTCGTAGCTCATCACGGCGCAGAAATTTTCGTGACGGGGGCTTTCGGCTGTGGCGCGTTCCAAAATAGCCCTGAAGTCGTCGCGAACGTTTATAAAAAAGTTCTGCCGGAGTTTGAAGGGTTCTTTAAAGAAATTGTCTTCGCGATATACTGCCGCCCGCAAGAACTGTTTAACTTCGAGGCGTTCAAAAGAATATTGGAGAGGTCGTGAGGTATGAGACAGTTTATAGTTGACGCGTTCACGGAAAAAGTTTTTGGCGGCAATCCGGCGGGCGTTTGTGTCATGGAAAGTTTCCCGCCCGATGAATTACTACAGAACATTGCTATGGAAAACAATTTGTCGGAGACGGCGTTTGCCGTTAAAGAAGGCGCGAGTTATCGGCTGAGGTGGTTCACGCCCGCTGTTGAGGTGGACTTTTGCGGGCACGCGACGTTAGCGACGGCGTTTGTGCTTTTTAATTTCTACGAGAAGGCTTCTAATCGAATTGAGTTCGAGACGTTGAGCGGCAAGTTTTTCGTTGAGCGCAAGGGCAATCTTTTTGAAATGGACTTTCCCGCATACGAGCCTAAGAAAGTTTCCGTGACTGATGAAATGCAAGAGGCAATCGGAGCAAAAGTCTTGGAGGCGTACCTTGCCCGCGATTTATTAATGGTCGTGGAGTCGGCTCAAGTCGTCGAAGAACTCACGCCGAACCTAGACAAGCTCAAAAATTTGGACGGACTGACGCAAGCCGTGACTGCCGCCGGAAAAGATTTTGACTGCGTGTCAAGAGTGTTCGCGCCAAAAGTCAAAGTGCCCGAAGACCCCGTGACAGGTTCGACGCATTGTTTAATCGCGCCGTATTGGTCGGAGCGACTGGGCAAGAAAAAACTTATCGCTCGTCAAGCGTCGGCTCGCGGCGGAGTATTGTATTGCGAACTTTGCGGCGAACGCGTTAAAGTTTCGGGTAGCGCGGCATTGTTCGCTGTCGCCGATTTGAAAGTATAGGGAGGTTGAAACATTGCTGACGAATGCGCCGAGAGGCACCAAAGATATTTTGCCGGAGCAAGTCAACGCTTGGATTTGGCTTGAAGATAGAATCCGTTGGATGTGCAAGCTTTACGGCTACGAGGAGATAAGGACGCCGACCTTTGAACACACGGAACTTTTTCAACGCGGCATAGGCGAGGGCACGGACGTTGTTGATAAAGAGATGTACACGTTCACTGACCGCGGCGACCGCTCGATAACATTGCGACCGGAGAACACGGCGGCGGTTGTGCGCGCTTACCTTCAGAACAAACTTTATGCTAATGGCGGGCTTATGAAGCTTTTTTATATCGGGTCGATGTTCCGCTATGACAGACCGCAGGCAGGACGCTTGCGCGAGTTTCATCAATTCGGTGTGGAGGCATTGGGCGAAAAAAATCCCGCCGTCGACGCGGAAATAATTTTGCTTGCGTGGGAGTTCTTAAAGAGTCTCGGACTCAATGACCTGACGTTGAAGATTAATACCGTCGGTTGCCCCGCGTGTCGACCGATTTTTAAACGCAAGCTCACGGAATATTTTACGGAAGAGATTGACGAACTGTGCGGCGATTGTCGTCGACGCCTGGAAAAGAATCCGCTACGAATCCTTGACTGCAAGGTTGACGGCTTGAAAGATTTCATGGACGACGCGCCGAAGATTGAAACTTGTCTCTGCGATGACTGCCGCGAACATTTCAACGGCGTTAAGAAGTTGTTGACGACGGCGGGCGTTGAGTTCGCGGTTGATAATCGGCTGGTGCGCGGGCTTGACTACTACACGAAGACGGCGTTTGAAATTCAATATCCGCAGTTGGGCGCGCAATCGGCGGTCGCGGGCGGCGGTCGCTACGACGGCTTGATAAAAGAAATCGGCGGCGATGATACTCCGGCTGTCGGCTTCGCGGTCGGCATGGAAAGGGTATTGCTTGCGTTGGAACTTCAAGGCTTGTTGCCCGCGCCAAATAAAAAAATCGCCGCGTTCATGGTGGCGACGGGTTCGGCGGCTGAAAATTATGCCTTCAAGCTGATGACGGACTTGCGGCGCAGAAATATTTCGGTGGCTATGGACTTCGGCAAAAAGAGTATGAAAGCGCAGATGAAAGCGGCGGCGAAGTCGGGCGCACAGTTCGCGCTGATTATCGGCGATGATGAAGTTGCCGCCTCGAATGTCACCGTAAAAAATTTGGACAACTCCGCGCAGTCGAAGTTGTCCCTAGAAGAACTATTCAATATGTTTCTTAAGATTTATGGTCGCTGAAAAAATTTTTGAGAGCGGGCATTACATTCTCTTGAGCGGCGAGCGCGGCTTCAAAGATTGTCAAATTCTCCGTTGATTCGCCAGAAGTCTGCATGAACAGCAGACCGCCGCTTGAATCCAAAATAAGTTCTTCCAACGTGACGAGCCTATCACCTAAAGGCGCGTCGCGTATTTTTTTTGCGCGAAGGACTCGAATCAACACATACTTACTGCCAGAACTGTTCGCCGCGTCAATGAACTCATCAAAGTCCGCGTCCAAAATCTTTTTCTCGTTAAGCGTGATGCTTTGTTCAGGCGCGAACGTCAAGCCGCTGAAATTATTCATCAAGCTATCGTCGAGCGTGTTTAAAATCAGTTCGGCGTCCGAGGCGTGAAGGTTCCCTTTAACCAAAAGAATCGGCGCAACGTAAATTGACGCGCTTATTTTATTTTGCGTATCGTGACGGAAGGTGCCGCCCGCGTTGATGTAATCGCGAATGGCGCAGTCGAGATAAACTGCCATCTTGTGAGCCATGTGGTTGCTCGTTATGCTCTGCTTATACTCCAACACCTCGCCGAATTGAACGTAGCCCAACGCCCGCAACGATTTTTTTATAACGTCGCCTTTCATAACTACGCGAGTCAAGTCAAGCTTATCATTGTAGACGTTAGCCAACGCATTGGAGCCGACTGCCGGCGCACCGAACGTTATAACCTTGAGCCGCGCTTTACTTACGCCCGAATCAGTCAAACGAATAGCCGCAATAGTCGCAACCGCCCCGCCTAAGCTGTGACCGGTTATGTAAAGCGTCTCACGTGGATTTTGTTCAAGCGAAGTCTTCAAGCGTTCGGCAAGTCCGTCACTCAACACAACGTCGGCATAATCGCGGAAGCCACGGTGCACGAAGAGTTTATCGGACAAATTCTTTTCCTTAGCGTCAAGCGTCATGTCGTCATTGAGATTGACTCGCCTAACGCGGAAATCAACTTCGGCATCCTTTAAGCTCTCCGTGCCCGCGATAGTCAAAATCTTAACGTCGCCCTTGCTGACAAGGTAAGCTTTGGCTTCGGCGCGATTAGTCGTGTGCGAAATTTTTTCAATCACCCAGCCGCGTTCACTAAGCACCGAACGCATAAGATAACTTTCGTCAGCGTCGTAAGCTCCCATTGAACAAATCGCGCAAACAAGTCTAAGCTCCGACGCGTCGAGTTCGGAACTCGCCGCCGCCGAATTCATTAACGCTAACACGAACATTAACGCCGCTAAAAATATTTTCCTCATGTCAAGTAAATTGCTCCTCAACGACTTCGACGCCGTGTTTAATGCAATCGGGGCAGGAACAAATCATCTTGCCGCTATCGACGCCCTTAAGCTCACGGCAGATAATCGCGCCGCTCTTCTCGCGGAAACTGGTCAGCATAGCCTTAGAAATTTTCATCGTCGAACCTTTGGACTTTGGCGCGGCAAGATTGCCCGTGCTATTGTGCAAGCCCGCGATTAATAGTCCGCCCGTCAACGCGCCGCACACGCCGTCCATAGTGCCCATACCCGCTCCGAATCCTTCCGTTGCCTTGAATAAAACTTCCTCTGGCACGTCAACCAAATCCGCGCAGGCGACCGCCACCGATTGTGAACAGCTGTAGCCTTTGCGGTGAAGTTCGTCAGCCAATTTAATTCTCTCGCTCATGTTAAAACCTCCTTGATAACATACACTTCCAAAGATTTACACATTGCTAATCCGAAATCAATAATAGTCGGAGCCGTCATGGATGACGGCTCCCGCCGCACTGAAACATGGATGTTTCATGCGGCGTCACCGGCTCCGCTTGTCGCTAACGGATTCGCAGTGAGGACGAACGCCCCTGCGAGGCGTCTTTTCTTTTGTAACTTTTCTTTGGACGCGTGAATGTACAATGTAAGTGCAACAGATAGAAAAGCTCATAGTTTCCTGCTAAGATATTTATAACTCAAAAAGAAAGCAGGGAGCAC
>ODAJ014778071.1_pt1 | contig 11330 bp, 8 predicted proteins | sample 1539241 | NCBI WGS metagenome assembly ODAJ01 (sample SAMN02144231, study PRJEB22623) | gut metagenome | biome: sheep rumen | host: Ovis aries | place: New Zealand | reverse complement strand
GTCTCAATGTCGAGCACGAATTGTTTGCCAGGGTTCTCTGTCTGGAACTTCTCGATGACGGTCTTGAGTTCATCAATGAAGCTTGAAACGGCAGACAGTTTGTTGATGGTAATCTCTGCACCAGTTTCCGTTTCCACGATTTTCGGCTCTTCGGTCTGCTCTGTTGGTTCTTCCACAGGGTTGTCGAGCATTTCGTCACAGCTGGTGAATGAAACACCAGTCATCACCATAATGGCAATTGCCATGAGGATCTTGAAATAGTTTTTCTTCATAAGTTATAAGTTTTAGGATATCAAAAGTTAATTTTAAACAATAATTCGCTATATGATTTGGCAAGGATAGGTAATAATATTTAATTGTGCAAATTTTTGTTGAAAAAATTAGCGAAATATAATAATAAAAGGTACGTGTGCGTACACATGTACCTTATTATGAATTGGATAGAGGAAATAAAGTGCTTTTGAGCTCGGTCAGAGCATCTGGATGGTGTATAGATACACCACGGCGGCGGGGATGGCCAGCAGGGAGGAGTCGAAACGGTCGAGCATGCCGCCGTGTCCAGGGAGGATATGGCCTGAGTCCTTGATGCCGAGGGTGCGCTTGAAGAGGCTCTCCACAAGGTCGCCCCACGTGCCGAAGACGACGATAACCAGACCGAGTCCCATCCATTCGGGGGTACTTAGTGTCCCCTGGATGCCTATGTATCCTAGGATAGTGGGAATCAGACTGGCCACGGCAATCACGAGGATGCCGCCACCGACGCTGCCCTCCCACGACTTACCCGGAGAGATGCGGGGGAAGAGCTTGTGTCTGCCGAGCAGCGAACCGCAGAGATAGGCACCCGTATCGTTGATCCAAAGGAAGATGAAGACGGAGAGGGGAAGTGTCCATACGTAATTTATGCCATTGTCGCCCGTCTGGAAGGCCAGCACATTGAGCAACGAGAAGGGCAGGGCGATGTAGAGCTGGCTCATCATCGTGTAGGCCCAGTCGCCGACGGGGTCGGACTGCTTCAGATAGAGCTCGGCCACCATCAGGTAGATGAGCGTGACGAGGTAGGGGATGAAGATGCTGGCTGCCGCGAGACCGCTGTTGTAGGCGGCCATCGCGAAAAAGAAATAGACACCTGCCACCGTGCTGATCATGCGGTTGACGTTGATGTTGTCACGATTGTTGACAAGTCCGGTGAACTCCCAGACAGTGAGGCCTGTCACCAGGGCAAAGAGCAGCACCATTGCCTCTGCGCGGAGGAAACAGCTGACGATGGCGGCCACGAAAAACACCGCCGTAATGGTTCTGACAATGAAATTATTCATAACTCTTTTTATGCTTCTTCTTTCTTTTCATTCTCCGTGTCACTGAAGAGGTCCTTCTCCTGTGGGGCAGCAGGCTCTTTGGCTTTGGCTTCTGCTTCGGCCTTCGCCTTGGCCTCGGCTTCGAGCTGCTTGCCGCGCTCTTCTGCCATGCGCTCGGCATCGGCCTTCATCTGGGCTTCAAGCAGTTCCTCGGCACGACTGGTCCAGGGACGCTTGCCGAAGATCTTCTCGACATCCTCTGCGAAGATGACCTCACGATCTACCAGCAGCTGGGCGAGTTTGGCGTGACCATCCTTGTGTTCTGTCAGGATCTGCTTGGCGCGCTCGTACTGCTCATTGATCATGCGCAGCACCTCGTCGTCCATAATCTTTGCCGTTGTCTCGGAATAAGGTTTCTGGAACTGGTATTCGGCATTGTTGTAGAAACAGACGTTAGGCAGCTTATCGCTCATACCGGCATAGGCAATCATGCCGTAGGCCTGTTTCGTGACGCGCTCAAGGTCGTTCATCGCTCCCGTGGAGATATGGCCCACGAACAGTTCTTCGGCAGCACGGCCTCCGAGCAGCGAGCACATCTCGTCGAGCATGGCTTCCTTCGTCTGGAGCACACGCTCCTCAGGAAGATACCAGGCAGCGCCGAGCGCCTGACCTCGGGGCACGATGCTCACTTTCACCAGCGGGTTGGCGAACTCCGTGAACCACGAGATGGTGGCATGGCCGGCCTCGTGGATGGCGATGGAGCGTTTCTCGGCCTGTGTCATGACCTTCGTCTTCTTCTCCAGACCACCGATGATGCGATCGACGGCGTCGAGGAAGTCTTGCTTCTGCACGGCCTGACTGTTGTGACGGGCAGCGATGAGGGCTGCCTCGTTGCAGACATTGGCGATGTCGGCACCCGAGAAGCCAGGTGTCTGACGGGCCAGGAAGTCGATATCCACGCTGTCGTCGGTCTTCACGGGCTTCAGGTGTACCTTGAAGACCTCCTTGCGCTCGTTGAGGTCGGGGAGATCAACGTGTATCTGACGGTCGAAGCGTCCGGCGCGCAGCAGTGCAGAGTCGAGCATGTCGGCACGGTTGGTGGCGGCAAGGATGATGACACCACTGTTGGTGCCAAAGCCGTCCATCTCCGTCAACAGGGCATTCAGCGTGTTCTCCCGTTCGTCGTTGCCACCCATGGCCGGGTTCTTCGAACGGGCACGGCCTACGGCATCGATCTCGTCGATGAAGATGATGCAGGGCGACTTCTGCTTGGCCTGCTGGAACAGGTCGCGCACACGACTGGCGCCGACACCGACGAACATCTCCACGAAGTCGGAACCCGACATCGAGAAGAAAGGCACGCCAGCCTCTCCGGCCACGGCTTTTGCCAACAGTGTCTTACCGGTTCCCGGAGGACCTACGAGCAAGGCGCCCTTAGGAATCTTACCACCAAGTTCGGTGTATTTCTGCGGGTTCTTCAGGAAATCCACAATCTCCTGTATCTCCTGTTTGGCACCAGCCTGTCCGGCTACGTCCTTGAAGGTGATACCGAGGTCGCCGCCCTTCTCATACATCTTGGCTTTCGACTTGCCGACGCTGAAGACGCTGCCGCCTCCGCCTACCATGCCTCCGCCACCCATGCGCCGCATGAAGAACATCCACAGCGCAATGATGATGAAGATCGGGAACAGATTATAAAATAGCATGTTGAAGAACTCGTTCTCTTTCCGGTTCTCATAGGTGAAGTCGCCAGTGAAGACCTTCTCCTCGCGGGCTTTGTTGATGAATTCCTCCACCTGGTCTATCGAACCGAACTCAACCTCTACGTAAGGCTCGGCCCCCGTCTGCTGGGCACTCTGCTGGAAGACGTCGCGGATGTGCTCCGGCTTCACGTACATCTTGATGGTGCTCTGGCTTTTGTTCACCACGATTTTCGAGGCAAATCCGCGATTCACCATGATCTTGAAGTCTGAATAGGTAGCCTGCTTGGCGATGCTGCTGTTCTGCGGACCGCCACTGGAGAAATAGAGCAGTCCGAGTGCCAGGATGGCGATGATGTAGATCCAGTTCATGTTGAACCGGGGCATGTTCATCTTCGGGCCGTTGCTATTCCCATTGTTCTGTATCTGTTTGTTGTCCATTATCTAAACTATAAACTGTAAACTCTAAACTGTAAACCGTAAACTATAAACTGTAAACCGTAAACTATAAACCGTAAACAGTCAACTAATCCAGGTCGGGTATTCTCGTGAGCGGCGCGTCTTCCCAGAGATGTTCCAAGTCGTAGTATTCGCGCACGTCGGGCAGGAAGATATGCACCAGCACATCGCCATAGTCCATCGCCACCCACTGGGCGTTCTCAAGTCCTACGACGTGCGACGGTTTTTCCTTCAGCCGCTCGCGCGCAAAGTCGCCTATTGATTCCGTGATGGCTTCCACCTGTGAGGGGGAGTTACCCTGACAGATGATGAAATATTGGCAGATAGTGCCTTCTATCTTGCTGAGGTCGGCAATGACGATATTGCTGCCTTTCTTTTCCTGAATTGCTTCTGTAATTGTTTGAACCAGTTCTTTCATTAAATATAATTATGTGAATTGTTCGACAAAGGTACGTTAAATCAGTCGAATAACAAAAGAAAAGTGGATTTTTTGCGCTTTTTTATAAAATTTCCTCAAAAAATTTTGGTTATTCGGGAAAAAGTAGTACCTTTGCACCCGCAAATCAGAACACGGCGTTCGGTTGCAAAGACATTGGGGTATGGTGTAATGGTAACACTACAGATTCTGGTCCTGTCATTCTTGGTTCGAGTCCGAGTACCCCAACTGAAAAAAGAAAGGCTTCCAAATCGGAAGCCTTTCTTTTTGCCTTATTGCTTGTTTTCTGCGTCGATAGCCTTGATCTTCTCACGTATCAGGTTCATGTCGTCCTTTAGCTTCTGAACCTTACGGTTCATCTCGTCGATAAGGCTGTTGCCTTTCTTTGAACTGACATTCAGGAATCCGAGATTGTTCTCATAGGTCTGCACCTCCTGTTTGATGGCCTCATACTGGCGGAACAGGCGGGCACGCTCATTGTCGAGGGCGTTCTCACCGCGCTCTGCCACCTGTTTCAGGTTCTGCTTGAAGTTGTTCAGACGGCGCTTGGCCACGGAGATGTTCAGTTCCTTATAGAGTTTGTCGAGCACGGCATGATACTCGTCATAGAGCTTGTCTTTTTCCTTGAAGGGCACATGGCCAATACCATTATACTCTTCGACGAGCTGCTGTACCTTTTCCTGGATATTGTCCCCAGCCTCAGTGGCGGCAGCCTTGAGTTTCTCAATAATCTCACGCTTCTTGTCGAGATTGGCATATTCGTCGCTATGCTGTCCGGCACCGGCTGCCTTGCGGGCCTCAAAGAACTTGTTGCAGGCACCGAGGAACTCCTCCCATAGCTGGTCGCCCAGTTTCTTGGGCACCATGCCGATGGTCTTCCATTCTTTCTGCAGGGCAATCAGCTTGTCGCCTGTTGACTTCCATTCCGTAGAGTCTTGCAGCGCCTTGGCTTTCTCAATCAGTGCACGCTTCTTGTCGGCATTCTCCTTGAAGGTGTCCTTGAGTCCCTTGAAATAGGCAGCCTTGCGCCCGAAGAAGTCGTCGCAGGCGGCACGGAAACGCTCGAAGATCTTTACGTTCATCTTCTGAGGCGCGAAGCCGATGGTCTTCCACTCAGCCTGCAGCTCGATAATCTGCTTGGTATGCTTCTCCCAGTCGCCGGAGCCTTTGTTCTCCTCGGCGGCAATGGCTTCAACCTTTTCGCAAAGCTCGGTCTTACGGGCGAGATTCTCTTCTTCCTTGGCGCGGATACCCTCAAAGTGCTGCTGGTGGCGCTTGTTGATGACGGTCGAGGCAGCCTTGAAGCGATTCCATATCTCCTCGCGCTGTTCCTTGGCCACAGGACCGAGTTCACGGTATTCCTGATGCAACTTCTGGAGCTGATGGAAGGCGCTGATCACGTCTTCCTCGTTTGCCAGGTTCTCTGCAATCTCACAGAGACGCGTCTTGGCCTCAAGGTTCTTCTTGAAGTCTTCGTCACGGGCTATGCTGTTCAGTCGGAGCATGTCGTAGAACTGCTCTACATATAATTGATAGTTGCGCCAGAGCTCGTTGGCTTTTTCTGCGGGCACGTTCTTGATTTCGCGCCACTGCTGCTGCAGAGTCTTGAATTCCTGATAACTCTTGTTGGCTTCTTCAGGGGTGGTGATCATCGCCTTGATCTTGTCGATGATGGCAAGCTTCTTGGTCAGGTTCTCTTGCTTCTCAGCCTCCTGCTCCTTGAAGATCTTGGCACGTTTCTCCTTGATGATGCCCATTTCGGCCTTGAATGCTTCCTCCTGCTCGTCAGGTGTGATCTGATACTGCTCGGGGTCGCCGCCGCCTTCGATGTAGGCTTTCAGCTTAGCCTCGCGCTCAGCGATGTGGAGTTTGTAGAAAGCGGTCTTCAGATAGTCGATCTCCTCTTTTTGGGGCGACTCGTCGCTGTGGGCGATCTCGCGCACACGTTCCAGAACCTCGGCCTTGGTCTCATAGACCTTCTGAGGCTGAACTTCCTCTGTTTCCACTGGAGAAGCGGTTTCTGCCACAGGGGCCTCTGCCGGCTGGGCGGCTACTTCTTCCTTCTTTACTTCATTGTCAACTGTCTCTTCGCTTGGCGAGATGACAGGAGCATTCTCTTGAGAGTCCATCATTTAACTTTTTAGTTACTGACTATAAATTATTATGATGCAGGGCATCATCGCACATTTGGGGTCAAAGGTACGAAAAAAAGTAAATATTTAAGCCTAAAATAAAGTTAAAAGATGCTAAACGAGCCGTTTGTGGCGGAAAAACCACCATGCCATTGAGGAAATTGCCACCGAAATAATCATAGCGAAGACGAAGCCCCAGGGTTTTTCTTCCATGCCGTTCACGAGGTTCATGCCGAACATAGACGTCACCAACGTGGGGATCATCATGATGATGGTGACGGAGGTCAGTGTACGCATCACCGTGTTCATGTTGTTGTTGATGATGCTGGAGTAGGTGTCCATCGTCGATTCGAGAATGTCGGAATAGATGCTGGTCGTCTCGCGGGCCTGCGACATCTCGATGTTTACGTCCTCGATGAGGTCGGCATCGAGTTCGTCGATCTGGAGCTTGAACTTCAGTTTCGAGAGGAGGTTCTCGTTGCCGCGGATGGAGGTCTGGAAGTAGGTGAGTGAGTCTTGTAGGCGGCTGAGGCCGATCAGGCTCTCGTTGTTCACCTCACGGTCCAGGTTGCGCTTGGCCTTGTCGATGAGCATGGAGATCTGCTTCAGTCGCTTCAGATACCAAACGGCACTGGAGAGGAACAGACGGAAAATCATATCGACATGGTCGGTGAAGCCTTCGCCTCGCTTCTGCTGGAAGCTGACGAAGTCGATCATCATGTTGGTCTCGTAGAAGCAGACGGTAATCGTGACGTCGCGCTTGTGGATGATGCCGAGGGGCACGGTGGTGTAGGGTGTCCGGCTCCGTATCTCCTTGACGTATGGGATACGGAGGATGATGAGCATCCAGCCGTCGTCGTACTCATAACGGGCACGCTCGTCGGTATCGCTGATGTCCGACATGAAATAGTCGGGGATGTTGAACTTCTCTTCAAGTTCGCGCTGGTCTTCTTCAGTGGGGCATGTCACTTGAATCCAGCAGTTGGGCTGCCACTCGTCGAGATGGCTGAGTCCGCCTTGGGTGTTCCAGAATGTTTTCATTGTGCTAATCCTTTTTTCGTTTGTGAAATGGTTTTAGCGGCAAGAGGATTAGCGGTCTTGCCTGCCTGTCCTCCAGCCTTAACGTTTAAAAGTTTCCGCCGGATAATCGTCCATAATTTGTTAATACTTTGATGAATTTGGGTGCAAAGATACTAAAAAAATAGCGATACACAAAATTTATCGCTATTTTTTTCGAGAAGGGATGTGCTATTTGTGCAGGATGGCTGATCCGCCTGTGCTGCCCGCCTCGATGTCCTGACGACTACTCTTGCGACCAAAGTCGAACGAGTAGGAGAGTCGCAGGTAGAGACAGGGGCCGTAAGCATCACGTTTTATTTCCTGATCGTAGCGGTAATGTGTATAGTCAAAATAGAACCGTCTGTTCCTGTTTTGCTGGAACATCCGCCGGGCTCCTATTTCGGCATAGAAGCCTTTCTTGCCGTATGTGGCGCTGAAGCCATAGTCGGCAGCAGACTTGGAGAAGTTCTCGAAAAGTGTAGTCTGTGGTGTCTGGTAGTAGGCGCTTAGCGAAAAGTTGCCGATGTGATAGACGGCTTTCAGGTTACAGTCGATGTGGCTTAAGCTGGCTCCTTCGTGTGCGGTTAAGATGTTGCGCTGCAGACTGATGCCGCCCTTCAGTTGCAGGTTCCTGTTCAGGAGAAACAAGGTCTGCTGGATGTTCAGGCTCAGGTTGTGCAGACTGCCGTCGTTGCCGTAGGAGTGAACCAGCCGTTCGCCCTCTGGAGTATAGGTGTCAATTGTCATGTTGTCTAACCGTTCATATTCCAGATGTGCCATCAATTGCCAGTTCTTCAGCATCAGGTTATAGTCTATGTAGTTGGTGCTGAAGATCGTCTTTTCTAAGTTCGGATTGCCCCTGATGATTTCATAGCGATTGACAATCTGCTCTACCTCGCTCCGCATGGCTGCATTCGGGTTGCTGTTGCCAATGTAAACGCTGTATGTCAGGCTGTTGTGCTTGTTTATCTGATATTTCACGACGATGGAACCCCTTGAGGAAAAGTATGTTTCGCTGTTAGTCTGGGTCTTCCAATAAGCCACGCTGAAGCCTAACGGGCGGAAGTTGAACATCCATTTCAGATTGGGTTTATAGGTATAGACGGGCCATACGATAGTCTCCGACTCGCTGGTGTTCCTATCAGCTGGCAGGGTACCCCTATATTCATCGTCGTAATGGTGATAAAATTCAAGGACGCGCAGGGAAATACTATTTTTTGAATTAAGGTTGTTAACGTAGCCGATGGTGCTATACACGCCAAAAGTCTTCTCCTTGGTATGCGAGATGATGTTGTAGCCGTCGCTTTCCAGATATGTGTTGTCATAGTTGTTGCGCCCGAAGGAGAAACTGGCTTCGTAGAACAGTCGCTGTCGCTTGGTAATGCCCCAGTCGGCAGCAGTCTTGATGTATGTTGTCGTACTTTGTTCACCTGTGGTACTCTTAGCCGTGTTCTTGGCTGTGATGTCGCCGCTGTAGGTCAGGTCTTCCGTGTAGCCGTACTCTGGTGTCTTGTCTTGCGTGATGCCAACTTCACCCGTCAGTGCCAGTTTCTCCGTGCGAAAGCGGGCACGGAACACCCCGTAGTTGCGCCATTTCTTGATATGGTCATACTGGCCGGTGGTCGATTTATGGAATTGCTTGTCGGTCAGCAGGTCTTCTTCCTTCTTGTCGGTGGCCCCACGCTCGTTCTTGTATCCGTTGCCCACGAGTAGCGTGTAGTTCATCTTCTTGTGGTCGAGGCTGGCCTGGATGCTGTTCTCGCCCAGTACGTGCAGGAAACGGCTGTGATTCTTCGCTTCCACGTAGCCGCCGTAGTCGTAGTGGCGCAGCACAAAGTTGATGACCAGTTCCTTGTCGGCAAACTTGCCTGTAGGCATGTCAATGTATTCCACACGAAGCACATCCTTGGGACGGATCTGGTCTATCTCTTCTTTTCCCACGATGCGTTCGTCGATGGCAAAGGTGATGCCCCTGTTTGTCAGGCTCTTCACTTCACCGCTGATGCGGTTCACGTCCAATTGTGGAATCATCAGGTTGTCCAGCAGACTGATGCCTGAATTGGCGGCATTGCGCTGGCGCTGGTTGGGAATATAGACATCCTTGTCTTGCTTGGCTGAGTGCAGATTGCCTACTACTACTACTTCGTTGATGTGCTCAGTAGTTTCCTTTAGGACGATTGTGCCTATGTTGCCTGTCTCGCAGTTCAGTATTTGAGTCTCGTAGCCTACACAACTGATGCGGATTCGTAATTGCCGTTCTGTCGTGGGTATCACGAAGTCGCCGTTCTCATTGCTGACACCGCTGTTGACAATGGCTGAGTCACTGATATTCAGCAGGGCGATATTGGCATAGACGACTGGTTGCTTTTTGTTGTCAATAAGTCGCCCAATGAGTTTGTCATCCGTCTTTAACATCGCTTCTACGAAAATAAGGCTGTCACCTACATTCTTCATGGTAATGGGGTAATAGCCTATACACTCGCGGATAGCCTCTGGGATGGTCAGACCGTCGAACTGCTTCGTCACAGTGTAGTCCTCAAGATCATTGTGGATGAAGGCTATTTTGTAGTGGTTAGTGCTGCGGCGCAGGTCTAAGAGTACTTTCGACATTGGCTTATCTTTGTAGTTGCGAGACACACGCTGAGAGCAGGCTGCTTGTACTATTGTGCAAAGCAGCAGCAGAATAATCATTCTCCTCATAGTAATAGTCCTCCTTTATTCAACGATGATGCTGTCGCCTTTTAGATTGATGCTGACATGGTCAAAATGGCTAATCTGGTTGGCAATGTCGTTGATGCTGTTATGCTGGTCCCATTCATAATAGAGCCGCAGGTGACGTGTCGAGTCGTGGCGATAGGCGGGCTTTATCTTATAATAACAGGTAAGGCTGTCTATAATCTGTTGTAGCTCGGTATTTTCGAAAATGACGGTATGAGGTGTCGCTCTTGTCTCTCTCTCTCCCTCGGCTGCTTGCACAGTGGTGGTCGTGCTTGTTGCTTTAGATGTGTCGTCGTGGGTATCATCATAGCTGCCAAAGATATGTACTGCAGCCAATGCGACGCCAGAGAGCATCAGTATGCCGATGAACGATGCGGCTATCTTCTGCCACAGACGGTTGTGCTGAGCAAAGTGCTGCTGTTCAAAACGCTTCCATTCGGCTTCAATCTGCTCGTCACTAATGGTGTTACCGTCGAATATATCCTTCCAATCCTCGTCGCTATACTGCTCGGGATGCTCTATCATCTGGGTCAGTTTCTTTAGCTTTTCCATACAAAATGTTTTTTGAGTTTCGTTATTCCTTGAGCAATGTGCTTATAGACGGCGATACGGCTGATGCCGAGGTCGTCGGCAATCTCTTCGTACTTCTGGTTGTCACCGTATCGGCGGAGCATCACTTCGCGGCTTCGTGGTGTCAGGTCGTGCTCGATGTAACGGAGGATGTCGTCAAGCGGCAATTCCGTATAGTCTTCGTCAATGGTGTTGCGAGGAATTTGTTCTTGGGCGCGCTCCTCAATCATCCTGTGCTTCACCAGATTCAGACATTTATTACGCACGCAGACCAGTAGGTAACTTTCCGTCCGTACCGGATCCAGACGGCGATCACTCTCTAGCAGTTCAGCGAACACGTCGCTCACCAAATCGCGGGCCTCTTCTGGATTGCGGAGCAGCGTCTGTGCTGTCAGCAGCATCCGCCTGTAGTGTCGGCGGAAAAGTGTCTCGATGAGTTGCTTGTCTTGCATTGCCTTTTTATGAATAGTACAACTGAGAAGTGAAAATGCTAACCTCCCTGACCCAGATTAATTCATTAAAAACCAAATTCACTGAATTTGGTGACCAATTTCAGTGAATTTGGTATGCAATTTCAGTGAATTTGCTGTGAAAGGAGATACCCCTTTGTTCAGGGTGACCGCCTCGCTTACTTCTCTGGGATGTCTTCGAGGGCTTTCTTCAGCAGTGTCCAGAAGGGCTCGACAGTCTCGATGAGGGCACGCTCTGTGGTGGTGTGGGGCGACTTCATCGTGGGACCGAAGCTCACGACGTCAAGGTTCGGGTACTTGCCGAGAATGATGGAACACTCCAGTCCGGCATGATCGACCTGGATGATGCCGTCTTTGCCGAACAGCTCCTTATACTCTTTTAATAAGAGGTGCAGGATCGGAGAGTCGGGATTCGGATCCCAGCCACCGTATGAGCCGGCGGTCTCCACCTTCATGCCTGCCATCGAGAAGCAGCTCTCAAGCGTCTTCAC
>ODAJ012145278.1_pt1 | contig 11333 bp, 8 predicted proteins | sample 1539241 | NCBI WGS metagenome assembly ODAJ01 (sample SAMN02144231, study PRJEB22623) | gut metagenome | biome: sheep rumen | host: Ovis aries | place: New Zealand | reverse complement strand
TTGTCTCGAAGCTGAACTGCCACCAGGCTTGTTAATCTTGATACCCTTTCGGTCACAATCCATCCACGAATACAGTCCCCCATTCTTGATAATGGACTCCAAGTTGTCTCTATCAGTAAAATGATACAACTTCGTGATTCTGTGCTCATCCAGCACAGCCTTGAATTCTTGCCAATTACTCTTCTTATCCATAGCCGTTGCCTTTTACTCATTAAACAATTCCAACTGAATATTATTGCCTTTCTTTGTGGACTTTTTAGTTGGTGCAGATGCTTCCTCTGTCGCATCTAACTTCTTCTCCCCATAAGGATAAATCCCTTCTACGTATGCCTTAATAAGTGAAGCATGCGATAGCGGCTTCTTCGCATTTTCTACATCCGCATTCGTATCATAGTCCAACAGCACTATGGTTTTTGTCCTGCTGGCCTCACGCATACGCTCAATGATAGATGCCACCTTGTTTTCCAACACCCATCGATATGTCGGTATATATATCTGCTTACGAGCCTCGATATACCCCAGCAACTCCGTTCCATTCACTCCCTTCCTGTGTCCAATCGGTTTACCGAATCTGCGAACCGTCCTCTTCAATCCCTTCATTGTATCGTTGAGAAAAAGCGAAGTGTCCACGTCTGCAGCCTCAAATACCTTCAGCCCCTGCCAAATAGCCTCCACACAAGTAGCCGTATAACCTTCGCTGAACGGCACAGGAATCCCTCCATGAGGATAGAACGGGCTCAGTTTCACCAAGTCATTTTTCGCCCCACTGGTCACGTCTGCCAATACTGCATTAGGATACTGCCTCAATATGGTGGTAGGCTTCTTCCGTTTTGACTCTATGATAATCATGGTTCTATCTTTTTTAGAATAACCCTACGTCCACCCCTGTCAGGACCGTCACGCCTTATAATCCCTTTCGATTGCAAAGTATTCAGATCGCGTCGAATGGTTCTGGCATCAACTCCAAATAAGGCAGCCAGCGTAGCGGACGTTTCTAGGACATTCTCTAGGACATTTTCTAGGACATTCCATTGTCCTGTCTCTATAAGCCTCCCAACGATTTTCCTCTGACGTTCAGTAAGTTGACTCGCAGAAATGCTGTCTGTGTTTCCTAGGATATCTTGATGTCCGCCATTCACATTTCTTCTCTTAAACGACACTCTTACACCGCCACAGAAATTCTCGACTTCAGGCATGGGCAGTCCCGCACCCTCAAAGCCCTCACGTATTTTCTTATAGCCACGCCCCCAGGCATCAATGAAGCCCGCCTTGAAGAAAGCGTTGGCAATATTCTTGTTGCGTGGCCGCGAAGAGTGTTGCCCTAAAAGCGTTTCCACCGTGTAACCGGCAGGCAGTTCACCGTCGTTCCATACCTCCACATGGTCGTTCCATACACGCATCTGGATATGAACACCAGTATAGTCCTTATGTATAATCGCATTATAGAGTATCTCTCGCAACGCCTCCTCAGGCACCTCAAGTTTCTCTATCCGATTCATCCCTTTGAAGGTGATAGGCATAATCAGGTATTTTGCTTTCAACAAGTCAACAACTCTGTCCGCCATCTGAATGATGTTGCCTTCAACGACATCCTGGAACATAAGGTCTGCCTCGTCAACGCCAAAACGGCCTATCTGGAACCTTACGCTGGTGAAGTATTTTTGAGGCCTTTTGGCAAAAAGCAACAATGCCGCATTCTTCAGTTTCCCATCTTCGCTAACAAGGTCCAGATTCTGAAGCAGCATCTCTACGGGCATAATCCGTTCTTCGTTAGTGATACGCCCGTTCTCATATCCTTTTCTCAGAAAATATTCTATAGCCTCACGGTCAATATCATCAAGCGATGCGCGGTCATTAGTGATGTCATCCCACGAACGCCCCATCTTTTTCAGGATAAACTGCTGAAGCGCAGGCCCACGCAGTTCCTGCATTGTACTGCCTGAGCGATAATAGTACTTACCTTTATAGTTAATGGGGATATTGCTTGGTTCAATTACCACTTCGATATATTCAAGTCCATCCTGTTCATGCAAGTTCACATCCGCCACAATACCCATCGTGGTGACAATCTTATTGGGGATGTCCTCCATCAGCCTATCTACATTTTCGAGGCCAACAATCTCATGATCATCATTCACCCCAAAGTACATCACTGCCCCTTGTGCATTTGCAAATCCGCAAATCCACGCTAAATATTTATCATGCCAACTCTCTTTATATTCGATATTCTGGCATTCTTTCGGGTTCATCTTTACCATATCTTTTCTTTTCGCCTACAAAGTTATACAAAATTATTAAATTACAATTTGTTTATAGGAATTCCTTCAACCAATCCATCAACACCCAATACAGACCTTAGATAACTCAGCTCATCGAAGTTATCTTCTGCCGACTTGATGGCTTCTATGTATTCTGAAATTAGTGGATAGTTCATGCTGTTTATCTATTCATTTTTTCAATATATGAATTAATCTCGAAATCAAATAATATACCATTTATCTGACGAATATACGTCTTAATCACCTCTAAAGCTTGAAACAATTGCATTTTAGTAATTTTATGAGTATATCCTTCTACATCAATTGCGTTTCGATGAATAATGACATCCCTAATAGCAACATATTTTCTAATTCTATCATCAATTTCAAACCTAGCATTAAAAACACCCACAAATAATTTTTTTTGATTAGATACAGATTGAAAGGATTTTCTTTTATAAAAGTCTTTTATCTTTTCTGTCTTTACATCCGTTTTTCCTTTAGACATTCCAAATGCCACTGAAAATTTCTCTATCAAATCATTATTACTTAATACTATTGGCTCTGTGTATATTTTAATAAATGAGTCCAAAATAGAGATAAGGTTAGAAAACAGTAAACAATAAATATAATTTTTGTTTTCTTTATTCAAACCTTCAATGTTGTTTGCTATAGACTCTATTTGAGAATAAGCATTTATTGTGTCAACTAAAATAGATTCTTTATCATGTGGATAATCTGGTACCTCATGAACATATACGTCTGTCTCTTTGCCCAAAATTCTATGGACTAATCCATGACTATCACATAAACCGTTAAATAACTCAATTGTATAATAGGCACCACACTGACATCTGTGTTTATATAGACTATTTACATCTTTGAAAGTATCAAGGTCAAATTGTGGGACCTTCAATAATTCCGTCTTTGTTAGAGAATGACATTCCTTACACTTGAATTCAAGAATAAGTTTATCCGCTTCGATATTATCGTATACAAATTTTATCATATCTAGATTAACTCGTTAAAAATAATTGCACATTCACTGAAAATCAAAATATATTTTTCCAAGAAAATCAATTGCATCATTTAATGATGAAAATGAGAAATCGTCAAAAATTAATTTAGATTGATAATTTGGAGTAACATAGCAAATACCAGACAAATTGTGGCGAAAATAGAATCTATTTGTCGTCTTATAAACATCAAAAATAGCGTTAGCATTTGATATCATTGTTTTTAACTTAGAAAAATCTATCCAAAATCCATTTTCCCAAATTTCATCAGATTCCGTAATTTCTATAACAAGACTTGCAAGTTGTTTTTTGATTTCTGATGACAGATTTTTATGAAGATCCTGAGTTGTCGGATTAGATAAATTATTTGTTGAAAGTATTTTGGAACGATTGATAAAATCTTGTTTAATCACATTTTCTGTAAAATTCAACTCGAAGATTTTAGAGTTATTGTTATCAAGTAATCTCATATAAAAATCAGCAGTTTCTTTAGGACATATAACAACATCAACTTCGCATTTTTTGTAATTCATTAAAACATATGGAAAATATGGATTCACAAGGCTTCCTGGCATAGACTTGCCAATTTCAAATGACTCTTTTCTAATATTTTTTATTTTTGACAAAAAAGTTATAGTTGTCAAATTCACACACTGCCCAAACGCATAATCACCAATCTTTGTGACTGTTGGTGGTATTGTCAAATTTTCTAAATATCCACACCCTACAAAGGCATATTCTTTAATTTCCTCTAATCCATTTGGTAAATACAATGTCTTTAATTTGTTGAATTGAATATTTTGTCCATATTCATCAACACCAAAACTATCGTCAAATGCTGCAGCTTCTATAATTTTACACTTATCATTAATTCGATATGTTTCAAAATCTAGCCAATATGGGAAACGAAACAGAATTGTTTTATCCGAAGAATATACAACACCATTTTCAACAATTAAATCCCCTTCAAAAATACAATTTCTTATCTGGTATTCAACTTCTGGTGGTCCACTAGTATAATCAACATTGATATACCTCATAGTCCCTTTAGGAATGCTTATATATTTTCCGGAAAATGCTAAATCATCAAAATCACATAGTATATGTTTTAATTTTACAATCCATAAATATTGTGCATTGGCAAAACATCCCTTTACCATTATTTTAACTTGCTCGGGTACTTCAAAAATAGTTTCCTTTTTATTCTCGGGATAATAATAAAGAACCCTTCTGTCATAAGAATAAAGGATATTGTTTTCTACCTCAAACATCGAACTATTGCATTGAATGTCAGATACCTTTGTTCCAACAAAAACAGAATTCCCAATATATTTTAGAGATTTTGGTAAACTAATCGAAGTAAGACTCTTGCAATACATAAATGCCTCGTCACATATTACTTCTGTTCCTTCGCAAACGCTATAAGATTCTGGGAAATCGGTTGCTGCCATAAGCGGATTATGCCAACTTAATAATTTTTTTTTGTCAGAAGTATATTCTACTCCAAACTCGTCTATATATTTATTTTGCAAAGTATAATATTGATCTTTATATATTGTTGTTTCAGGGGAAAAACCTGAATTCATTATTGATATAATTGGATATCGATTCTTGGGACTATTCAGAATCATGTGCAAAAAAGCTGTAACGAGTTTATTGATTTCAATATCATAAGACGGAAAGACATCTTTTAGCACGTTACTATTTGTTACGTCTCTATAATCCTGTTCTGAGAATAGCAATTGACTTGATGTGCTATATTTATCCATCAATGTCGTATTAACAGAAACAGCTTTTAAAGAGATGTGTATCGACAGCAAGGGAAAATCATCAATATGCTCATCAAAATCATTCTCAGTCCTAAGTGGATGACGAAAATCGGGAGAGCCAAGTTCACGTGCCTTCTGTCCTTTCATTGCTGGCACATACATGCCGTCATAATCAACAAGGACAAGAGAACCATCTTCACGTACCAAGATGTTGTCTGGTTTCAAGTCACCATGAGCGAATGGCTGAGAAATGAGCCATTGAGCCAACTGACTAAAACGATAGGCAAGCATCTCAAGGGCATATTTGTCATCCAAGTTCTCTCGAAGGTATTTATCCAGCGTTTTGCCCTCCACCCAGTCCATCAGTAGCACAGGAAATTCTGTTTCAGTAGTCTGGTCTGTATCGACAAACAACTCTTTATCCAAATAACGAAAAGAAGTAAGGTATGGTACAAATACTTTTTCCAGTTCTTTTGCAATCTCACGATAAGCCTCAGCCCGTCCTATCTGCTCTTTTGTGAAGCATTTTACAGCATAGAACTTCCCATTCTGCTCATTTTTCATCTTAAAGACAACAGAAAAACCTCCTGCACTCATAATAGGCAGTCCATCATCACCCAATACCGGCCTAAGATAACTCAGCTCTTCGAAGTTATCCTCTGCCGATTTGATGGCCTCTATATATTCTGATATCAGTGGATAGTTCATTACCAATAGAATTAATATTCATTCTACTATTTTGTCACAATAATCGACAAGCCATTTAGAAAACCATTTAGAAGTACCATTGGGAACTTTTATTCTTTCAATAGAACGACAATATGAGAATGGGATGTATATTCCCATTTTTAATTGTGGATTAAGTATTTCGACATTCTTTAAAGATTCACAAGATGCAAAAGCTAAATCCCCTATATATTCCACAGATTCTGGAATCTTAATACTTTCTAATGATGTACAGCCAGAAAATGCACTCATTTCTATAGTCTTGACAGAATTAGAAATAGTAATATCTTTTAATTGTTGGCAATAAGAAAAAGCACCCTTCCCAATAGTCTTTATATTGTTTGGTATGTATATAGAAGTAAGATTACAACCTTTAAACGTTTCATCCTTAATTGAGGATAATGTAATCGGAATCTTAACATTTGATAGACCACAACCTTCAAAAGCACCACTTCCAAGGTTTCTTAGTGACGATGGAAGATTGGCTGATTTTAGATTTTTGCATCCAGCAAAAGCATTCTCGCCTATCACTTTAACAGTTTCTGGAATCTTAATCGCATTTATATTTACACAATCTCTAAAAGCTGATTCACCTATCTCTTCTAAATCTTCAGGCAATTCAATTGTCTTTATGCTGCAGTTCCAAAATGTCATTTCTTTTATTCTTTTTATATTACAAGACATTTTGACACTTTCCAAACTTTCACATCCAAAAAAGCAAGTGCTACCTAATGACAAGACACTGTCGGGAATTTCAACTTTTCTCAAACTCGTACATAAACCAAACACTCCTGTGCCAATATACTTGACTGTATTAGGTATTGTGATATATTGCATTTTTCCAAATTTTATATTTCTCTCGATAAAGGCACTATCACATATTATTATTGTGCCTTCCTTTATATGATAACTATTAACGTCTGCTCCTTTAAGTAATTTTTTTCCATCAGCACTATATTTAGCACCAAATTCATCAATCCATGCATTTGACAAGTCTTCAGCAGTCACTTTTGTATCAATATAAGAATTATCGGGTGAATCATTTTCACTCAACTTATCTTCAAATTCTGGCAATAACTCCTCAAATCTTTTTTTCGAACCTTTAGGAATATAGATATGATCCAAAGATTCACAATTGTAAAAGGCATCATATGCAATTTCCACAACAGATTGGTGAAAAGATACACTTTTAAGATGATTGCATCCATAAAAGGCACATTGACCGATGCTTATTACTGATGATGGGATATGAACCTGTTCTATAGTCTTGCAATACTCGAAAGCAGAATCACCAATTATTCTGACTCCATCTGGAACAAAAAAAGAATTACCCTTAAATCCAAAATGAATGAGTCGTTTCATATCACTTGAATATAATACATTATTCTGAACAACAAATCTGTTGGATAAACATACTATTTTTGCTAAATTATCACAACTTGCAAAGGGATTGTTCCCTATATATACAACTGACTCAGGAATAACAATTGTCTTAACTAATTGGCTGCGAAAAGCATAATCACCAATATGTGTAACGGATTCTGGTATCGTTATAGTGTTATATTGCATGACACCAGCCACAGCCCAATCGAAAGCTTTATCACAAATAATTTTTGTGCCTTCGCGAATACTACATTCTTTTACTTTTATTTCGTAAAAATATGATTCTGCAGACGGACCATACAACAGCTTTGTGTTATCTTTGCTATAAACAACATCAAATCCATCTTTCCAACTTCCATTCTCATCACATTGAGACACCGAAGTTGAAACGACAGGTGTTAATTGCCATTCTGAAAATCTTGAATTTAGAACTTCGTAAATCGATTTTTGAATATTATTCTCTGATAGAGCAAAAACAAAAGAACATATTAAACTGTTCAATATTATGTCTTCTGACGGAAAAACCTCCTTTAATAGCCCACTTTTATTAATATCAATATAGTCCTTTTCTGACAGCAATAAGCTTTCCTTCGTTCCATATTTATTATAAAGGAGGGGATTGAATGAAATCGCTTTAAGAGATAAAAGTATTGTAATTAAAGGAAAATCATCAATGTGCTCATCAAAAATATCTTCTGTTCTTTGCGGATGACGGAAATCCGGAGAGCCAAGTTCGCGAGCCTTTTGGCCTTTCATGGCTGGTACATACATGCCATCGTAATCGACAAGAACGAGAGTTCCGTCTTCTCGAACAATAATATTGTCAGGTTTCAGATCGCCATGTGCAAAGGGCTGGGGGATAAGCCACTGAGCCAACTGGCTGAAACGGTAAGCAAGCATCTCAAGAGCATATTTGTCATCCAAGTTCTCTCGAAGATATTTGTCCAGCGTCTTACCCTCTACCCAATCCATTAGTAGCACTGGAAACTCCGTTTCATCTGTCTGCTCAGTATCCACAAACAACTCCTTCTCTAAATAGCGAAGAGAAACGAGATAGGGCGAATCCACATCTTTCAATTCATCCGCTATCTGGTGGTATGCTTCTGCTCTTCCTTCCTGCTCCTTGGTAAAACACTTCAAAGCATACAACTTCCCTGTCTCCACGTTCTTCATCTTAAAGACCACAGCAAAGTTGCCACTAGTCATCACAGGCTGCCCATCCCCACCTAGCACAGCCCTCAAACTAGTCAACTCTTCAAAGTTGTCATCAGCCGCCTTAATTGATTCAATATATTCAGATATCAATGGATAGTTCATAAGCACTAATGTTATTGATACCGCAAAGATACAACTTTTTCATGAATGAAACACATCCCAACCCAAGAAAATTCATATTTCACAAGCCTTGTTATCCGATTTTGCTTGGACGGAAGCGACTCATTCCGTCACATCCTTCATCAAGTCGCCCAGCCATTTCTTCCACTTATCAAGCATGGTGGGGAACTTGGGAGATGGGGCCTCCGCTGCATCGCCTGTTACAGAGACCGTAGTCATCACCGCATCCTGAGCCTCTGGAGTCTCTGGTTCAGGCGTCGGCACCTCCATCACAGGCTCTGGTTCCTGCGCTGCCTCCACCACGAAGGGCAATTCCTGTACAATGGCGCCCTTCATCGTAGGTTTCTCTTTCTTCACAGGTTTATACAGTTTCGGTATCAGGTCTTCGTAGAAGTCGTCCTCGTCGCGGTGAGCATCCTTTTCCACCTCTGTGCGCAGGTCGTCCTCCAGTCCGGTGGCCAGAATGGTCACTTTAGCATCCTCGCCCAGTGTGTCGTCCGTTGCCGTACCCCAGATGACGTCGATGTTGGGGTCCAGTTGGTCGAAGAAGTCGTCTATCTCCTGCAGCTCACGCACAAAGATGGGGTGCTCCTGACTTGAATAGATATTAAAGAGGATGCGCTTGGCCTTACCGATGTCGCTGCCGTAGATGAGCGGCGAGTCCAGCGCACTGACGATGGCCTTCTCCACACGCCGCTCACCGCAGGCTCTGCCCATGGCCATGATGGCTCCGCCACCATTCTTCATCGTGGTCTCCACGTCGCGGAAGTCGCTCTTGATGCCTCCGTCGCTGGGCAGCGTGATGAGTTCAGAGATGCCCTTTACGGCATCCATCAGGATGTTGTCTGCCCGTTGGAAGGCCTCTGGCAACGAGATGTCCGAGTCGGCATAGACATCGCACAGTTTCTCGTTGTTGACTATCAGCAGCGCATCCACATTCTTCCGCATGGCCTCAACGCCTTTTAGCGCCTTGATAATCTTGCGTTTCTTCTCGAAATAGAACGGGATGGTCACCACGCCAATTGTCAGCAGACCCATCTCCTTGGCCAGTGCAGCCACCACTGGGGCAGCACCCGTACCCGTGCCGCCACCCATGCCGGCCGTCACGAATACCATCTGCGTGCCGTCGGAGAGCAGTTTCTTGATACTGTCGATGCTGTCTTCTGCTTTCTCCTTACCTACGTCGGGATTACCTCCGGCTCCCAGGCCCTCGCCCAACTGTATCTTCACCGGCACCGGCGACCGCGACAGAGACTGACTGTCGGTGTTGCACACCGCATACGTCACACCGCCTATCTGGTCGTTCCACATATTCCTGACGGCATTGCATCCGCCGCCACCCACGCCAATTACCTTGATGATGCCTTGCATTCGGTCCTCGACCTCACCAAATTCCAGCAGCGCGTTCTGTTGTTCCATATCTTCTTTCATCATATTCATATTCTACCCTCTCACTTTTCTACCATTTCCACCAGTTCTCTGGGCAGCGTAATCACCTTCAGCCGCTCGTACCACACACGTCCGCCAATATGCTTCTTCGTATGACTGCTGATGAAGTAATAGCTTGCGGTGTATTCATCCAGCAGTTCCAGGAAGACCTTCTTGATGCGCGAGCACTTCTCGTTGATGGCATTGTCCAGCGGATTCACCAGATGTTCCACACCCTCCATGATTTTCTCACGGTCCATCAGCCGTGCCGTCTTCAGGTAATAGTCCGTCAGTTCGTCCCTGTATTCCGCCAAGCGCTTAAACTCTATGCCCTCCGGATGAGCCAAGAACAGCAGATACACCGCCTTATGCACAGGTTGCAGTTCCACCTCCTGATGATAATCAACCAGCACAAAGCGATAGTCCTCTGTGATGACCAGCCTCGACAACCTGCCCTTGGCAGCCTCCAGGCGCAGCTCCTCCAGCAAGGGCACACCGATGGCCCGCAGCAACAGGTCTTTCCTGTCTGCTGCCACCAGCCGCTCCGCCAGCCGTTTCACCTCCAGAGCCACCTCTTCTGTCGTCATGTATTGCTGTTCAGCCATTTTGCCGGCAAAGGTACAAAACTTCTCCGAAACCGCCAAACGAACGCAAGCCTTGCGGAAAGAATTACCTTTGGACAAAAAAAGTTGAGGAAAACAAATACGTTAATCAAGGGGACAGGTTGTCCCCTTGATTCCGCAGTTTCCACATCCGGCAGAACTCGATGAATCTGAAGTCATTCTCATGTTTCTTCTCCAGGTTTACTGCCAGTATCATGATACACGAATGCAGAAGACTAGCCTTACAAGTAGCAAAAGACAGATAGAAAGCCAGTGCCTTCCTAACATCCCTCGAAGACAATCTGTCTTCATTCTTCTTCAGATAGCGATAGATGGCCCACCCGCAGGGCTCTTCGAAAAACGCAGGAATCTCCTTTACCACAAAGTGAGGCAAGAGGACTTGATACGCTTCATCGTATTTCTGCTCCTTACCCAGTTTGTATGCCTTTGCAATGACGGGGGCGAGTGCATTGATGTGTTCCTGCGAGTTGATGTCCATAGGTATTGATGTAGTAATGAGTGTTTTGTTTTAATTTCGCTTGCAAAGGTACAACCGATTCCTGATTGCTCCAAACATTCTTGCATTACGAACGGTTCCGTTCTGCATGGAACCGTTTCCTATACAGTTGTTACACATCTTTAGTGTCTTCCGTCGACTCACTATTCTTGTTTCTCAACCGCTTTACAGCTTTGTCAAAGTCACTCTCCAGCAGTCGCATCTCCCGTTCACGATAGATCTCAAATTCCCGCTCAGCCTTCTCAATGGCTTCCTGATGGGACACACTGCCGCTACCTTCGAGGATATTCTTGCGCAGT
>ODAJ012105677.1_pt1 | contig 11335 bp, 5 predicted proteins | sample 1539241 | NCBI WGS metagenome assembly ODAJ01 (sample SAMN02144231, study PRJEB22623) | gut metagenome | biome: sheep rumen | host: Ovis aries | place: New Zealand | reverse complement strand
CGTCGAAAATCAAGGAAATACAACGGTTTCTGAGGGTGACCAGGCTGCGATTACATCCGAGAATGGAAACGCAGACGATCTCTATGTTGACGAAACCGAGGCCCCGGATGTCAGTGATATGTACACGCCGCCTGCGGGTCAGGTGAAAGACATTCAGCAGGAGCAGGCACAGCTTGCGGAGCTGAACGAACAGGAGACCGCGGCTACACCAGAGCCTGTAACTCCGCCTGCGGGTCAGGTGAAAGACATTCAGCAGGAGCAGGCGCAGCTTGCGGAGCTGAACGAACAGGAGACCGCGGCTGACGTAGATCTCGATGAATACGACGCCGAGGACACGCCTCTTGAAGCCTATGACGTTGACAACGAAGCGCTTGCCGAGCAGGACGCGGGGGCTCTTCAGAACATCGAGCAGGCAGAAGCCGCGGCCCAGGAGAGCGCGGTCAATGAAGCGAAGACTGTCGTTGCACTGAAGAATGCATCGGCTACACCCAATGACACCACGTCTACGGTAAGCCTCGCGGCTGCGCTCAACGCTATGGAAGTAGCGCCGCTTTCTGACAGCACAAATGGCGGTTCTTACACCTCCTGTGCTGCAGCCGCAGAACTTTCCGCGCTGACCAGTTATGACCCGCATCAGGCAGCGGACTTTGTCCTCGACCTGGTAGCGGAGAACCATGACGCGCCAGCCAGCTTAAAGGTAGACCTCGGCTATATCCTCTCCTGGGGCGCTCTCACGGACGGTGAGACGCATCAGGTGCTTGTGGACTCGATGCCCGGACCGGTCAACACGGACTTGCTGAAAGCGCTGAACGAGGCTTTCCAGAACGACCAGAACAACGCGAGCTTCGCGGACATGCTGAATGTCGCGAAGAATAAGGTCAAGGAATACCGCATCGGCCAGAACGTGATCGACCAGATCGCCGCGGGTGGCATGGACGGTATCGAGCCTCTGAAGGCCCAGGAAGCGCAGAAAACTCAGAACCTCGCCAATGCCCAGGCCGGATTGGAACAGGTACAGAATCAGATTGAAGCGGCTCAGGGTAACCTGGAAGTTGCGACGAGCGAGATGCTAGCCAACGCGGACAATCCCGCTTCCGGTCAGCCGGTGCAGAACGCAGTGAAGGATCTGGAGGGTCTGCACAAGGTCGCGACCGAGTATGAGCAGAGCGTCGCCAACGCCCAGGCCGACCTCAATGCCGCTCAGGAAAAGACCGCTAAGGCCGAGACTGACACGCTGACAGAGATCCGTCAGACTGCGAAAGCTACAGTCGAGCAGCAGATGCAGGCCGAAGCCGACGCAGCTGCGGCTGCGGCACAGGCTCAGGCGGACGCTGACGCCGCTGCGCAGGCTCAGGCTCAGGCGGACGCGCAGGCAGCTTACGACAACGCTGTCGCGCAGTACAAGCCAACCAAAGCCTTTGGCCAGGTTGTCCAGATGGACATCACGGGCAATGAGACCGTGGACGCGATTGGCGTGGTTTATCACGACAAGGATAGCACCATCTTCATGACCGCTGATGGCCGTCTCATCAACGACGACAACGTGATGAGCTATCTGGGCGATGGGCAGAACACGATTACAGATACGCTCATAAACTGGAAAGCCAAAGACAACGTCGGCACAACGGCTAACCCGGTCGCTGCGTGGTTTGACCACGTTGTCCAGATGACAGACCCCGACACGAATGAAACGGTTGGTCTCCTGGGCATTTCGTCCGTGGACACAGACGGCGACCTTTGGGCTTTGGGCACGGACGGCTACTACTATGACCTGAGCACTATGCACGGGAGCAATGAAGACGCATCCTATGCCTACGACGTGTTCTACGACAATGAATCCAGCATCCCCGTGACGTCGAGCGTTTTCGGTGGGTCTACAGCCCAGCCTGTAGTTACGCCGGCCACGAATACCGCGACTACACAGGCGAGCGTAACCGCGCAGCAGCCCGCGGACACTACAACTACACAGACGGACGTAACCGCGCAGCAGCCTGCGGACACTACAACTACAGACCAGACTGTAACTGCGAAGCCGAAGAAGCCGAAAAACCCCTACAACGAGAAGATCGGTAAGAATGAGCCGGATCCCAACCTCGTGCTGCTGCCCTGGCAGAACCCCGATCTCCACGGTAAAGTAAAGAAGCTGAATAACAAAAAGCTGAACCCGAAGAGCAAAAAATTCAAGGAGTTCTTCAACGATCCGACGCCGGAAAAGCTGCTCTCTAACCCGGACGGTTCGCCGAAAGTTTTCTTCCGCGGGTACGGTGATTATGGCAGCACCTTATATGTAAATCACGAGAGCAGTGGTGGCATAGATGACAACGGAAACAGGTATTACATCAATTTCTATTCCGACACGAAGGAAGTCTCAGAAACCTATGCTGGCACTAAAAATCTCGTAGGTCTCCGGGATATGGTGAACTGGGAAACAGCAGCCGCGGCTATGAAGGACATAGGGTACGAGCTGAAGGTTGAGCAGAATCCGAGCACCGGCGAGTGGGGTTATCAGCTTTACAAGAACGGTAGCCCTGTCAGCACGAACAAATTGGGTAAAACGTGGTTTGCCGAAAATGAGCTGGATGTGTTCCGTCACACCTATGGCGGCGGTCTGAAGCATAAAGGAATCCACATGGGCTATCTTTCAGCGCAGAACCCCTTAGTCGTAGACGCAGGCGGAAAGAACTATGCCAGCTTTCCTGTTAATGTCACCGCTTCCAATGGGCAGACCAAGGTCGGCAACGTCTCAACGGATTCACTTGCGAACTGGGCGTTCAAGCATACTGATTTTGACGCGGTGATTGTTAAAAACGTGAAGGACACTGTCAGTGGCAGCGGCCCGGCCACAAACATTGACGTCATCACGCGGTATCCGAATCAGTTTAAGAGCATCTTTAACAATGGTGAGTTCAGCAAGAACGCCACGAACATCGCGTACAATAAAGTCACCGATGGGAAGTTTGTTCTTACAGGCGAACCTGTAAGCACAGAGGCAAAGTCGGCCTCCGAAAAGATGGCTCTTGGCACAATGCCGACACAGGCTGAATATGAAGCTGTTCCTGAGATGAAATATGCCAAGGAGCATGCGACTACAGGCAGCTCTGTAGACGGCAAGAAGATGTGGGAGCTTATCAATAACGGCGACGAGGAGGGGGCGAAGGGGCTTTTCACTCCTAAGCAGCTCAAAAAGCACGTTGAAATCGTAAAAGATATTCTCTCGCAGGGCAGTGCTGTCATTGACGCCAAGGGCGGTATCAGTTATACTGGAGAAGTAGAGAACGGACACAGGCTGGACATTGTAATCGGCGGTTCCAGCGCCGGAAAGAGTACGCTTGTCTCGTCTATCAGCGAACAGAATAAGTCTGGTGTGTTTGACAGCGACGACGTAAAGGCGAAGCTCGACGGTTACAGAAATGGACTTGGCAGCGGCTATGTTTCCGCTGAGAGCCAGTTTGTAAACCGGGCGGCGTATCAGCAGGCTATGGAGGAAGGCCGAAACATTATCATCCCCACCGTGGGCAGCAACGTGAACGATGTGAAGGACTTGATCCACGAGTTCAAGGACGCTGGCTACAATGTGCACCTGCATTACACGGCGCTTACCCATGCTAAACGCCTTGGGCGTAACCTGGATCGCACGATCAGTACGGGACGGTATCTGCCCACCGCGTATCTGTTTGGCCAGACCGATGAGCTGTTCGAGAACAACTACAGCGAATTGAAGAGCGGAGGTCTTGTAGATGACTACACCAAGTGGAGCACCGACGTCCCCAAAGGAGCAAAACCCCTCCTCGTCGAATCAAACAACCCAACAGCCGGAGTATTGGGACAGCATCCCAGCGGGGCCGAAGGGGTTCTGGTCGAGGGTAGCCCAGCAAATGCGGGAGGGCAAGTGGGACAAGGAGCGAGACAAGTAAATATCGCTCCTGGCACGAACCGCACAGAAAAGCCTAAGTCCGGTCAGGAGATCATAGCGCGTCTCGCGAATGACCTCGGCATGGTTCCGGAAGCGCGTCTGAAAAAGTACCTTCGTCGTTTGAGGAATACCACAAAGGGCTACACTTACGGTAATGGCGTCGTCCATATTCTCGATGCGCAGGACGTAAAGACTGCCGTGCACGAGATTGGCCACAACCTGGACACCCGACTTGGAATGCAGGCCATGGTCGAGGACATGGGCGCTCTGCGGGAGAACTACGACAAAACCCTTGGCCCTGGCTTCCTCTCGCAGTATTCCGGCCAGGAAGCCCCCGGTGAGCTTATGGCAGAGCTTACAAGGCTCTGGCTCCAAAACAGAAACTACGCTGTGCAGATAGCGGGCGAAGATTTTGTCGATAAGTTTGAGACGGCGCTGCGCGAAAACGGAATGTTGAACGCGATGAAGGACGCTTCCGACGCTTTTGCTGTGTACGACGCCGCGGATGATTCCACTAAGTTGCAGGCCATGATCCACTTCGGCGGGCCGGAGAAGGCGCGTAAGACAGTCGGCGAAAGAGCTACAGATTTTGCGGCTAAGTGGGCGGACGGTACGATCAAGTTCCTCAAGATGACCAATCAGCTCAAGCGTAATCAGAACGGCAGCTTCAGCTATGCGGATGACACCCGTACACTGCTGCTCGCCAACCCTAACGTTGTCGGCAACATGGTCGATTCCTTCATAGCCGGTGAGGGCCTTGTAGACCCGCAGGGAAACCTCGTCATTAACCCGAAAACAGGCGAGCCCTACGGCTCTGCTCGCGACGTTCTCAGCGCGGTTGACCGGAGGGACAAGCCAGAGTTCGTCACGTACTGGGCGGCATTGGCTGCGAAAGAGCGCGCGGCTGCGGGCAAGGATGTCGTAAACAGCGACATCGACGTAGACGCGGTGATCGCCAAGTATTCAAAAGAGCATCCTGAATGGCTCGGTGTTATCGAGGATTTTGAAGACATGTTCCAGGGACTTATGCAGACCTGGTGCGTGGACACCGGAAACATGCGACAGGAAGAACTCGACAGGATGCGAGCGATGTACCCGCACTACCTCCCCATGTTTACAGTTGACGCTGTAGGCAGTGGCGGTCCGACCAACGTAGACGGTGTACCGCAGATTGGTGTGCGAAGAGCATACGGCAGCACCGCTGACAAGGATGACCCTATCTCGCATTATATGGCTTACGCGCAAACGTACATCGGCAATGCAAAGCAGATTGAGGCCCTGCGGGCTTTCGATAAGCAGATGCAGTTCGCCATTGACAACCACCTTGATGTGGGCATCCACGCCGAACGCGCACAGCCGGACGTCATTTCCAGGATGTCAGCTAATTCCGCTTTCAGAGAAAAAATGCTGGCTATCAAAGACTGGCTGCAGAAGACGAATCGGATCACAGACGTAGGAGCTCAGGATTTACTGGACGGCATGGCCGAGGTGCCAGACTTTGTGTTCAAGGATCACGCTACGGGCACGGATATTGTCAATGTGCCCATGCCAGACGGTTCTGTCCATAGCTGGACGGTCTACGATGAGGACATCGTCAAAGCACTGATGCGCACAGCGAACCCGTCGCAGATTCCTGCTGTAGCCCGCTTGATCTCCAAGGCAACGAGATTCCTGTGCGCTAACGCTACCAGCCGATCCATGGGCTTTGTCCTGCATAACCTTGCGTCTGATACGGAAACGGCCATGAATACAGGTCGTGGCGGAATTCTGGGGCGCTTGTGGCCCACCTATGTGGCAAAGCAGGTGGGCTCGGCATTCGATCTTCTGAGAAACGAAGTAGCCGCCTCCGACTTCGGACAGAAGCGCGGGTGGCAGGTCAGCGACCAGTATAGGCTGTTCAGGCTGTTTGGCCAGCTTGGTCATCGGTACTCATTTACCGATCAGAAGACGAGGCAGCAAATGCCTGACAAGGTCTTCGGCGGAAAAAAGCCTGGTGTAGAAAAAGCGAAGACCGTGATTAAATACGCGACGCTTATCAAGCCGGTTGAGAAACTATCTGAGTTCTTCGAGGATATGACACGCTACACCGAGTTTAGGTCTACCGGAGATGACCTCAGCACCTATGAGGGCCGTCTCCGTGCCGGACAAAATTCTCGTGAAGCGACTACAGACTTCTCCAAGAGTGGAACAGCCACTTCAGACCGGGCTTTCCTGAACGCCATCGTCCCCTTCTTCAGCTCCTCTACGCAGGGTGTTTACAAGACAGTGCGTATGTTCTCCAGCGAGAATGAGGGTAACCGTGTGCGGACTGCCGCCCGGATTGCCATCAACTCTATATTCCACGGGGCCGTGCTTGCTGCTCTCCGAGGCGCAATGTGGAACGACGACGAAAAGGAAGCCTATAAACAGCTTTCTCCCTACGAGAAGTGCCGGTACTGGCACGTGAAGCTACCAAGCGGCCGGTTTGTCCGTGTTAAGCGCTCCCAGGATGGTATCGTGCAGATTGCAGACGCAATTGGTAATTTCCTCGGCGATGTCATGACGGGTTACGAGGATGGAGACCTCGGCTCTTTCATCAACATCACGAAGGAGGTAGCCAACAACATCATGATCGACACCGCGGTTGGTATCGCTCCGTTCATTGACGCCGCCAACAACCGGACTTGGTTCGGCGGGGCTATTGATGACTCCAGGGCCTTGAAGAGCAGTGTCACTGGTCGCTACGACGCGAGCACCCGTACTTCTTCCAGACTACTCAGCTACATTATCAACCCTGTCGTCAAGACTGTGTTCGACGTCGAATACTCCCCCAATGCAATTGAGGACATCGAAAACCAGTACCTCGGCAGCTTTGGCTCCATTGGCAGCGGCTTGGTGAGCATGTTTACAAACGGTAATGTAAGCACAGAAGCGGCCATCTCCGTGTTAGCCGACCACCTAAGCGCCAAATTTACAGTTGACCCTGTATACTCCAACGGCATTTCTACAACCTTTTACGACGGCAGGACGCGGATTAACGAGCTTCTCCAGGAAGCTGGCGATGAAAAATCTCCTGAGTCTCTGCGCTACAACCTGACGCCCGAACAGCGTGAAGCCGCCTACAAGGAGGCTGAAGCGCTGGTCGGTGACGGCGGTGCTGTGGATGCAGCCTACAAAAATGCGTCCCGTTTGTGGAAAGAGCATGATAGAATACTGTCTGATGAAAACCTCACACAGGCGGAGCGTAAAGCTAAAGCCAGGGATGTACGGCAACAGATCAATCGGGAGTACACGGTCGCCAACATAAAAATGGCCGACTTCTGGAAAACCTACGGGTACTCTAACGGGCTTGAACAGAACGCCATGAACGCGCTGAACATCTTCACCAATAACAAAACGGTGATTCAGTCCGTTGTAGATGAGCGCGAAACAAATGACCGCTGGAGTAGCGCCTACAATCGGGTGTTTTCGACGGATAACAGCGGATGGTACGAGCGGGCCAGGGATATATCCACGGCAACAGGCTTAACTAAGGCCCTTCCAAAGCCTCAGCGGACATTCGAGAAGGCCGGAGAAGCCTACACGGTAGAAGAGAGCTACTGGTCTGAGTACATGGAAGTGTATCTGGACGCTTTCGTGGACTACCTCGACAAAAAAGAGGACGACTATACCGACGCAGAAACCGACGAGGCGCGAGCTGAGGTCTTTAACAAAGCTAAGAACTCGGCAAGCAACAAGGCCAAGGATTGGTACCTCAGAAACTACAAGTGAAAAGAGGGGCCGCAAGGCCCCTCCTTTTGTGGTTACTGTGTGGCTACAAACTGTAACAGCGGTTCGTAATCGTTATCAGTTTTTCGCAATGATTTTAGACGATTTCCCAGTATTAAAGCCGATTTTGGCTTAAATACTCAGTTTTCCACGCAGGTGGGTACGCCCGCGAGCGGGGTTGGCTGAGATTAATAATATCAAGCAATTTCAAGGGTTTGTGGCTGATTTGTGGCTACAGCGCTTCCACGGCTGCGCGGGCATCCGCGTCACTGGGGTGGGCGTAGCGGTCCAGCATGCGCGAGTTAGACCAGCGCATGACGCGCCGGACGGTCTGGGGCGCGATGTTCTCGGTGATTGCCAGCGCCGTGGCCGTGGTGTGGCGGCAGGAGTACGGGGTCAGGGGCCGCACTCCTGCCTGCTCCAGCGCCTTGTAGTAGGCCGCGTAGAACCGCTTCTTGTCCAGGGGCACCAGGCGATCCTTTGGGGCTTTACCTTCCATCAGCGCCTGTAAAAGCGGAAGCACTGCGCTGGGCAGCAGTACGGACTGCGTCTTCCTGGCTTTAGTCTTAAGACCCACACCGACGATGGCCTTGTGCGGGAGGTCTACCATCTCCGTGGTCAGCCGCTGCAGCTCACCGGGCATCATGCCGGTGTAGATCAGGATCAGCGGGTAGGCCGCCTCCGCGCAGCCCTCCTCGTAGGCTTTCCATAGATCGGCCTGCTCCTCCGGAGTGAACGGATCACGCGGTACCTCTTCCAGGCGCGGAATCGTCAGCAGCTCCGGCAGGTGGGCGTTCACCTTGCCCTCCACGGCGGCCAGCTTATAAAGGTGGGAAAGCAGCACACGGACATCACGCGCCGGGTAGTAGGTATCGCACTCGTCATTGATGAGGGTCTGCAGCTCGGACACGGTGAGCTTGCCGATCTGCCGCATAGCTATCGGCTCCAGGCGTTTCCATGCTGTCCTGTAAGCAGAGCGCTTGCTCTCCGACAGGGCCTGCATACGGCCGTCGCGGAAGGTTTCCCAGTAGCGCTGGAGCGTCGGCGTCCGGTCTACATCGCCCTCTGTAAGTTTGCCCAGGTACGCCATCGCTTCTGTCCGGGTGGCAAAGCCGCCCTTGCTGGCCCGCTTCTGGTACACCTTCCCGTCCTTCGTGTAGGTCTCCAGCGTGACCCGCGCCGTCCACGTGTCGCCGCGCTTGTACACACTGCCCTGCTTGTTCCCGCGCTTCTGCGCGGGCTTTTTCTTTTTCAGGACTTTTCCGCAGTACGGGCAGGCGATCCAGGACTCCTGGATCTCGTTGTTACACTTCTTACAGATCATCTTGTGGTTCCTCCTCCACTGTATGGACGCGCTGATGCATCAGCAAAACTTCCATAGTAAGCTGCTGGATGATCTCCGGGTATGCGTTGTCATACAGCCGCAGCAGCTCACGGTGTGTATGGTCGAGCGCGTCTTCGTCCGTAACCGGGCGTTTGACGAGGTCATCCACACGCATTCCCAGCATGTTGGCGATTTTACATAGAATGTCGAAGGTCGGCTCCCTCTCTCCCCTCTCATACATCCGGTAGGCCGACAGTGACACCTCAAGATAGGCGGCAAACTCTGCCTGCGTCATCCTTCGTTGGTTGCGCTGATAGCGCAAATTGGCCCCGAAGTCTCTCGACATTTGCTTCACCTCCTTTCGTTGCGTCTATGATAACACAAAACGTGTCAAAATACAAGCACAAAATGTGTTGACAAATGTAACAAAACGTGCTACCATGTGCACGAACCGAACAGGAAAGGGGGTGACGAGATGCCCAAAGACATTGGAACCATTCTTCGTGAGCTGCGAGCTGACCGACCACGAAAGGAGGTTGCCGCTGCAATCCGCGTATCCTACGCCGCACTCCAGATGTACGAGAACAACAGGCGAGTACCACGGGACGAGATTAAGGTTCGCATCGCGGATTACTACCACAAGCCCGTAGGGGATATTTTTTACCCCTAAAAGTGCACGTTTCGTGCTTTAAAAAGCACAAATAGCGCAACGTTGACCACCAAGGGGGCGTGTAAGCATGACCCACGACGAGCGCGTCGCGCTACTGCGCGACAGCGGCGAGACCGTCAGCCCGACCGTCCTGGCCAAGGTGCTCGGCGGTACACCCTACTACTACAACCTCTCCGCCAAGGAAGGCACACTCAAGTTCCCCCATTACTGGCGCGGACGTAATCTCAGGATCTTCACCGCACCGGTCATCAAGATCATAGAAGGAGGCAACCCATGATTACCCTGAAATTCACCGGAACCCACGACGAGATCGTCAACGACATCAAGCACATGCTGGATGTGCTGGAGGGCACCAAGGCCGTGGAGGTCTGCAAGTGCGGCAGCCTGATCGAGGTCAAGCCCGCCGAGCGCCCTGCCCCTGTAGCGGAGAACGCTCCCAGCCACGCTGTGATGCCCGCTGAGGCCCCTGTCGCTCAGAACGAAGAAGAACTCACCCCGACTGCTGAACCGACCACAGCGCCAGCCACAGAAGCGCAGGAAGCGTCTGCCGCTGAGATCACCGCTGAGACGGTGAAGGCCGCGCTGATAAACCTGCGCAACAAGCGCGGATCCACGGTGCTCCGCGAGCTGATGAAGGCCCACGGCGCGATGACCTTCCGCGAGCTGGAGCCCGACCAGTACGAAGCGATCCTGAAGGACGCAGAAAAGGAGATCATCAATGGCGGCAACTGACCACGCGCTGCTTGGCCCCAGCAAGGCCCACCAGTGGATCGCCTGCCCGCCCTCGGCGCTGTGGGAAACGGAGTTTCCCGACCCGGGGAGCAGTGAGGCCGCCGCGGAGGGTACGCTGGCACACGCCATCGCTGAGGATCATCTGCTGAAAGCCCTCACCGGCAAGCGGCAGACCACCCTCAAGGCCCACAAGGAAGACCCGCTCTACAAGCCCGCCATGCAGGAACACGTGGCCACCTATGTGGACTACGTCATGGAGCTGCGGGCAACCATGCCCCCCGACGTGACGGTGAGCGTGGAGACGCGCCTCGACCTGACCCGCTGGGTGCCGGACTGCTTCGGCACAGCGGACTGCATCCTGGTAGACGACGGCAAGCTCCACGTCTGCGACTTCAAGTACGGCAAGGGCGTCCCCGTGGACGCGAAGGGCAACCCCCAGCTCCGGCTCTACGCGCTGGGCTGCCTGGACGAGTTCGGTGTGCTCTACGACATCGACACCGTGACCACCCACATCATCCAGCCACGTCTCGACAGCATCACCTCGGAGACCCTGACGGTGGAAGAGCTGCGGAAGTGGGGCGAGGAGGTTGTCAAGCCCGCTGCGGCGCTGGCCGCTGAGGGCAAGGGCGACTTTAACCCCGGCGAAGACCAGTGCCGCTGGTGCCGGTGCAAGAACCGCTGCCGCGCCTACATGGAGTACGTGACCCGCATCGCCGCGCTGCGCTTCGACCCTGTGGACGAACACGAGCGGCAGGCCAACGAGCTGACCGACGAGGAGATCGGCCAGATCCTCTCCAGCGCGGACGAGCTGAAGCGCTGGGCGTCCGGCATCGCCGAGTGGGCGCTCGACCAGGCCACCACGCAGGGGACGCATTTCCCCGGCTGGAAGCTGGTGGCGGGCAGGAGCGTCCGCAAGATCACCGACGAGGACAAGGCCACGCTGGCCCTG
>ODAJ011945358.1_pt1 | contig 11336 bp, 7 predicted proteins | sample 1539241 | NCBI WGS metagenome assembly ODAJ01 (sample SAMN02144231, study PRJEB22623) | gut metagenome | biome: sheep rumen | host: Ovis aries | place: New Zealand | reverse complement strand
GCAAGGGCAACAAGCCTGTCCTTGCTCTCCGCGGCAGCCTTTATTTCAGATGCGCCCAGGTCCCCGGCCTTAGGCGTAAATATACCGATGCCGTAGCCTACTCCGAAGGTGGCCTCATGAGAGAGTATCTCCGGCTCTATGGCCACGCTGTCAAAGGCGCCGGCCATTATGGCAAAGGAACGGTGCCCGCACTCCTCGCTTTTATGAAGGAGATCCTCATCAAAATCCAGAAGCTCCTTAAAGGCCCCTCTCCTCATCACGTCCATAAGCCGTTCATCGTACTCGGGCCCTTCCTTTTTAAAGCCATATGGGCCGTCCTCCTTCTGACAGTGGGAAAGATCACCGCTTGCTATAAACACCGCCCTTCTTCCCAGCTGATCACATACGCTTCTTAGAAGCCTTCCGAAATTATAATGGACTGAAAGAGGCAGCCCCGACAGCCCTATCCTTACCAGCTTGTAGTCCGAATAGCGTCTGTTTATAAAATAGAGAGGCACCATGGTGCCGTGGTCAAGGCTCTTATCCCTTTCTCCCTCAATCCCGGCAGGAAAGCCCGTTTTATTTGCCCTGTTATTTAAGATAAGGGCAAACTCACCGTCATACTTAACGTCGATCCTTACCTCGGGAGCCCTGAAACCGGAAAAGCTCCCGGATGCGCCTGCTCCCGGAGATACGTGAAAATAGTCCGTATACATTACGCTGTGGGGCGAGGTCAGGATAATGGTATCAGGCTTAAGCTGTGCTATCCTTTGGGCGACCTTATCAAAAGCATCAATGGTAGCTCCTATCTTTTCTTCCTCACCGCGGCCTACCTCATGAACCGCAAGAGGCGGGTGTGGCACCATAAATCCGGCTGAAAACGGCATATTTACCTCCTGAACTCATCCCGATCGGCCTCATGCTCCAAAGCCCTCGGGAATGATCTTATTAAAATTATATAAATACGTGTATTTTTATCCTGATATTTGTTACAATTATCGATGCGGCTTTGTCATTCCCGTTTTAACAGGGCCTTTGACAACAGCTTAATTATATACTATAGTACATGGACGGACAAGAGAACATACGGAAAACGGCCTCGCACTTATTCGACATTTGCAGGCAAATATCGAATTGGACCGGCGCAAAAGGAAACAAATAAATCCGTTTCCTATAACAGATCCGTTCCCTGTAACTGACACAAAAGGAGGTTTTCATGGAAAATTTTACATTTTACTCACCCACATATTTTGTCTTCGGTAAGGATACCGAAAACGAGGCGGGCGCCTATGTCAAGAAATTCGGAGGAAGCAAGGTGCTCATCCATTACGGGGGAGGCTCTGTAGTACGCTCGGGTCTCCTTGACAGGATAAAGGCCTCCCTCGATAAGGAGGGCATAGGATATGTCGAGCTCGGAGGCGTTAAGCCCAATCCCAGAAGCGGGCTTGTTTACGAGGGAATAGAGCTTGCAAGAAAGGAAAAGGTGGATTTTGTCCTTGCAGTGGGTGGTGGAAGCACAATAGACTCGTCCAAGGGAATAGCCGCAGGAACGCTTTATGACGGCGACTTCTGGGAGCTTTACCAGAGAGGCTGGTCCGAGAAGGCTCTGCCCATAGGTACGGTTCTTACCATTGCCGCGGCAGGAAGCGAGGGCTCAGGGGACTCGGTCGTTACGAAGGAAGAGGGAATGCTCAAGAGAGCGACTCACGGCGATGTACTCCGCCCCAAGTTCTCCATCATGAACCCCGCGCTCACCCAGACGCTCCCGCCTTATCAGACAGCCTGCGGGATAACCGATATCATGGCTCATCTCTATGAGAGGTATATCACAAGCACTAAGGATGTGGAGGTTACGGACAGGCTTATCGAGGCTCTGCTCATGACAATGATCCATGAGGCGCCCCGGGTAATGAAGGATCCTGATAATTACGAGGCGAGGGCGAACATAATGTGGGCCGGAATGATGGCTCACAATAATTCCGTTGGCGTCGGAAGGAGCCAGGACTGGCTCAGCCACGATATCGAGCATGAGCTTAGCGCCCTCTATGACTGTGCCCACGGTGCGGGGCTTGCGGTAGTAATGCCTAACGTTCACAGATATAACCTTAAGCATGATGTTATGAGATTTGCCAAGGCTGCGGTAAGGATATGGGGAGTTCCCATGGACTTTGACGATCCCGAAAGCACTGCTCTTGAGGGTATCGCCCGCTTCAGAAGCTTTCTTACCTCTATCGGAATGCCGGCAAACTTTAAGGAGCTGGGAGCGAAGGAGGAAGACATCGAAAAGCTTGCGGATGTCGCCTGCAACGGTGATACCAGACCTGGCTACCTCGAGGGCTTCGTAAAGCTGACTCAGAAGGATATCGAAAATATCTACAGAATGTGCTGCGAATAAGCTGCAGGGCAATCGCTTAATACCGCCGGGGTTACTAAGGTATTAAGCGATTGCCATGATGCTTCAGCGAGCGGCAAATCTGAACAATATGTCATTATTGTATAAGAGCCGCAGGAAGCTGCTTGACCTGACATCGGATATCAGCTCTTCGGCAAGCTCATTTCCCGAAAACATAAAAAGCACAAAGAAAAAGACCCATACCGTAACCAGAGCGGCTATGCCTCCCGCAACCATCCCCAGATACTTATTCACTCCGTGTATGACCGGGATCCTTGAAATTATCCCGGTTATCCGCAGCAGCACCCATATTCCCGCGATAAGTAAAAGATACAGGCCCATAAAGGCTGTTGCCTTTATGATAAGCAGAGTCAGGTACTTTACGATATATTCCTCAAAAACGGCTGCCTTCAGCAGCTCGTAGACCTCATCGGTATTATTTGCTATCAGCTCGGATATGATGATCTCAGGCAGCTCATAGTCTTTGAGCGCCATATTCTGCTCTTCCCGGGTGCTGTAGTTGTATTCCGAATCGACCTCATGAAACTGCTCCATCACCCTTTTATAAACGGCTCTGTATACAGTTTCATTTTCACTGAGTATAGCCGTAATGTTGGGAGCAAGCTTCAGCGTGACAAAGATTGCCAGAAATACCCCCGTCAGAGCAGCTGCCATCCTCAGCAGTCCGCGATTATAGCCCCTTATGATGAAAATAACGAATACGATCATGACCGCCACGGACAGCCAGTTTATTTCATCCATATATTCTCCCAGTTCCTGCTTACATAGCAGTTCATCCTTCGGTGAACTGTTACCTGCTTACTTCAGTTGTATCTTTTCGGTCTTATTGCCGGATACCAGAAGATAACGCAGAGTGCTGGAGGTAGGGACCACCTCTATGACCGAAGTGTCAAAGTCGCCGTTATATTTCTCCATACCATCCATATTGCAGATAATGCATTCATTGCTGTTATATATCACTATTCTTTCGCCATGAAAGATTATATCCGAATACTCCAGGCTGAAGGGCTTTGAGCTGACAAGCTCCCCTGAGGTATTGTATACATCAAGCCTGTAGGTCGCCTCGCTGGTGCCCTCCACAAATACCAGACCTATATATTCCTCATTATGAAAAACGCTTTTTATATCCTCCTCGATCGGGGTCTCAAAAATACATTCCGGCTTCTGGTTGCCCCTGAATATCGCAAGCCTGTTGTCTCCTACCGCAAACGCGGACCTGTCGTTCATGAATTCCACATACGAAACGACCGAATCCTCATAGTTATAGCCGCTTACCAGATTATCGATCTCATTCTGTCCTACGTTGCCAAAATTATAAAACGCTACCGAGGATACCATTTCTCCGGTTTCGATCTTTAAATAGGACACCGCCATTATCATCCCCGTATCCGAAAGAGCAATACTGACCGGATACCCGCTCTTTGCCATGGTAGTCCTGTCGCTGGCTATGATCTCCCCTTCCTTGTTGTAAAGCCTTACCCAGGTCACTTCATTTTCCTCAAGTATCACGGCGACAATGCCGTTGCCCGAGACGCGGAAGCTCTGGATGGGAAGGGTCGTATCTATCTCGCCCTGCAATCCCTTGCTGTTCAGGATATAGATCCTGGTCCCCTTGTAATCTCCTATCCCCACATAATCATTGCATATGTCAACAATGGGGCTCTGCATTTCATAGGTCTGGTTCCACAGCATATTATCCTGCATATTGAAGGCAGAGGCGCCGTCGGTGCTGTATCTCAGGATATTGTTGTTGAATTCCCTGTAATTCGCGGTAGTGACCTCAGCATATTTGATCGTATCCAGTACGGTATAGTCCTTATAAACGGTCCGTTCAAAATTAATGAACGCCGCTATACCGATTGCGACAATAACGGCAGTGACGATAAGGATACGGTATAATATGACCCGTCTGTGCCTTGCGATCCTTTTCTTATAATCATCGGTATCGGGTGACAGGACCTCCCCCTGTGCGATGCCGCCAGTATCGGGATTGTCGTGATCATCCTTAATGGTATTCCCGTTCCTGTCCTTAAATTCGTAAATTTCCGCCAAAAAAATATCCTCCGACTCAGACCCCTGTGATCAGGACGCTTACCTTACCGCTTATCCTGTAGCTTCCATACCCGAAGGGTACGATAAGGGAGTCGCCCTCCCTGAGCTCTGTTCCGTCGATATCGCCCTCTCCTCCGATAACGCTTACTATCTCAAAGGGACGGTCCTGGGAAAACTCCCTCATTCCCTCTATATCGTATTTGTCTACCGTATAATATTCACAGGAAACGAGACGTGATTCCGCGGCTGACTTTACATCAGCTGCTTTTCCCGCAGTGTCCGCAGAGGCACTATGAACCCCCGTTTCCTGCCCCTCTCCCGCGGTATTCCACTCCGAGGCTTTATGAGGAACCGTAATGACGTCAATGCTCTTTTCAAGATGTAAGGGCCTGGGCTTCGGCTTCCCGCCCTCAGGTGAGGCCATGACCCTGTCATAATCATAGAGCCTGTAGGTGATGTCGGAATTCTGCTGTATCTCCATTATGACGGTATGGTTTTTGATCGCATGCACCGTTCCCGGAACTATCTGGAAAAAATCCCCCTTTTTGACCGGAAATTCCTTTAACAGCTCCTTCCATCTGCCGTTATATATCATATCCTTAAGCTCTTCTCTGGTCTTTGCATTGTGCCCGACTATTATGGTGCCGCCAGGCTTTGCATCTATTACATACCAGCATTCCGTTTTCCCGTAGGAGCCGTTTTCGTGCACCCTTGCGTATTCGTTATCCGGATGAACCTGTATGCTCAGGTCATCCCTGGAATCAATCTTCTTTACAAGAAGAGGGAAGCTTTCGCCCTGCAGATTTCCGAAAAGCTCCCTGTGATCTGCCCATAGAGAAGAAAGGTGCTCTCCCTTATAGGTCCCGCACCTGACAATATCATCACCGTGGGGATGCGCCGAAACCGTCCAGTATTCATTCCCCCATATATAATTCTTGACCGTAGGCTCAAAAATAAGTAATTCTCTCATAAAACCCTCCCAAAAAGAACACCCAAATGATTATAGCACAAAATCCGAATTGTATTATAATATATCTTACGAGCATCGGTATTTCACGATGCCGTAAGATAACGAGCAAATCGCTTCTTTTCAGCGATTTGCGAGTCTTCGTAGTGGGTATAATTAATATATCCGCGAGCATCGGTATTTCACGATGCCGTAAGATAACGAGCAAATCGCTTCTTTTCAGCGATTTGCGAGTCTTCGTAGTGGGTGTAATTAATATATCCGCGAGCATCGGTATTTCACGATGCCTCAGTCTCAAACCCGGAAAGGTATATGAAATGGAAGAGATTAAAAATATATATAAGGGAGCATCCACTCTCCCTTCTGGAAAATTCAAGGGTGAGCTTACGAACGGATGTCTGATCCTTGAAGGGGGAGCCTTCAGAGGAGTTTATACCTCAGGGGTCACGGACAGACTTCTGCAGGCCGGTATCAAGTTTAATACCGTGATCGGAGTTTCGGCAGGAGCTTTAAACGGTGCCTGTTATTCCTCCGGGGTCATAGGGCTGGCAGGAAGGGTCAATCTTTTTCACAGACATGACAGACATTATGTCGGACGCACTCCGCTTCGGACCGACAAGGGCGTGATCGGCTTTTCATACCTCTTTGGCGAGCTGCTTATTGAACTTGGTTTTGACTACGATACCTTTTATGACCCCTCACACAGCTATTACGCCGAGGCCACCAACTGCCTTACCGGCAGCCCCGAATATTTTGACAAGGGAAGCGGGGTGATCTTTGAAGCCATCCGTGCCTCCGCAAGTATGCCGGTGGTATCTAAGATGGTGGATATAAACGGTACCCCGTATCTGGACGGGGGCTGCTCCCAGAGGATCCCTCTTGATTTCGCCCTTGAAAGAGGGTTTGAGAAGATCATAGTGGTCTGCACAAAGCCCAGAGGCTTCCGCAGAAAGGAAACGGAATCACTTGACCCTCTCAGAAGCCGGCTTTACAAAGCCTATCCCGAGTTCAGGAGGGCTCTGACCGAATCCTCCAGGGTCTACAACCTGACCTGTGACAGGCTTGAAGCCCTTGAAAAGGAGGGACGGCTTATAGTTATCGCGCCTTCAAAGGACCTTGGCATCAAAAGGCTTGAGGGCGATATGGACAAGCTGGGGAGGCTCTATTATCTTGGCTACAGTGATACTGATAAAATACTCCCCGCGCTTTACGAATATCTGCGATAACCGCACCCCATACACTATCAATGCGGTCGGAAGGTTATATTAGTCAGGACAAATAAATAGAAAACCCCAAACATGCCGCAGAACTGATGCTCCGAAAGCTCCATCTGCAGATGATGGATACTAACCAGTCTGCCGGGAATCTACAGTCCGGCAGATTGGCAAACGTTTACCCTACTATAATCGGGTATTTTCCCGGGATATTTCAATATCCTGAAAACTCAAATCCAACCCTCTAAAAACTCACAAAATGCCTGTTATTTGTTTACTATGTGCGCGATACATGCAAGGTTGGCGATACTATTACTGCGACTGTGGCTCCTGTAGGAGCAACTAATGTGGTTTACGCATGGGCGGCTGATGGAACAGTGATTGAAGGCCAGATAACTGATAAGCTTGTTGTTACTGCTGATATGATTGGTAAGAAGATCAGCGTTACCGTAACAGGTGATGAAGCATCTACAGCTACAGCTGAAACCGGTGTTGTAACAGCTGCTGAAGGAGAAGATCTTGCAATCGTTGAAGCAAAGCAGACTGCCGCAAAGTCAGCAGAAATTACCTTCAACAAGGAAGCAGCTGGGCTTACCATAACAGTATCCAAGGATAACAAGGCTGTTTCTCAGGAAGTCCTCGCTGTAGATGGCACAAAGGTAACCCTTCAGTTTGGTTCAAACCTTGTCGCTGGGACATATACAGTTAAGGCCGTTGACGCTGAGAAGAAGGAAGCTACTGGCGAGTTTACAGCTGAAGCAGCTATTCTTACGACAGTAGAATTCGCTAACAAAAATCTCCTTGTATCAAGTAATACAACTGAAGGGATGAAGAAAGCATATGCAGTTCTTACTTCTACGGATCAGTGGGGAGAGCACATGAATATTTCTGGTGCCACCTTTACGGTATCAAAGGAATCCAGTCATAGCTTTAACGCTGATAGCGGTGTTCTTACTGTAAATGCTCCGACATCTGCAGGCACGACAACATATCAGAATGCAAACTATACAATTGGCGAGACTGTCGTTGTTACGGTACAGTATACGGCGGGTCAGACTCCCAAGGTTGTGACGGGTGTTCTTACAGTAAGCCTTGCTGATGCTGTAAAAACTCTCACATTTGGTGATCTTACAACCGATAATAAGACATATCAGGGCAAGGATACCACACAGGATGCCCTCCAGAATGGAGATTACTACTTCCCGGTTACGGAGGCGACCTCTGAAGCTGGAATCAAGCTTGATACGGAGATGTTGAACAGCATGATTCAGAGCACTGAGAATGCTGGTGGTACTCTTTTCATAAGCCCGAATTCTTCGACCAGAGCTTCTGCTTACGTATATGCGAACGGATTCGTTGAGAAGAAGATTAATGGTGTAGCTACACCTTGCCTGAGCGTGAAGACCGGGAACAACATTAACCAGTTAAATATCGATCTTGACTATACTATTACTGTAGTTAGCCAGAGCGGACTTAATCAGACCCTTACCGTTCCGATTAAGAGGAATGCTGTAGTTAAAACTGTAGAAATAACAAACATTCCTGCTATGTATGCTGGAAAGTATGTGGAGCTTCCTCTGAAGGCTACTGATATCTATGAAAATGCGTTTGATCTTTATGATAAGATAAAGGTGGGAACCAGTTATACAAATGCTGCAGCTAACGGAACTAACGAAGTCCACAGCACGTCTATCACAGTTGTGATCGATGATGAGAAGGATGCTTCTTCTACCGATACTAACTTCACAGTGACTAGCACAACCGGTGTTACTGCCAAGGTAGTGGTTGACACTTCTAAGAAAACAAGCACTCTTATGGTTATGCCTGATGCAAAAGGTTACATGACGATAACTGGAACTACGGCAGGATTTGGCGCTATTAACTATGCTAACATTACTGTTAATGATTTCCGCGAGGTTACCGGGATTCAGGGTCTTAAGAAAATCAGCACCACACTGACGGAACACGCTGACAATCAAACATTTGCTACAGCAAATGTGGTGTTCACCGGGTCTGATTCAGAGGCTGTAGCAGCTGCGAATGCTCCACTTTACAGCCCGGTGTTACTTCAGACCGGTAATAACTTGACAGACGATAGCACGGCTACTGGAGATGATCGGGCTAAGAACATCTTCCCTTATGCTGACGATAAAGCCGCACTTGATGGAACCTTAGGAGGATATAATTTCAATGGCATCACAGGCGGTACGCTGTCTGCTACAGCAAATGCTATCCAGTTTGTATGGTCTGCTAAACTCATGAACATCGCAAAGGATAACGTGACGACTAATACTTACGCTGGCGAGGCTATCGAACTGCAAAAGGGTGCGACATCAGCAGTCATTGACACAGTTGGTACTTCTGGAAAGTCAAACACTCTGAGAGTTATCCTTTACAAAATTGTTTGCAAGACTAATACTACTTGGGATGTTACGGAAGTAACCCACAAAGACTTCGAGTTTGACACAATCTCTGAAAGCGATGTATCCTACAAGCTTGAGATAAACAAAGAAAACAACATAGAGCCTAAACTCTATAGCCACAAGGCTGATGCTGATAGCATCGGAGTTACCCTTATGACCACTACAGGTGCAGCTGTTCCTCAAAGCAAACTTGCTCAGGGTGCAATTTCCTTCACCATTGATGGAAAAAATACTGACGCTTTCAAATACAGCGCAGGTAAGATCTATATGACCAAGGATCTGAACGCTGAAGGTACAGCAAAAATGTCTGCTATATTTGATACAGACAGCGGTAAGACCGCGACCGCTGAGGTTGAGTTTGGTTATACCAAGGAAGAGCCCTACGCTGTATCTGCAGAGATGTATTATGCAGACAAGACAGTTTATAGTGGATCTACCGTGTATGCGAATGCAACCGGTATTGTAAATGGGTCTACAAGCAAGACAAGTAATGACATCGACTTTGTTGTAAGCGATCAGTACGGTAATGATATCCTTTTAGACTGGCCTACAGATGCCAAGGTGGCTCCTGTTTCCGTTAAGGTTACGAAAAAGGTTGATACAATAACTGGTGCGGATTACACAACTGACGGATTAGTTTTGTATGCATCTGCCGTGAACACCGCGGCCGCTGGCACAAACACCGTTGTTGTTACATCTGGTACAGTAAACAAGACGTTTTATGTTACTGCAACTCAAGGGGATACCTACCCGACTAAAGCAACTGTTCAGCTTGCATCGGTACGTGCAACGACTTTGGCTGAAACCGAGTACGGGACCGGGAATGCGGCAGCGGCTGTCCTCGCTGGGACGGATACAGAGGGGAATGCAGTGGCTGCAAACAGCTTGACGGTGGTGTCTGTTGAGTATACTGATCCTGCAGGTAACATCTCCTGGCAGACTCCTGGAACAAACGCGGAGACTACTGGTGTTATAATTTTCTTGGATGCATCAGACACGATAAAGACCGTGAATCAAACAAAGGCTGGTAAATACAAGTTTACACTTGGCTCGAGCGCGATGACTGGAACAGCTGAATTTACATATGAGGTAGCGAGCAGAGATCTTGTAGCTACTGACCTTTGCAGCGGGAACGGGTCGACTGCGATTGCTGATGAAGCTGCGGCTTCAAATTCGACATATATCACTTTGTTGTCGGCAGAAAAGAGCGCCGGTTCTACCCTTACCTATGAATTCAAGGCTGCAACAGGGGTTACTTCAAATTTCGCTATTGACGATAACGGCGACATCACTACTTTTAGCACGCCTACTCCGGATGCTGGCAATGCTCTTTCTCTTGTCGGAAATGTGAAGGTAACTTCTAAAGGAAATATAGCTGGTACACTTTACGTGCCGTTTTACGTAAATAAGGATGGAGATGGGTTTATTTACGGTGCTCCTGCGATTGCAGCTGCGACGGCGGCTCATGCGTCTTATTGATGATTCGTTTCGTGGGTGGAAGGGGATAGGTCTGGACGCCTATGCTGAGAGTTTGAATTTTAGACTGAATCTTTAGGGTTGGCGGACAAAGCCTTGAGGATCACAAGATTCCCTTGGTCTGAAAATAAATCCACATTACGAGTAAAACACAATTATTCCCCCCGGGGAGTTCCGGCTCTCCGGGGATTTTCAGAGAGAGAAACCCCACACGAGGCTTCAGAATAAAATACTGCAGTCCACCCAGTAAGACTGGGATTATACTGTCACCGGCCTAGTCTATGAATCCGACATCCCCAATACTCTAACCGTTCTTCCTTGTACATATCATCTCTAGCCATAATAAAAAATACCCCCTTGATTTGATAGATTTATCTTATCAAGTTTTAGGTGTTCTGAATATATAAATAGTACAAAAGTGCCCCATCAAAATAAAATATAGAACCTGAGACAAATCCAGTCAAGTCTCAGGCTCCATTATTTAACCATATTATATTTTAGCTTTCACTTCTTCTGGGAGTGTTTCAGACCACGGAAGCAAAGAGTCTATAAATTCACCTGTCAGTTTGCTCTCATTGATCTTCAGCTGTTCCAAAAGGAACTTGAAATATTCATACGGCTAAGGATATGTATTCTGTTGTATAGAAGAGAAAGAGGTGGCTCCACAAACCGGTTTCCTTCAGAACAGGCTTCTGCCGCCAGATCGTTCAGCTTATTGTCCCAATAGTTGAAAGTGGAGACAGCGATATCGTTCTTCTGACAGTACTCAGTTTTTGTCAGTCCACTCTGATGGAACTCATCGACAACCATGC
>ODAJ011943328.1_pt1 | contig 11337 bp, 11 predicted proteins | sample 1539241 | NCBI WGS metagenome assembly ODAJ01 (sample SAMN02144231, study PRJEB22623) | gut metagenome | biome: sheep rumen | host: Ovis aries | place: New Zealand | reverse complement strand
CACCTTGTTTCGAGGATTGCAGCGCCACACTTTGCACCTTTAGGTCAAAGAACTGTTTTTCGCGTTTATTAGTGCCTGTGTTTAGGCACTGTCTATTAAATAATGTGTAAATTTGTAGTAAATCGTTGTATTCTCAAAAAGATTTCGTATCTTTGCAAGGATAAAACCTAATGGATGAGTATGGACTACTACGGCAGATTTATCATGCAGAAGATGGTGGACTGGTCGCTGTTGAACGATGGGATGACCATCCCTGTGTCTGCATGTGCGCTGTTGAAGGCTTGGGACGAGTCCATATTGACGCATGGCGTAGGCAAGGACATTAAGGTGCTGATTGATGGCGAGCTCTACGATGCCAAGCTGAAGAACCAGAACTTTGAACAGAGTAACTGGGCTGGACATAAAGATGTCATCCAGATACGATATGGGCGGCAGTCACCTTTAGCTGTGAAGTTGAGGACTGTTTTCAAGAAGAGTTATGACTATCTTTCTACCCAAAAGCAGCTACTTGGCAAGAGCAAACGGCAGATTCTATTGCCTGATGACATTCACGAATATATTCGTCTGTATCTGACCACATCGAGCGAGGTACTTTGTATAGAGTGTTGCGCTGATGCCGACTATCTGCAGTTGGCCAATACGCTGAGTGCTTTTCCTGAGGAAGTATACGAGGTAAGCGATGATGACAAGTTCTTCATGGCAGACAAGACGGCTTCTGTGGTTCAGAAAGAGTTGCTGGTGAAGTATCGCAAGATAGACCGTAGCATCATCCGTATGCTCAAGGAGTTCTACGACTATCGCGATGAGATTAGTGGCGAGAAGATTGGCGACCAATACGGTGATAGCGTGGTGGAGGCTCATCACATCGACTACTTCACTCGTTCGCAGAACAACGACTCTACGAATATCATTATCATCAGTCCCAACTATCACCGTATCATCCACAAGAACAACCCTCACTTCAATCGCAAGAAGTTCCAGTTCGAGTTTCAGAATGGTGAGGTGCTGAGGCTGAAGTTGTATGAGCATTTGAAAGTGTAACTAATTCCAATCATATTTATACGATAAAAGAGAGCTTTAATGAATAATCGACGAACGTACACGGAATTCAATGTAATGATGATATTTGCAAATGAGATGATTAGTCAGCTCCAAGTCAAATATCCAGATAGTTCTATAGATAATTGGAAGGGTTATCTTGTTCAACGGCTATCATTGATGTTGCAGAGCTACCAGACATTTAGCCAAGTATTATTACAAGATAAAGATTATATCACTGCAAATAGTGTTTTAAGAATGATGGCTGATAATTTAGCTATCACCAAGTTTATATATCTCGATCACCATGAAGAAATGAGATTACTAAGGCATTATATGTTCCTATTGGATGGTTCCCTTACATTCATTAAACTCACAGATTCTATGGAGGATGTTGGCGACATAATTAAAGAAGCAAGGGAGAGAAGCAATGATGAAGCACAATACATAAAAGGGCAAATCACAAAACTTCAATTGTACAAAGATAATAGTGGCGCTTTAGACAAACTCATCAACATAGATAAGAGAGTGTGTAATTGGAAATTCCGCGATTTCTCAGATAAGAAAGGACTTCATTTTTCCGAATTATATAAGAAACTAGACATCGCACCCAATATCGTATCATACCTTGAGTATTTGTCCCAATTTGCACATGGGTTAGGCTTATATAGTCTTGGAACTGTAGCCTCTATACAGAATGTACCTTTCGTTCTAGAAATGAGAGATCTGCTATTGGGACTACTTATAAACTATGTTTATAGGCTATTCCCTGAACATAGTTATAACAATGATAACGTTGTGGAGTCTTTGCGTACAAAATTATCTCACTCAGAAATGGAACTCATTATGGAAATAGCAAATAATACTAAATAGAATTATTATGGAACTACTAAAAGACAAAATGTTTAATGGAATCTCTTTTGAAATATTAAGAGAAGGTATTGGACAGAGTAGCTGGAAACCTTTTCAGGTTATCATGCGTGTCACAAACACTAATGAAAAAAAGAAGAAATTATCAATAAATGTCAACTATATCTCAATTCATCATGGATTAAAAAAGGGGTCTGTTCTATGTTTTAGTTTTGGTAGTTATGGTAGTTTCTTACAATCTCATGCTTTTGTCGACATGACTCTTGATTTTTGTGAGAATTACCATAACGAAATAGAACAAGCATGTGATGGCGACAGAATGGAACTAATAGTAAATGATGGAAAGATCGCTTCTCTATTGTTAATCAGAGATGGAGGCAAATGGTATATTACTGAGAGTAGTGAAAGTGGATCAATAAACACCAATATTAAGAACAAAATTGAACACTTTGAATATTTAGACGAAAAGTTTGGATTGACTTTGCAAAAATTTTCAGTTCGTGTTATTGATGAGAATTCATTAGACTTGTTTTGTGAAGTTTTGGCTATGAATGGAGAAGTAAGTGAAGATGGCTTTAATATTGAAGTTGCTATATATGATACAGACGATAACATAGTAAAACTCGATAGTATTTCAAGGTATGATAATGACTTCAAGGGATTTGAAGTGTTCCACTTTGGCCCAATAAAGCTAGATATTTCCGTTGAAGAAATAAGTAAAATAAGAATCTATCCTACACGATGAATAAAGAATTATCAATACTTAGGGATTCTCTTATAACTGAAGCAAAGAGTTCTCCCATGCTTCTTTCTGACCTGGCAGGACTGGAAGCATATGTGTCTGAAAGTTACAATAGTCGCTCATTTATTGAACTATTGCAGAATGCAGATGATGCTAAGGCAACAAAGTTTTACGTTAAGCGTTCTGGCGATTATCTGTTCGTTGCTAATAATGGACGACCTTTTAACATCAAGGACTTAGAAAGTCTATGCCGTAGCGCGTCGTCAAATAAAGTTAGAGGAACGACGATTGGATATAGGGGAATCGGCTTCAAGTCTGTAGTCAGTTTCGCAAAAGAGGTACACCTGATAAGTGGCGATTTTGAAATTACATTCTCAAAAGAATTGTCAAAACAAATCGTTCCACAAGCTCCAAAGGTTCCTTTGATAAGAATTCCTCATGAGCTGGAAAGGTCTGTAAAGGATGAATTGGCAGACGAAATTAGGAAGATGCAGAGTGAAGGGTTTAATACGATCTTTATCTTTTCTGGAGTATTGGCTAATCAGATAGACGAGGAATATACTTCTTTTGCCAATACGACATTATTGTTCCTAAATAGCATCCAAGTCATCAAGATACATTTAACAAAGAAAGTGACAGCGAATATTGCGGTCATTGAAGAGAATGAAAGAGGACGTTATTTAAGGGTATCAACGACAGAGGCTATTTCTAACTGGTTTGTCTGCTCAGATTCTGCTTGCAGTATAGCATTCTCTATGAATAAAGACAAGGTTGAGAGGCTACCAAAGAGCGAGGCCATTATCCATGCATTTCTTCCAACGGAAGATAGTTGCGGATTAGGTGTTGTGGTGAATGGAGACTTTAGTACAGACCCGTCTCGCAGACATCTCATAATGGATGATACCACGATAAAAGTTATATCTAACCTCACACATCTCTACGCTTCTTTGCTAAAATACGCATTAGCAAACGAAGATAGAAATATGGTAGATGCTTTGATGCCTTATTTTGATTGGAAACTGATTCAATTGATGAAACAGTCATTTGAAAAGGAATTTGCGATTAAGATTAAGGATGCTTTTGGCAAAGAATTATCCAATGTTAGACTGGTACCATCATGGTTGAATGCAGAGGATTTTTCCAAGATAATGGAGGCTTCAAATTTACCATATATTGCTCCAGAATGTAGTGATGTTATTGGATTGAGTGATTTGTTAAAGTATTTAGGCAGCAAGCCTGAAGACGTTGGGTCGCTTATCGTAAAAGCAAACAACACACAAATATCTGTGTTGGGATGTGCTCAAATATTGTCAGCAGGAATGAAAGAGGCATTGATGAATCACAGATTGCCTTCTTTGACAACTGCCGCTTTAGTAATGTCGAATGGTGGCCTATGTTCCTTGAAAGAAATAAATGACGAAGAAGGTGAAATTGATGAGAGTTATATCAAACTGATGGAGGATAATGGTATGTCTAAAAATGACATTAGCCAGTTCCTTAAAAAAACAGGGCTATCCAACATAAGTGATTTACTCTTTGATGAAGATGATGATGATTTCTATGACAAAGAGGACGACGATGATGATTTATATGATGATGACGACGACTCAGACAATCCGACAAGTGTTTCTCAGTGGTTTAACAATGCATCAAACTCTAAGCAGATTGCAAACAATGATGGCATTCAAAAATGGAGAAGTGCAGAAGAGAACACATTAGCAGCATTAAATGCAAATGGTTTCAGACTTAAAGATGTAAGCAAGCAAAATCTCGGATTTGATTTAGAAGGAAGTGATCCCAACGGAAAGAACATATATATCGAAGTAAAATCAATAGACTATGTTGGTCAAAAATTCCGAATGACAAACAACGAATTTGCCGCTGCTCAGTATAAGCCTGGCAACTACTACATCGCTTTAGTCTTACAAAATAAGGACACGTTTGAAATCAGTTTAATAAAAGACCCTATTAATCGTCTTAACTTGACAAGGCAAGTCGTGCAATGGGTCTGGGAGTGTTCAGATTATGAATATAAGCCAATGAAGTTTTCGATATGAATGAATTCTGTACAATAATCTTACGAAGGCTAAAGTCATGAAAATATATCATTACACATCCATTGAAGCATTCAAAAAGATTTGGGAAAGCAAAAGTCTCAAGTTCTCCGTTAGTAAAACTACTAATGATTTTTTTGAGCGTAATAAGAGTCTAAGACTTACAAATAACTCATTTCTTTCAATAAAAGATGGTGAGGCAATTGAGTCATTTTTTCATTCTGTTTTTCGTGAGATAGATAGTTATAAACAAATCAGTCTGACAAAAGATTATAAAACATTGAAAGGTTATGCTTCTCCTATGATGTGGGGGCAGTATGATAGAAGTAAAACAAAACACAATACTTGGAAAGATGGCGTTTGCATAGAGTTGGAAAGCTCCAAAATAGAACGACCTACAGATTCTTTTTTTGAGGGAGAGGTTAATTATGATGAGAGAGTGCCTATGCCCCTGTTAGAAGGAATCGACCCTTTGCAATCTGATGCAGCAGAGAGGTATGTAACACTCAATCAAAAAATATTATTCTTTGCAAAGCACAAACATTGGGAACATGAAAATGAATACCGCATAGTTTGTAAGGGAGTTGAGTATCTTGATATTTCAAATGCAATCATAGGAATATATGCATTAGATGAAAGCGAGGCTTTAACAAAAGTAAAAGAACTTGTAACAGATGAGTCGTTGGTCTATTTCCTGAGACAAAACGATGGAGAGAATTACCATTTGACTGCTACAAACTTGAAACTGATTAACAGCTTTATTGATATGTTTTGATTATATCCAAAGAATCCAATGCAGTTAATAACCCCTCTGATAATTATATTAGTTGTTGTTCTCTTCATCTACCTTGCTTGGTACAATTCAGCAAAGCAGAAGGGAAAGAGAGGGGAAATGCGTGTGTCCGCAATATTGTCACAATTGCCAGATGAGTATGCGGTTCTAAATGATGTTATTCTGCCGACAAACAAAGGTACGACGCAGATAGACCATATAGTTGTTTCAAAGTATGGTGTATTCGCCATTGAGACCAAAAACTATCGAGGTGAGATTTATGGAGATGATAATCGCAAAGAGTGGACTCAAATGATTATTACTGATGTGACGTATGCGAAGAAATGGTGGAAGACCTATACCTATGTCACAAAGAACCATTTCTATAATCCTGTAAAGCAGTCACTAGCCCATTCTATAGCTATCAAGAGCCTTCTTTCAGAATGGTCGGCTTTGAAGGTCGTTCCAATAATTGTATTCACAGGTACTGCTGTATTGAAGGACGTTACCTCCAATTATCATATTGTCTATGATTTCAATCTTTTAGAAACGGTTCTTAGTTTTAAAACTATATATTTGACAGACAATGATGTTCATAGAGTCGTAGATATCCTTCTCCATAATAATATTAGGGAACTTGTTGACGACAAGTCGCACGTCAACAACATCTATGCAACAAAGGCAGAGGAGTATAATAAAGTAGCCTCAGGTATTTGTCCCCAATGTGGTGGTCACCTCGTTATGCGCTCAGGCAAGTATGGCACCTTTTATGGATGCTCCAATTATCCAAAATGTAAGTTCACGACTCACTAGTGGTATGCCTTATTGGAGAAATTGTTTTACCAAATGTTTCCCCATCTGTCATCAAGGAACTTGGGGAAGTCCTTTAAATTCAGCAGAACCCCTTTTTTTGTGTTGTAATCCCAACGGGATTCATCCCCAAGACCGCATTCCTAAAATCTCTTAATAAATATGCCATACTAGAATATAGATGTGGAATTATTCGTATCTTTGCAGTTGTAAAAACAAAAAATGATATGATCCGATTTACGATATACACTTACTTATTTAAGCCCATCAACGAGCCGCAGGAGCCGGATATGTTCTCGCCAGAAGTGAAGGTGGAGGAGTCGCTGGCAATGAAGCAGGAGTTGCTATCTGTGTTCGTTGCAGACAGAGGCGCTATATCTTAACGAACACGAGGCTGCACGTTGGCTTTCTAAAGGAGAACTTGATAGCGTGAAGTGGCTGCCAGCAGATAAATATGTAATCGAGAGACTGAAGACAAAAATAGATTGTACAATTTGATAGAAAATATGACGGAGAAAGAACTAAAGGATTTCCTTATTTCGCACTATCCTGTTGAGGACGAGAAATGCGACTGGAAAGAGATGAAGAAACTGAAGAACTCCTTCAACGGACATGAGGGAGAGGACGTGATGTCGTATGTGTCAGGCATCGCGAACATGGAGGGTGGTGTTCTGGTAATCGGCGTCAAAGATAAGACGTTGGAGATTGTTGGGACGGACCTTTCTCAGTTTAATCTCGATACCAGTTCTGCCGTCTATAAGATTAAGGAGAATTGTACAAATGTGTCGTCTGAGGGACTATACATCGAAGATTATATCACCAGTGATACGAATAAAGTCGTGTGGGTTATTCACATCCCCAAGCATCTGCCTCGCAGACCTGTGTATGCACATAAGAAGGCTTGGCAGCGAATCAAGGACAATCTTGTACCGCTAACGTATGAACGTGAGGAGGCCATACTAAGTGAAGGATTGCTGCAACAGGACTGGACGGCACAGATACTTCCTGATGCCACCATTGACGATTTGGATCCTGCTGCCATCTTAAAGGCACGAGAGAAATACAAAGAGGTTCATCCTGGTAGAGATAAAGAGGTAGACGGATGGGATGATAAAACATTCCTGAACAAGGCCCATATCACTATAAAGGATAAGATTACCATTGCAGCTATCATCATCGTTGGACGCGAGGAGTCAGAACACTATCTGCTGCCTAAAGTATGTAAAGTAAGGTGGTCTCTGAAGAATGAACGCTCAGAGAACCTTGATTTCAAAGTATTCTCCATACCTATGATTCTGGCCATTGAAGATATTGGGCATCAAATTCGCAATACATCGTATGAGTTCACCATCAGCGGCAACATATTCCCTGACAAGCTTTTCCGCTACGATGAGTTCACGCTTAGAGAGCCTCTGAATAATGCCATTGCCCATCAGGACTATGATAAAGGGGCCAGAATAGAAGTGATAGAGTATGAGAATGATCATCTGGTGTTCAGAAATCATGGCATCTTCTTGCCTGAGTCTGTGGAGAAAGTAGTGCTGGATGATAGCCCTGAGTCCATCTATCGCAATCCGTTCTTGGTGGAGGCTATGAGGAATGTACACATGGTGGATACAGAGGGAGGCGGCATCAAGAAGCTGTACGAGCAACAGAAGAAGCGATTCTTCCCCATGCCAGAGTATGACACATCGAACGGGATGGTGACAGTGGATATCGAAGGTAAAGTCATAGATGAACAGTTTGCAAGAATACTGGTCAGCGTGCCCGACTTGTCGATGTCAGATTTGATTCTGCTGGACAAGGTTCAGAAGCAGAAAAGGCTGAACGATGAGGAAATCAAGTATCTGAGAAAGAAGAAATACATTGAGGGACGTAAGAACAATCTGTTCCTCTCGAAGGCTCTCACCAAGAATACTGGCAACGTGGGCCTAAAGTCGACATATGTCAAAAACAAGAGCTTCGACGACGAGTATTTCCGCAGGCTGATAGTGCAATATATTGAGAAGTTTGGCGCAGCCAGCAGAAGGGAGATTGATGAGCTATTGATGAACAAACTATCGGACGTATTATCTTCTGAACAGAAGAAGAACAAGATTACCAATCTGCTGTCTTATCTGAGAATTCACAATGTGATAATGGTTAATGAGAACAAGAAATGGGTTTTGGTTAAGTGAGATTTAAACGAAAAATGTAAAATCTAAACGAGAACTGTTTGCAAAAGCCCATAAACACAGGGATTTGTTGAATGATGAGATTTAAACGAAAAATGAAAATCTAAACATAAGAAGATTCTTGGTTATATAATGAATGATTTCCTAATTCTTCTTAATATATATCCCACACTCGCAAAAAGGTGTGGGATTTTTCGTACCTTTGCTAGCTCAGAAATAATAATAAGGTAAAGAGAATGAGAGAAGCATATAAGGTACAAGATTATATTGAAAAGCATATCATTGGCCGCCTTGAAAACCTGATGAATGGAGGCGGCATGTATGACGATGTGTCTTGGCAGGACTATCCAATGGATGTGGTTAGTTGTATCAAGAAGGACGAGGACTATGGGTACTTTTTGCACAAGCTGATGAAGCCCTATTACCAGATGTATCTCATGGGGGATATGCGTTTGTGCAGGAAGAACATGGAGAATGTGCGCCTGTTCATGAAGAGTGTGATTGAGGAAGACAAGGCGTTTAGCACATGGGCTTCCACACAAAGCCTGACTGCGATGGCTGAAGGTTGGGGCGACAACATGAAACGAATAGAAGAGCCTAAGCGCATGAACCAATACTTCCAAGTGCTGGAGCACCTTTTCAATTCTGGATGTCAGCAGGACTGGAAGAAACTGTCTGAGGAGTTGAAAGAAGATCTGTTTAAGGCAGAGGTGTATAGTGATTACAAGAATGACGAGTTGCTGTGTGTGCTGCATGCCTTCACAATGATTATGCAGCAGGATTGGGAACTGGAGGAGAAAAGGGAACAACTCAGCTTGCTCTTCAAGCACTGGAAGTTCCTGAAGTATTACTATTCGATAATGATACGCCATATTGTGGGCGTGAAGTATACGCGTTGGACGGATGTGACTAATACGGTGATGACATCGAGCAGTTCGTTCAATCCTCATCTTCACATCTACTATTGTGGCCTGACTGAACGGATGGATAGTCTGGGACTGGACTATAAGCACTACAAGAAGCTGGATGACATTCGCCTGCAGATGCTTGAAATGATAAACAGGTTTGAACCTGCAGAAACACTTTATACGCTATGCGACGCTGTATTTCCAGAGGACTTTCAGCGAATGTTGAATACTCATCGCCCCAAGAGCTATGGTGAATTGGAGGATGAGAATAAGAAGAAGGATTTACTGCTCAAGGAACTACGCCAGCAGACACAAGATACTCGTGAACAGATAGAGCGTTTGACGAAAATGTTGAAAGCCGCCGTTGAAGCCTCCATCCCTATTGAGGATATTGAGCGAGAACTGATGAGTCTGCCAGCCAACACAGCTTGGGACATTTTCAATTCGATGAATGAATTGCTTCAAGATCATGATATCTGGCGACGCTACGACCGTGACATCCGCAAGAAATTAAAGGAAAGGCTGGCCAAGCATGACAAGCGACAGGACGAACTGAACGAGGCATTGAAGAAGAATTTGGCTGAACCTCGATACAAAGTCTATCCACAGGCTGGCAGCACGGCCAATGTGGGTTGTGACCAGAAGAATTCAGACTTTAAGAACTATCTGGCAGGGACAGCAACACAAGAAGGTCAGGCTAAACTAGAGAGCATGAACAAGGAAAACAACTTGAAAAGAAAACTAATGGAGTAACATGGATCAAGATGGAAGATAACAAACAAGAGAATCCGCAGAAGCCAGTCGTGGTATATGGCGTTGTGAATATAGGCTGTGACCAAACGGGTGCCACATTCCAAACACTTGTTGAGGCTCCTAAAGGGACGAAGACGGAGGAGGCAGAAGTTGTGGAAGAAGTGGAGCTTGTGGACTTGAAGTTCTTTGATGCTAAGAAGTTTGGTACGATGGAGCGTCAGCAGAAGTTCAGACAGGTGCTGCTTAACGTAATTCCCAAGATGGATGTGGACTCTGGGCGTGACTGGGTGGCCGTATATATCGCGTACCATTTTTATATAAAGAGAGTGTTCATCATGAAAGGTTATGCCGACTTTTTCACTGACATAGAACGACTGTTGCCTGGGCAGCTGACAAAAGTGAAGCAGGAAGAGCCCAAGGGAGATAAACGGTATAAGTCATATACTGAGGCATTAGCATCTGAATGCGGCAACTGGTTCATCTTAGATGAGTGTCTGCCAGAAATGGCTGAATGGCGCTCATCGAAATTCAACTATCGTGTAGATAACAATAGGAGAAGTAGGATTCTGAATCTAGTGAAGGAAGTCTATCAAGGACTGAAGGACGCTGAGTCATAGATTTCACTCTTGATTTTAGTAATAAGCATCAAATAGCAGCAGCTGTTTGGTGCTTTTTTTATGCTGTCTGTCGGGTACGTCGGGCAGAAAACGGGTTATTCGTCGGGTACGTCGGGTGGCGTCTGGATAACTCGAAAAAATCCATATTTTGCATTGAAAAACGCCCTACCTTTGCATCAGAAATCAGAAACAAAAGCAAAATAAAAAAGTTATGAAGCGAAGAATTATTTACGTTGGAACGCTGATAGATCTGGCCGCGATTTTCGAGCCGGATGAAGAAGCAGAAAGTATCGAAGTAACAAACATTATAAAATATAAAAGCTATGAATAAGAAAGTTGAAAATGAGCAGGCCAAGGAACAAAAGCGCCTTGCAATCCTGTTGAGAACAATGGTAAACGGCTATATGCTGGAAGTGAACAACGAGGGCTACATGTATTTCAACGCCCAGAGTCTGCTGGAGGGGTTCCTTGTTCATGTGGGCATGGAGCGCCTGGAGGCGATGACCAAAGAGGAGATCAAGGATATGCTGAACTCGCTGAAGGATGGCAGTGCCGTGAAGAAACTCCAGGCAGAGGTGACAGAACTGAAAGCCTTGGTG
>ODAJ012190271.1_pt1 | contig 11339 bp, 7 predicted proteins | sample 1539241 | NCBI WGS metagenome assembly ODAJ01 (sample SAMN02144231, study PRJEB22623) | gut metagenome | biome: sheep rumen | host: Ovis aries | place: New Zealand | reverse complement strand
GAAGAATATATATGGCCTAAAGAAGCAAATCTAAACGATGAACTTGTATATTTAGGTTCAAAATTGGCCATGGCTGAAATGATAAAAACGGGAACAACCACATTTAATGACATGTACTTCTTCATGGAAGAAACTGCCAAAGCCGTGGACGAATCAGGAATGAGAGCAGTTTTAGGTTATGGTATGATTGATTTGTTTGATGAAGAAAAAATGAAATCAGAACTAAAAGAAACTGAAAAACTAATCAGTAATTGTCATAACACATGCCAAAATAGGATAACAGTAGCTGTAGCTCCTCATGCACCATACACATGTTCTGAAGAATTGCTTGTAAAATCAAAGGAACTTGCAGCAAAAAATGATTTAAAATTACATATACACATGTCCGAAACCAAAAAAGAAGTAGAAGACATAAGCAATGATAAGGGAGCAACACCTTTTAAATATCTTGACAATATAGGCGTGCTTGATTCAAATACAATAGCAGCACATGGGGTATGGACAACACCTGAAGAAATGGACATACTCAAGGAAAAAGAAGTGTCCATAGCACATAATCCTTCAAGTAACATGAAACTGGCATCAGGTATAGCACCCGTTACACAATACCTTGAAAAAGGGATAAATGTTGGAATAGGTACAGATGGTGTATCCTCAAACAACAACCTGGACATGTTTAGTGAAATGAAACTGACTGCATTTTTACAGAAGGTAAATACACTTAATCCACAGGTTCTGCCTACCATGGACACATTTAAAATGGCTACACAAAACGGTGCAAAAGCATTGGGTATTAATGCAGGTTCAATAGAGGAAGGTAAACTGGCAGATATTATAATGGTGGATACACTTGTTCCACACATGACACCACAAAGAAACCCATTAAGCAACATAATATACTCCGCATTGGGAAGTGATGTGGATACCGTAATATGTAACGGACAAATATTAATGGAAAACAAGGAACTTAAAACAATAAATGAACAGGAAATAATTCAAGAAGTAAATGAACGAGCATTTGAATTATAAAAAATAAGATAAACACCAAAAAACAAATTATTATTATTTTTTTTTTAAAAAAAGGTCATGAATCAAGTAAATTGATTCATGATAACAGATTACTTACTCCAGCATAAGCAACCAACTTCTCGAAAATATTCTTTGGAACAACCTGTATGTTTCCTTTTGAATATTGGTCAGTTACTGTGGAGAGTAATTCAACTTTTTTACCACTAGTTTTGGTTGCGTTGATAATACCGTCGGCTAAACCTTCTATGGCATCACCTCTGGTAGCACCATTTTCGTCTTGGTCATTACGTAGGAATTCAAGGGAATCTGTAGTAACTTCCTGACCGTTGGAATATACGGGACCTACAGTTTTAATCATTGCATCTATTGCATCAGGAGTAACTACGACTACGATGTCAGAATCCTGATTAGTGTTGTATTTAACGATTTGTTGTGCTCTTTGAGTTCCCTCTTCCAGATTTGACGTCCACAGAGAATCGTGAAGATACCAGTGATCAACTCCTTCACTTGCAAGATCCGGTGGAGGAGTCATTGAAGGATCATATAAACCTCCCGGATAAACCGGTGTAACCTCACCCAAATGTCCGTCATTTAATTGAATAATGAATGCCATATCCACAGCACCAATTCCTTCTCTTTGTTCAGTTGGATCGGCACATAATACTAAAATATTATGCTTTCCCTGAAAACTTGCTTTTCCCTGCTGATAATTCATAAAAAATGATACTCCTGCAGCAGCAATTGCCACAATCAAAATCAGAATTATTGCAAGAATAATTTTCTTTTTTGAAACCATATTAAAACCTTTCATGTTTTTATTTGATATTTAATAATCTATATTTTAAATTATAAATCATATTCTATTTATGAAAATTTTTTTTACTAATAAAAACAAGATATATATAATAAGATAAGGGAGGAATTAAAATGAGAGTACCGGAATCAATTCGCAATACCAAAGGATTTAACAAGGCAAGAACCATCAAACACAAAATGGTTGATGCAAAGGGTATTTATACTGAAAAGTTAAAGGCGAATGTTAAGGAGATTCTTAGGAAAAAACGTCATTTGACTGATGAAGAAAAACAAAGAATCATCAATCTAATCAGGCAAGACAACGAAAATAACCTGATTCCCACAATGGATAACGCTCCCTTAGTATCCATAATCATAGTAAACAGAAATGGTGCTTCTCATTTGTCTCGTTTGTTGGATGTCATTGATGAAACGACACATCTTGATTATGAGATAATCATCGTTGACAATCATTCTCAAGACGATTCCCTTAATATAATCAACAGCTACCAAAATCTTCCAATCACACTTATAAAAAATGAAGACAACGAAACCTTTTCACATGCAAACAATCAAGGGGTGGAAATTGCAAGGGGAGACTACCTGGTATTTTTAAACAACGATACAAAACCACTGGATGGCTGGTTAAATCATTTAATGGAGAGCATGTTGTCCAACGAAAAAGTAGGTGCAGTAGGTTCAAAACTGATTTATCCGGATTGTGATTCTTCAAAGATAAACAGGGAAAAATCATACACAATTCAACATTCTGGAATCATATTCAAAGAGGGTGACGGTTACATAAAACCTTTCAACAGGGACAATGCCGAAGAATATGTGGATGTTTTAAACAAAACGGAAGATGAACAGATCATCGCGGTAACTGCAGCATGCATGCTCATAAAGAAATCCACTTATCTGGAAGTGGGAGGATTTGATGAAAAGTACATTTACGGTTATGAAGATGTTGATTTATGTCTAAAATTACACAAGGCAGGATATAAAAACATTTATAATCCAAAATCCATTTTATATCATTATGAATTTGGAACTCAGGAAAAAAACAATAAACATGAAGTAAGGGATAGAAGACTTAATAATCAGCGTATTTTCATAAAAAGATGGAACAAATGGTTAAGAAAAGAATTGTTAAATGACAAAATCAATTGTAACCATATATTTTCAGATAAAAGTTTAACAGTTTCATTTGTAGTCACACAATCTGATGAAAACACAACTGCCGGAGATTATTTCACCGCATTAACACTTGCAAAACAGTTGGAAGAGTATGGGTGGAACATCAAATATCAATCCAGGAGAAAATCCAAGGGTCAGCGGGACTGGTATTACGTTGATGATGATGTGGACGTTTTAATATCATTACTTGATGCATACGATTTAACAAAAGTCAAATGCAACAATGGATTACTGGTTAAAATTGCCTGGCTAAGAAACTGGTTCCAACGATGGATATCCAACCCTTCCTTTAAAAAATACGACCTGATATTTGCGAGCAGTCAGCTGGCCTGTGATTATATCAAGGAAAATACGGGTAGAAACGCAGTATATTATCCTTTAGCATCAGATACACTGATGTTTAATGAATATGTTCCAAGTTCAGAGGAATTTCTTTGTGACTACTGTTTCACTGGAAGTTACTGGGATGCAAAGAGAGAAATCATAGATTTCCTAAATCCTGATTTGCTTGATTATAAATTCAATTTATATGGGGCAAACTGGAATAAAATATCCAAATTCTCAAAATATTACAAGGGATTTGTACATTATGCAGACATGCCAACAGTATATTCATCATGTAAAATAGTGGTGGATGATGCAAACCATGTAACTAAGGAATGGGGTTCAGTAAACAGCAGAGTTTTCGATGCATTGGCCTCAGGAAAACTTGTAGTAACAAATGGTACAAAGGGAAACAATGAAGTTTTCAACGGACAAATTCCGGAATACCACTCTCAAGAGGAGTTAACAGACATTCTCAATTACTATCTTATTAATTCCGATGAAAGGGAAGCAAAAATAAAGGCCTTACAGGAAATTGTTCTGGCAAATCATACTTACAGACACAGGGCACAAACACTCAGGGAAGTTTTAATAAACTACTATGAAAAACCTAAGATAATCATTAAAACACCAGTACCTTCATGGAACGAAATCCATAAGTGGGGAGATTTTTACGTTGCAGAAGGACTTAAAGAGGAGTTCGAAAAGAATGGCTACCTGGTAAAAATTCAAATGCTCAGTGAATGGAATGATTCAACAGACTCTGTAGGTGACATTGTAATAGTGCTTAGGGGACTATCCAACTACAAACCGAAGGTTCAACATCACAACATAATGTGGAACATATCCCATTCGGATTTGGTTTCATTAAATGAATATGAATTGTATGATCATGTATTTATCGCATCCAAATACTGGACAGAACAATTGCAGGATAAGCTCAGTGTGCCTGTTGATTGCATGTGGCAATGTACCGACAATAACAAGTTTTTCAGGGAATACAATGAAAAGTACAAATCAGAACTCTTGTTTGTAGGAAATTCAAGAAGGGTTTACAGAAAAATATTGAAGGATCTGTTGCCTACAACTCATAATTTATCAGTATACGGGGCAGATTGGGAAGGATTAATCGATAAGAAATATATTAAGGGAGAACATATTCCTAACAAGCAGTTGCACCAGGCATATTCATCATGCAAAATACTTCTTAATGACCATTGGACTGATATGAGGGAAAAAGGCTTCGTATCCAACAGGATATTTGACGGTGTGGCATGTGGTGCATTCATCATATCCGACCCTGTATCTGGATTGGACGAATTATTCCCTGGAAGGGTTGCCACATACAACAGTGTGGAGGAATTAAACAATCTTATCGAGGAAAATTTGAAAAATCCAAAAGAGGTTAATGCTGATGTTTCAGGACACACCTATGAAGACAGGGTGAAACAATTCATAGAATCCTTCAATCAACATCTATAGAAATATATAAAAATATTGTAAAATATAGACTTAATTAATAGAATTTTATTTCAACATTTTCAAATTTTTTTTCACATGATTTGATTATTGAAATAAATTATGAGGATAGAAATATGAACGAAATTCAAATTAAAGGACTTAATGACTTTAATAAATATAAATCATTATTAAGTGAATTAGTTAGAAAGGATATTAAAATCAAATATCGTAATTCTGTTTTAGGAGTATTATGGAGTTTTTTAGATCCTTTATTTCGTATGATTGTATTAACTGTTGTATTTTCTACACTCTTTCGTAGGGTAGAAAATTATCCGGTATACTATTTATCTGGACAATTGATTTATTCCTTGTTTGTAGGTTCATCATCACAGGCTATGAGAAGTATGGTCAGTTCCGCCCGTATATGGAAATCGATTTATGTTCCAAAATATCTCTATGCTTTGTCATCGGTTTTATCAAATTTCGTAACTTATGTGTTATCTTTAGTTGTGCTGTTTGCAATTATGCTGGTTACACATGTGGACTTTACAATTTATATAATCTTTGCCAGCCTGCCTATACTTGTAACATTGATATTGGCATTTGGTGTAGGACTTATAATAGGAACATTGGACGTGTTCTTCAGGGATGTTGAACATTTATATAGTGTATTTACATTGCTATTGATGTATGCGTTACCTATATTTTATCCTGCAGAGATTTTACCTGCCAAGTTTAAATTTATACAGACATTCAATCCGATGTTTTATTTATTAAATTGTGTAAGGGATTGTTTCTATTATGGAAAATTATATAGCGTACAGGAAATACTAATTCCAACAGTTGTAGCTATTGTCTTTTTAGTAGTGGGAATAGCTTTATTGAAAAAATATCAAGATAAATTCATATTATATGTATAAAGGGGATATTCATGGCTAAAAATACTGTGATTGAAGTAGATAATGTGAGCATGGAATTTAATTTAAACAAGGAACGGACAGACAGTTTAAAAGAATTTATAATTAAATTCATAAAAAGAGAAATACGTTTTCAATCTTTTTGGGCTCTAAACAATGTTTCTTTAAAAATATATCAGGGTGAAAAAGTAGGTTTTGTGGGATTAAACGGTGCTGGAAAAAGTACTCTTTTAAAAATCATTTCTGGAGTACTACGGCCAACTACAGGTTCAGTTAAAGTAAACGGTACCCTTGCCCCATTACTTGCATTAGGAGCAGGTTTTGATATAAATTATACTGGAAGAGAAAATATCTATTTAAATGGAGCGTTATTAGGTCATTCACGGGCTGAAATGGATAAAAAATTCGATGATATAGTTGATTTTTCAGAACTTGAGGAATTTATTGATGTTCCTGTAAAAAACTATTCATCAGGTATGAGATCAAGGCTGGGTTTTGCAATAGCAACCTCCATAAATCCGGATATTTTGATTTTAGACGAGGTTCTATCTGTAGGGGACATGTCTTTTCAAGCAAAATGTCGTGACAGAATGCATAACATGATGTCGGAGGCATCAATGTTATTTGTATCCCACTCCGTAAGTCAGGTAAGAAGCTTATGCGACAAGGCCATATGGTTACATAAAGGTTCCATTATCGCTTCCGGAGAAGTAAATGAGATATGTGACCAGTATGAAGCTTATGTAAGAAATTTATAACTTTTTTTCTTTTTTTTTATTATTTATTATGGTGTGTTTGATGAAATTCAGTTTTGATTCTTTAGTGACAGTAGTTATTCCAAATTACAATAACAGGGAATTATTAAACAATCTTCTAATTTCATTAACTGATTCAATATCATTAAATCAGGTCATCATTGTTGACAATGCATCACAGGATGATAGTGCTGTTTTTATTAAAGAAAATTATCCTGAAATAACTTTAATAGAAAATACAACAAACAAAGGATTTGCCTATGCAGTTAATCAGGGTATACGGATGGTCAAAACAGAATATGTCTTTTTATTAAACAACGACACAGTCATTAAGGATGATACCATCCATAATCTTGTTCAAACAATCAACAGGTCTCCAAACATATTTTCAGTATCCTCCAAGATGATACAATACCACAACCAAAATCTTTTGGACGATGTGGGGGATCAATACACCATACTCGGTTGGAGTAAACGCAGAGGATATAATAAGAACATAAATCAATATCCATCAGATGAAGAAGTATTCAGTGCATGTGCGGGGGCCGCATTATATAGAATGTCAGTATTCGAAAAAATAGGTCTTTTTGATGAGAATTTTGAAAGCTATGTTGAGGATATGGACTTGAGCTTCAGGGCAAGACTGGCCGGTTTCAAGTCATACTATTCTTCCGGGGCAATTGTGTACCATCACGGCAGTGCAACAACAGGATCACGTTACAATGCATTCAAGGTAAAAATATCTGCCAGAAACAACATCTATTTAATACATAAAAACATGGCATTATGGATGAAAATATGTAACTTCATCTTCATAGCAATCGGCATACTAATTAAATACATGTTCTTTTATAGAAAAAATCTCGGCAACGAATATTTATCAGGAATAAAAGAAGGTTTTGCAACAAGAGGAAAACTTAACAAATCTAAAACCCCTCTTGTCAATTCTTTAAAAATAGAATGGGAACTGATTAAGAATACAATAACCTTTTTAAAATAAGGGTGTTTTTTTATGGACTTATCAATAATTATAGTTAATTACAGGACATATGATTTAACCAGACAAAGCATAGAATCTGTATTGGACACGGTTAAGGATATAGATTACGAGGTCTTTGTAGTAGACAATCATTCCGGTGATGGTAGTTTGGAGAAACTGGTTGAAGATTTTAAAGATTATTCTCTGGTAAAATTCATCGAAAACGATAACAATGACGGTTTTGCAGTAGCCAATAACTTAGCCTTCAAAAAATCCGCAGGAGACTACATTCTTCTTTTGAATAGTGATGTCATAGTTAACAGTCAAACGATCAACGAATCATTAAATTTCATTAAATCTAGGCCTAACGTTGGAATAGTTGGATGTAAGGTGGTTTTACCTGACGGTACACTGGATAAGGCATGCAGACGTTCATTTCCAACATTTGAGGTGTCATTTTATAGGATGTCCGGACTTTCAAAACTATTTCCAAACAGTAAAAGATTTAACCAATATAACCTCTCCTATTTGGATGATAATGGAACATATCCCGTTGATTGTGTAGTCGGAGCATTCATGTTAATAGATTCAAACTTAATGAAAAAGTGCAACGGACTTGACGAATCATATTTCATGTATGGTGAAGACATAGACCTGTGCTATAAAATCAAGGAGATGGGGTATGATGTTTACTACTATGGTAAGTATGACATAACTCATTACAAGGGAGCAAGCGGTAAAAACAAGCGTTTACTATACGAATTTCATAAATCAATGGAAATATTCTACAACAAACACTATAAAAAAGACGATTCCCTTCCAATAAACATAATAACATACATAAGTATTTGGGGACTTTACTATGTTAAATTGTTTATCTTAAACATTAAGAAGTTATTACACATTTAATCTTCTTTTAAATATTTATGATATGAATAACATAACAATTAATATTACAACGTGGTATTATGATTAGAGAAAATCAACAATTATTCAATGTATTAAATGTATTTTTTGATATAGTTGTAGTATTGTTTTCAACAATTTTTATTTGTTTTCCATTATCAAAAAAAATTGCGTCAATAGGTTTTTTTGGCAATTTTGAGGAATTGTTGATCTTTTTCATAATATTGATTCCAAGTTATGTCTTTTTCTTTAACATTTTTTCATTATATACTCCAAAAAGAACAGACAGGTCAAGTTTTTCGGCAGCGTATGCTATAGGTCAGGCCAATCTATCAGAATGCATATTACTGGCAATACTCAATTCATTAAACATTTTACACATTTCAATAAACTTTCTGATATGCTTCTTAATAATTAACACAACAATTGCCATATTGGAACGTGCAATGGTAAGATACTTCTTAAGGTCAATGCGTTCAAAAGGATTCAACATAAAGTACGTGCTGATTGTCGGTGCAGGTGAAGTAGGTGAAAACCTGGTTGACACAATCAGGGAAAATTCATATCTGGGATACAAGGTAATAGGCTTTTTGGATGATAAAAAAGAGGGAACTGTTCATGGAATAGACATAATTGGTAAAGTGGAAGATTTAAACGATATTCTTGAATCCAAAGAAATAGTGGACAGGGTTATTCTCAGTATAGCTCCACGTCATTACAAGGCACTTGAATCTTTAATGGATGTATGTGAAAAGAATGGTGTTCGTGCAGATATAGTGCCGGATTATTACAGGTATCTGACGGCAAGACCTAATATTGAACTTTTGGATAACATCCCTTTGATAAGTGCCAGATATCTGCCATTGGACATATCCTACAACAGAATGTTTAAAAGAATATTCGACGTATTGTTTGTGGTTATAACATCAATAATCATATCTCCTCTATTGTTGATTGTGGCAATTTTGGTTAAGACAACATCCAAGGGACCAATCATATACAGTCAGGAACGTGTTGGGGAAGATGGAAAACCATTCATGATATATAAATTCAGAAGCATGTCCTCAGAAAATGAATATATTGACGATAAGGTATGGACCAAAGAGAATGATCCTAGAATAACAAGAATAGGAAAAATCATAAGAAAATACAGTATTGATGAATTGCCTCAGTTTTACAACATCTTCAAAGGGGATATGAGTCTCATTGGTCCAAGACCTGAACGTCCATATTTTGTTAACAAATTCAAGGAATCCGTACCAAAATACATGATTAAACATCACGTAAAACCGGGGATGACTGGTTGGGCTCAGATTAACGGATATCGTGGCAACACTTCCATAGTTAAAAGAATTGAATACGACATATATTACGTGGAAAACTGGTCCGTTTTACTGGATATAAAGATATTTATAAAGACGATACCTACATTATTAAATGATAAAAATGCATATTAGGGTGTATGATCATGAATTTTGATATAAATAAAAGGAATTATTATGTAATTCCTGTTTTACTTTCTTTAATCATAGTTTTAATTCTCACATTATCAAACAGATTTCCTTTGGGATGGGATATTTATACTCACATGAGCTACTCTCTGGCATATCTGCATGATGGAATCACTAGTGTTGATTACCTGCTCAATGCACCTGCCGGAAAAGCAATAGGATATCCGCCATTATTCCACATAATACTGATATTGACCTCGTTTATATCAGGATCCATGCTTGATGCGGCAAGAATACTGCAGATAGTACTGTCTGTATGTAACATATTCGTAATTTGTTACGCTGCAAAAGAGTTTTTCGATGAAAAGGTTGGTTTCTTTGCAGGAATTTTATTGTTGTCCAGTTTCATGATTACCCGATTCTTCTTACCGATACCTGAAACATTGGCAATGATATTTTTCACCCTTGCTGTGCTGTTTTACTATAAGGCCGCCGTAGAATCCAATTATAAATATTCATTGATTGTAGTCGTATGTTCATTGTTAACACTTGCTGCACATTTTTCATCATTTGTCTATTTGATGGCCTTGTTGCTTGTGCTGATGTTAGTTTTAACATTGATTCTACGTAATTTCAATGCAATTGAGTATTATGTCTACATAATCCTGCCTATATTCCTGATTTCAATTGCTGCTTTGGGAGCTATGTTTGTACTGGGTTCCTCTCATCTGACCCAGATAGTGGAGGGAATATTTTCAATTATAAGCAATCCGTTCGATTTGTTTATGGGGCAGGTTGCGATGGGTCTGGAAAGGTATATTAGGTGTGTTGGAATTATTTCATTACTCTTTGCAATAGTGGGATTATTCTATTCCATTAAAAACAGGGAATTTTTATTTGTTACTCTCTGGGCACTAATTGCGTTTGTCATAAGTAATTTGCATTGGTTTGGAATTCCGGTATACACATTCAGGATGTTGATTTATTTAATTGTTCCTATGGTGATGCTGGGAGCATACGGTATAATAAAACTTTTGGAGGATATCAAAAACTACAACCCGAACATCATAAAAATATTTACAATTGCTCTGATAATATTGTCAGTTGTATTGTGTTTAGTTAATATAAGTGATCCTTCCGTGCAAATTTACAAGTCCACTACTGAACAATCATCATACCAGATAGCACCACCTACATCAGATGAGGTGGAATTGATAAGTTGGTTTGAAAATGAAAATGTTGGAAACAAATCCATCCTGATAAACAACCTATTCCTGGGAACGGTCATTTCAAGCATTGATGAAATACCATTACACTACGGATTTGATGTCTACACTAACAAATCATTATCCAAATCATCTCTCGAGTCTCTAAACAACGAAACTATCGGTTACATAGTATACGATAAAAGTCTTGTCATGAACAATAGTGATGAGTACGATTCATTGGATGTAAGATATGTAAACGGTACTTACTACCCTTCATATTATTTCACAAAGGAAATAACTGAAAATAACTTCAATGA
>ODAJ012179416.1_pt1 | contig 11340 bp, 9 predicted proteins | sample 1539241 | NCBI WGS metagenome assembly ODAJ01 (sample SAMN02144231, study PRJEB22623) | gut metagenome | biome: sheep rumen | host: Ovis aries | place: New Zealand | reverse complement strand
CGTTCATTTCGCCGGGCTTGCAGCAGCCGGAAAGATCGCCCTTGACGTCCGCCAGGAACACGGGGACGCCGAGGTCGGAGAATGATTCCGCCATGACCTTCAGCGTGATCGTCTTGCCGGTGCCGGTAGCGCCTGCGATCATGCCGTGGCGGTTTGCCATTGCGGGAAGGATCGCGGCTTCGGTCTCGCCCTTGCCGACGAGGATTCGGTTTTCTATGCGCATAGTTGCCTCCGAACAAACACAGAATTACAATTTATCATAGCACAGTTGTTCGGAAAAGTCCATGCAAATCCGCGCCTTTTCGGAACCGGTCAGCCTGCCGGGCCGAAGAACAGCCTTGAAAACAGCAGACCGAACGCGATCGACACGACCATCGCCGCCAGCGCGACCGGCACGGCGAACCGCGTCTTTTTCACGCCGACGGAGCCGAAATACAGCGCGACGGTGTAAAACACCGTTTCCGATGAGCCGAGCAGCACGCTTGCGCAGAGTCCCGTTGCCGAATCCGGTCCGTATCGGGAAAAGAGATCGAGCAGCGCGCCGGTTGCGGCACTGCCCGAAAACGGACGCGCGATCAGCAGCGGAAGCAGCGCGGGATCGACGCCGACGCGCGAAAGCATGGGAGAGAGCAGAGCGGTGAACCGCTCCTGCGCGCCGCTGTCGCGAAACAGACGCAGCGCCATCGTAAAGACCGCGAGCGCGGGCAGAAGCGATTTGAGCAGCGGCAGCGCTTCGGCGGCGCCGCGTACAAACGCCGAGAACACATCGACGCGCCGGATCATCGCATACAGCGTCAGCAGCAGGAGGAAGATCGCGATCGGCATGGGCGGATACAAAGAAGGCAGAGGAGTACGGCAGCGACCGTTGCGGCGAGCGAGCTCAGCATTACGGGCAGAACGATCGCGGCGGGGCGAACGGACCCGCAGCTCTGCCGCAGCGCAACGAGCGAAGCGGGGAACAGTTCGAGACACGATGCGTTGACGGCGATCAGCACGCACATTTCATTTGTGGCGACGCCGGGATGCGGATTCGTCTCGTTCAGCAGGCGCATCGCCTCGATCCCGTAGGGCGTGGCGGCATTGCCCATGCCGAGCATGTTGGCGGAAAGATTCATTGCGACGGCTTCGCCCGCCCTGCCCGCATTCGGAAACAGCGGGCGCAGCACCGGCTTCAGAAGCGCCGCGAGCGCACGCATCCATCCGGCTTCCTTCGCGACGTTCAGCACGCCCATCCATACGAGGTATGCGCCGCACAGCTTTACGCAGGCCGAGACCGCGGCGTCAGCGCCGTCGATCAGCGAGCCGAGCACCGCGTCGCTCTGACCGGTGCAGAGCGAGACTGCGAGCGAACAGATCATCAGCAGGAAAAACACGATATTCATGCTGCAGTTTATGCGAAAATGCGTAGAAAAAGCGTCTTTTTTGAAAACGTTGGAAAAAAACCGATACAAATTGCAAGACTTCTGTTATAATGATATTCGGAAATTTATGACCCGGAGAATAATTGTGAAAAAACGGATATCTCTGATCTTGATCATATGCATGCTGGTGTCGGCGTTCGCGCCGATCGGCTGTTCGGCTTCGCACGGAAACGGAAGCGACGTTTGCCGCGCATTTTTGGAATACATCTGCGAGGGCAGCTACGGAGCGGCCTATGATCTGCTGTCTCCGTCGGTCAAGAATACGTCCGGAACGGATACAAAAGCGGGCGATCCGATGATCTCCGCAAAGGAGTTTACCGAAAAGTACACGCAGATCTTCAACGCGGTCGGACTGCAGGAGATCACATATTTCGTCGGCAACGTGTCGGATGCGTCGGTCACGAGCTCGATCGATTTTCAGATGACGTATCATACCAAGACGCTCGGCGACATGACCAACGACTACACGATCAACGCGCGTTATGAAAACGGGCGCTGGGGCGTGCAATGGACGCCGGCGCTGATCTTTCCCACGATGCAGTGGGGCGACAAGCTGCTGATCGGTATCAACTACCCGAAGCGCGGCGAGATCTTCGACGCCGAAGGCGAGCTTCTCGTCAAGAACCTCGCGCCGGTCACGATCTTTTGCGTGCCGAGCCGCATCCCGGAGGACAAGCGCGATCAGGTCGTGCAGGAACTGCTGTCGATCCCGCAGGTCAAGGTCAACGGCGAGGATCCGAAGGACTTTGAGGAGCGTATCCGTCAGGCGGTCTACAGCAAAAACTCTTCGGCGGTCGTGGCAAAGATCTATCCCGATCAGATGGACAGTGCGCTGGAGGAGCGATTCCTTTCGATCACGGGCATCGGCGTGGACAACAGCGCAAGTCTGACGTCCACGCGCTTCCGCCAGTATCCGTACGGCAAATCCGCCTGCCATCTCCTGGGCTTTGCGGCGGTCATGTGGAAGGAAGACTGGAAGCGCATCGACCTGATCAACCGCAGAAACGACGCGGTAACCGATATTGTCAACATCACGCTCGGCGTGGCGGATCCGACGAACAACCATGTATTCGAGGTCGAGGACGACAGCAACTCCGTATACCAGAAGGACAGCTGGCTCGGATACGCGGGACTGGAGCAGCAGTACGAGGAACAGCTCCGCGGCGAGAAAGGCGGCTTTGCATACATTCAGGGCATCGACGGCTCGAACCGTCAGACGCTGTACAACATTCCGGCAAAGGACGGGCAGGACCTGCATCTTTCGCTCGACATCCGTCTGCAGAAGCGCGTCGAAGAAGTCGTCAAGACGATCGTCTACGACGAAAGCATCTCGGGCACGGTGCTCATCATGAACCCGCGCACCGGCGCGATCCAGGCGATGTATTCGTTCCCGGATTACGACGTCGAGGCGTTCAGTCGAGGCGCCGTCGGAACGGACGCGTTCAAAGCGCTTGAGGAAGACCCGCAGACCCCGATGTTGAACCGCGCGATCCAGGGTCTTTACGCGCCGGGATCGACGTTCAAGCCGATGACGGCGATCGCTTCGCTGGAAACCGGTACGCTGACGACTTCGTCGGTGTTTCCGGAATCCGAGATCATTCACGAAGCCAAATATAAATCCACATCCGGCGGATACAAGGACGCGTGGGATGTCAAGAAGGGCGAATACGCGTACACCGGTATCGATGAGATCACGAGGACCGGTACGTCTCGCCGGCATACGCCGATGAATATGGAGTCGAGCATCATCGATTCCGACAATATCTTCTTCTCGTGGGCGGCGCTCAAAATGGGCTGGGATAAGTACAAGAGCTTTCTCACGTTCATCGGAATGGGCGAGAGCGTGCCGTTCGATCTGACGACGCAGCGTTCGCAGGTCAAGAACCCCGAAAGCAGTGAGACTTACAGCCTGCTCGGCATGACCGGCTACGGACAGGGCGAACTCTTGGTCACACCGCTGCAGATGGCGTGCTATATCGCGTCGTTCCGCAACGACGGCAAAGCGCCGGTTCCGTATGTGGTCGAATCGATCTGGCAGGCGGAGAAAAACGATTATACGGAGACGTATCATCACGAAGCGTCGGTCTGGAAGACCATGTGCTCGACGAAGAACGCCGACGATCTTACGCAGATGATGATCGGCGTCTGCCGCATGGAACACGGCGGCACGGCGCGCACGCTGGGCGTCAGAAGCTATGTGATCGCAGGAAAGACGGGCACCGCCGAGATCGGCAACAAAACCGATGCAAAGACGCAGGCGGACAAGGAACTTGCGTGGTTCATCGGCTTCCGCGAAACGAACAAGGACGGCAGCGAAGTCAAGCCCGAAAACGAGCGTCTGGTGCTTGTGATGCTTGAGCTCGACATGAAGAATCTGCCCGAGGAGTATTCGCAGATGAAGTTTTTGATCGGCAGAGCGCTGCTGAAGGACGACGAACTGACCGAGCCGGGCGTCGTTGAGTCCTGCATCAAGGGAGAATTGAGCGCGACGAATTGATCGGCGCATCATCGGATAGGATGGAACGAGGGGGAACACACATGAAAAAAACGATCGTATTCACGGGCGGCGGCACGGCAGGGCATGTGACGCCGAACCTTGCGCTGATCGAGAAACTCGACCGCGCGGAGTGGGATATCCATTATATCGGCACGAACGGCATGGAAAAAACGCTGGTCGAAGCAGTCGACGGCGTGACGTATCACGAGATCGAATCCGACAAGCTGCGCCGCTACCTCAGCGTTAAGACGCTGGCGGCGCCGTTTCACGTTCAAAAGGGTTACCTGCAGGCGAAAAAGCTCATCAAAGAACTGAAGCCGGACGTCGTGTTCAGCAAGGGCGGTTACGTTTCCGTTCCGGTCGTGGCGGCGGCGAAAGGCAAGTGCCCGATCCTGACGCACGAATCCGATTATACGCCCGGGCTTGCCAACAGGATCGACGCACGCTTTGCCGACCGCGTGCTCGTCACGTTCGAGGATACCGTTCCGCTGGTCAAGGACGGCAAGGGCGTGCACACCGGCACGCCGATCCGTCCGGAACTGTATCGCGGCACGCGCGAAAAAGCGCTGGCGTTTACGGGACTTTCCGGGACCAGACCGGTCCTGCTCGTGACGGGCGGAAGCCTGGGTGCGGAATCGGTCAATGTCGCGGTGCGCAAGGCGCTGCCGACGCTTTTGAAAACGTTCGACGTCGTGCATCTGTGCGGCAAGGGCAAGGTGGACGACAGCGTCCGTTATCCCGGGTATCTGCAGTACGAGTATATCCGCGAAGAAATGGCGGATCTGTTTGCGCTGGCGGACATCGTGTGCTCGCGCGCGGGCGCGAACGCGGTGTTCGAGCTTCTGGCGCTGCATAAACCGATGCTGCTGCTGCCGCTGTCCGGCGCATCCACGCGCGGCGATCAGGAACTGAACGCGCAGTATTTCAAATCCAAGGGCTTTGCAAAGGTCCTGCTTGCCGATGAGGTCAGTCCCGAATCGGTTGCAAACGAACTGATCGCGCTCTACGGCGAACGCGAAGCATATATTCAGACCATGCAGTCCGCAAAGGGTGTGGACGGTACCGAAGCCATTCTGAATCTCATCCGGGAAGCGGCAAACGCATGACGGCGGAGGATCTGACAGCACAATTGAACGGAGAACACGCGTCGGAAGCGCTTTCGGCGCTGTGCGCGCTTGCAAAGACCAAGCAGGGCCGCAGCGATACGGAACGCCTGCTCGGCGACCGCGCGATCCTGTCCGCACTTGCCGAAAGCGAGCAGCCGAAGGTGCGCAAGAATCTGTACCGGCTGATCGGCGCGCTTCAGAACGAACGCGATCTGCCGATCCTTTGCCGCGCGCTCGAAACGGAAGAGACGATGTTTGCGATCCCGAGCATTCTGCTTTCGCTCGGAAAGCTCGGCGCGAAGGACGTGCTTGAATCCTATCGCGTCCCCGTTTCGGAATCGGAGGAAATGGACAAGCATGTCGCCGAGATCGCGCTTGCCTATGAAAAGGCGATGCAGCGGTTCGAAACGGTCGATACGTCGCGCATCGAACGGCTTGCCCGTCCGTATGCGATCGATTGTATCGCGCCGCACGGCTTTGCCGCGCAGCTGAAGGATGAGCTTCGCGTGCTCGGCTTTTCGGGACGCATCAAGGGAGATGCGGTACGCATCGAAACGGACGAGATCGGGACGGTCTATCGCGCAAACGGCTTGGTCGAAGCGCTGCTGCCGATCGCGTCGGACGTTCCGATGACGCCGAACGCGATCGCAAATGCGGTGCAAAGCTGCATCGGCACGAGCTATCGCATCGAGGTACGCGGGTATCTGAAAGACCGCAGCGGGTTCATCGAGCGGCTCAAAACGATGCTCGACGGGCGCAACAACCCGTCGGCATATGATTGTGAACTGCGCATCGATTCGCGAAACGACGTCTGCGATCTGTATTGGAAACTGTGGAACGTCAAGGACACGCGCTATCCGTGGAGAGCGGGCACGCTGCCCGCATCGATCCATCCGGCGCTTGCGCATACGCTGACACGTTATGCACTGTCGTTCGTAAAGGCGCCGCATCCGTTCGTATTCGATCCGTTCTGCGGAAGCGGTTCGCTGCTGTTTGCGGCGGAGGTACAGCGAAACGGAACCAAGCTTCTCGGCGTCGACAAGAGCGGAACGGCGATCGGTATCGCGCGGGAGAACGCAAAAGCGGGCAACAGCCGCGCAAGGTTTGTCTGCCGCGACATTCTGCGATTCGAAGCGCATGAGGGAGCGGATCTGATCGTTTCCAACATGCCGTTCGGCAGCCGCGTCGGTTCGCATCGCGACAATGAATCTCTGTATGCACGGTTCGTGCGGCGGCTTCCGAACCTGATGCGCGACGACGGCATTGCGGTGCTGTACACGACCGAGGGAAAGCTTCTGGAGCGGCTCGTGCGGGAAAGTCCGCGCCTGTTGCTGAAGGAAAAGATGCGCACGTTTTCGGGCGGTCTGAGCCCGTGGGTATTCGTTATAGAAAAACAAATCGTGCCGGACCGGCACGGGAAGGGGAACGGGAATGAATTCCGATCTGCAGACAATCACAATCCGGTATCTTGAAGCACGTGAGGCGGTGAAATCCGCGTTCCGCATGGAGAACGATCACAGCTTTCCCGTTGCGGCAAATATCTATGTTGCGGCGGGAATGCCCGTCGATACGGAACGGCTGAAGGAACTGAAGCGCCTGGTGAAACGCGACGCAGGCGTCTTTTCGAATTTCCGCGGCAGCGTCATGGTGCCGCTTGTATGCAAGCTTGCGACGAGCGACGATCCGGCGGCGCGCTGGGAACGTGCGCAAAGGAATTATGCGATCCTGAAGGAACACTTCATGCGCTCGGAATATCTCGCGTTGGCGGCGCTGCTGCTGACCGATTCCGCGTCCGATGCACAGGTGCCGCAGCTTGCGGCGCGCGGCAGAGCGCTTTATCTGCGCATGAAGAAGGAACACCCGTTTTTAACGGGACAGGAGGATTCCGTGTTCTCGATCCTGCTTGCGCAGAGCCCGAAGAGCGACGATGAACTGCTCCGGGACGCGGAAGAATGCTATCGTCTGCTCGACGCGCGTTTTCCGAAGAGCAACGGACTGCAGTCCGCGTCGCATGTGCTTGCCATGATTGACGGCGTGCCGGCAGAAAAAGCGGGACGCGTGATCGCGCTTTACGACGCGCTTCGCGGAGCCGGTGCAAAGTACGGAAAAGAATGGGAACTCCCGCTCCTTTCGGCGTTTGCCGGGGATGACGTGCCGATCGACACGGTCGTGTCCGAGATGACCGAGGTCGATTCTCTGCTGAAGGGACAAAGCGGTTACCGCAGCATATTCGGGTACGACCGCAAAACGCGCATGATGCATGCGGCGATGCTGGTCTCGACCGCGCACGAACGGGATCGCGAGGGACTGGTCAGCGCGATCGCACAGCAGAGCGCCGTCGCGATGATCGCGGCGCAGCAGGCGATGCTGTGTGCGATGATTGCATGCAGCACGGCTTCCGCAAGCGCCGCTTCGGCCGCGCATTGAGCATTGACAAAACCGGGAAAACTCCGTACAATGTCTACCCATAAGGAGAGGTTTATATGAGACAGAAGTATTACATCACGACGGCGATCGCCTATGCTTCGGGCAAGCCGCATATCGGAAACACATACGAAGCGATCCTCGCGGACAGCATCGCACGCTTCAAGCGCTTCGAGGGTTATGACGTCTATCTGCAGACCGGCACGGACGAGCACGGTCAGAAGATCGAGGAGAAAGCAAAGGCGGCGGGCGTGACTCCGAAGGAATACGTCGATAACGTCGCGGGCGAGATCAAGCGCCTGTGGGACCTTGTCGGCACGTCGTACAATCGCTTCATCCGCACCACCGACGAGGATCACGTCCGTCAGGTGCAGAAAATTTTCAAGTATATGTACGAAAAGGGCGATATCTATAAGGGCTATTACGAAGGCATGTACTGCGTGCCCTGCGAATCGTTCTTCACGCCTTCGCAGCTCAAGGACGGCAGATGCCCCGACTGCGGAAGAGAGGTACAGCCCGCAAAGGAAGAAGCGTATTTCTTCAAGATGAGCAAGTACGCGCCGAAGCTGATCGACTATATCAACACGCATCCCGATTTCATCAAGCCGGTCTCGCGCAAGAACGAAATGATGAACAACTTCCTGCTGCCCGGTCTGCAGGATCTGTGCGTGTCGCGCACGTCGTTCAAATGGGGCATCCCGGTCGAATTCGATCCGAAGCACGTCGTCTACGTATGGCTTGACGCGCTTGCAAATTATATTACCTGCATCGGTTATGAATGCGGCGGCGAATCGAGCGAACTGTTCGACAAACTCTGGCCTGCCGATCTGCACGTGATCGGAAAGGATATCATCCGCTTCCATACGATCTACTGGCCGATCTTTCTGATGTCGCTCGACCTGCCTCTGCCCAAGACCGTATTCGGTCATCCGTGGCTGCTGCAGGGCGACGGAAAGATGAGCAAGTCCAAGGGCAACGTCATGTATGCCGACGATCTGTGCGAACTGCTCGGCGTCGACGCGGTGCGCTATTTCGTACTGCACGACATGCCGTTCGACAACGATGGATCGATCACGTGGGATCTGCTCATCGAGCGGCTCAATTCGGACCTTGCGAACACGCTCGGCAACCTTGTGAACCGCACGGTCGCGATGAGCAATAAGTATTTCGGCGGCGAGGTCAGACGCACCGGTGTGGAAGAACCGGTCGACAAGGACCTGAAGACCGTTGCGACCGGCACGCTTGCACGTGTGCAGAAGGCAGTGGACGATCTGCGAATTGCGGATGCGCTCAATGAGCTGATGAACCTCTTCAAACGCTGCAACAAGTACGTGGACGAGACCGCGCCGTGGGTGCTTGCAAAGGATCCCGCACAGCAGAACCGTCTGTCCGAAGTGCTGTACAACCTCGTGGAGAGCATCTCGATCGGCGCAAGCCTGCTCGCGCCGTTCCTCCCCGCGACCGCGGAGAAGATCTTAAAACAGCTCAACGCCGAGCCGCGCGCGATCGAAACGCTCGAGATCTTCGGCGAGTATCCGAACGGCGCGCATGTCGCCGAAAAGCCGGAGATCCTCTTTGCGCGACTGGATCCGAAGGTCGTCACGGAACAGGTCGAAGCGCTTGCGGCAAAGATGAAAACGTCCGCCGCGCCCGCCGCGCCGGAGCTTCCCGCGATGAAGGAAGAGATCGCATACGAAGACTTCGAAAAGATCGATCTGCGTCTGGCAAAGGTCACGGCGTGCGAGGAGATCAAGCGCTCGAAAAAGCTTCTCAAGCTGACGGTCTCGCTGGGCAGCGAGGAGCGCACGGTCGTTTCCGGCATCAAGAACTGGTACAAGCCGGAAGAGCTCGTGGGCAAGACGGTCGTGCTCGTTGCCAACCTCAAGCCGGTCACGCTGTGCGGCGTTGAAAGCCACGGCATGATCCTGTGCGCATCCGATCCCGAGGACAAGGCGCTCGCGTTCATCACTCCCGAAAAGGTGCTGAGCGAAGGCTTTACGGTACGCTGATGAGGATTTTCGATACACATGCACATTTGCTGGACGAGCAGTTTGACGCGGATCGCGAGCAGCTGCTCGTCTCGCTTCCCTCTGCCGGGATCGCGCACGTCATGGAGGCATGCTGTGACGAAGCGGGCATCGACCGCGTCGTCGCGCTTGCGGCACGCGTTCCGTACCTGTACGGCAGCGCGGGCGTGCATCCGCATTCGGCGGACGAGTTCCGACCCGAAACGCTCGATCATATCCGCGAAGCGCTGACGCACGAGCGTATGGTCGCGATCGGCGAGATCGGGCTCGACTATCACTACGATTTTTCCCCGCGCGACGTCCAGCGCGCGTGCTTTGACGCGCAGCTTGCGCTGGCGGCGGAGCTGCATGCGCCGATCATCATCCACGATCGCGAAGCGCACGGCGACTGCATGGACCTCTTGCGGCAGTATCGCGGTCGGCTTTCGGGCGTGATGCATTGCTTTTCGGCAAGCTACGAGATCGCAAAGGAATGCATCGATCTCGGGCTGCACATCGCGTTCGGCGGCGCGCTGACGTTCAAAAATGCAACGCACCAGTGGGAGATCGCATCAAAGCTTCCTTTGGAACGGCTGCTGATCGAAACGGACTGTCCGTACATGACACCGGTGCCGTTCCGCGGCACGCGCAACGATCCCACACGCATCATTCACACGCTTCTGAAACTCGCCGAGCTCAGAAACACCGATCCCGAGACGCTGTCCGAAGCGCTGTTTGAAAACAGCTTCAGGGCATTTTCGATCCGATAAAACAAAAAAGCTGTTAAGCAGGCATCGCTTAACAGCTTTTTTGCTCGTTATCAATAGATATCCATCAGATTGCCGTCGGTCCAGTATTCTTCCATGACCTCCGCTGTACGGCGATATGCCGGATACTGCTTGAAAAAGTCAAACATGGCATGCGCCTGTTCATCGATCTCTGCTTTACCGGCATCGTCCGCCTCCAGGCGGCGCATCCACAGCATGCAGATCAGCTTGTCGATGCAGAGACTCTCCGCGTTTTCGACGTTTTCGATGCGGGCGGCTCCGGATTTGATCGCCGCGGCGATCTCATAGTACATGAAGTGCAGACCGGGGATCTTTTCGAGATAGTATTCCGCCATCGCCTGCTCGCCCATGCGGTGATATGTCTCCGCCATCGCCCGATACACGTCGATGCGGTTTGCGTCGTCGTTCGTGCAGTTCAGAATGCGCTCGCCGATCGCGATGATCTCCGCGCTGCGGCTGCCGTCACCGTTCTGCTGTTCCATATCCTCCAGGATGCAGGTCAGGAGCAGATCGTTGTTCGGGTAGTTTTTGAGCGCCTGCCGAAGATATGCTTCCGATCTTGCGGGGTCTTTTCCGCCGCGTCCGCTTTCTTTCAGGATCTCTTCGATCTCCGCGTCGATCCGGCTCTGATCAAAGTCCAGAAGACTGTCGAGCGTGGTTCCGAAGTAGATCGCGAGCTTCGGCAGCATGTCGATGTCGGGACACGATGCACCCGTTTCCCATTTGCTGACCGCCTGGGAAGAGATGTGCAGATACTCCGCAAGCTCTTCCTGCGTAACACGCTTTTCCTTTCTGTACGCTTTGATTTTTGCTCCGATATTCATGTTCGTTTCTCCTTTTATGCTTTTGTAACCGGTTCGATAGAAGCATACCGCAGAATACGGAAACGGTCCATATGAACTTATTCGGATAATTTACAACCGGCAGTTGTATCCGGCCGATAAGAAACGCGCAGGCAGATCCTGCGCGTTTATTGTTTCTTCGGTTTTACGGTTCGGTCTCCGGCGGCGTCTCTTCCGCAGGCGTCGCGGTGGGCTTCGGCGTGTTGGTCGGCGCCGGCGTGATCTCCGCGCTGCCGATCTTGTACTTCGGATAGAT
>ODAJ012147680.1_pt1 | contig 11340 bp, 6 predicted proteins | sample 1539241 | NCBI WGS metagenome assembly ODAJ01 (sample SAMN02144231, study PRJEB22623) | gut metagenome | biome: sheep rumen | host: Ovis aries | place: New Zealand | reverse complement strand
AGGGCTTCCTGGTCAAGTTCACGATCGGACTTGTAGTTTTGTTCTTCCTCCTTGCGATCATCATGAATACACAGCTTTTCTGAAGAAAGCAGCTGTATGGACTGAATGTGAGGCGCCCCTGCAGAGGGGCGCTTTATGCGTTTGACAGGACAAAGATTTTCATAATGGCAGTTCCGGAAACACATGTTAAAAGCAGGAGTGTTTTGTCATGGCGAGAGAAGCGATGAAGCTGGTAGCCAACAACAAGAAGGCCTACCACGATTACTTTATAGAAGAAAAATACGAATGCGGGATCGAGCTTTTCGGAACCGAGGTCAAGTCGATCCGTATGGGCAAATGCAGCATCAAAGAAGCTTATGTATCCATTGATCACGGAGAAGCTTTCATTGAGGGCATGAACATCAGCCCCTATGAAAAGGGCAATATCTTCAACCGTGAGCCCCTGCGCAAACGCCGCCTGCTCCTGCACAAGAGAGAGATCCTCAAGCTGGCCGGCCAGGTCCAGGCCAAGGGCTATACCCTGATGCCCCTGCAGGTCTACTTCAAAAACGGAAGGGTCAAGATCGAGATCGGCCTGGCACGGGGCAAAAAGCTCTATGACAAGCGCCAGGATATCCGGAAGAAGGATATGAAACGGGAAATGGAAAGGGACTACAAGGTCTCTGTCAGATAAGGGGGAGCCGTAAACCGGCTCCGCGTGGGCGCATATGGCATATATGGTGGCACATATAACATATATGGTGGCATATATAACATATATGGTGGCATATATGGCATGTATGGCCAGCCGGCCTGATTTGACATTTGCGGTCATTATTGTAATAATAAGAATGTAAAACTTTCAAAAAAATAATTTTGAAAGTTGTTTTAAATTAACTTAAAGTAAATTTAAAAACATTTTTAAATTTACTTTTGGGTACTTTTTGTATCTCTGTTAAACATGGGTTAGTAAAGGTTTCGACAGGGGTTCGGAAGGTGGAGAAGCTATCCGTCGCCGCACGTAAACGGCAAACCTAAAAATAAACGCTAACGATAATAGAGTAGCACTGGCCGCTTAAGGCCATGCCGCCCGGTGAGCACCTGCTCTTGCCGGTAACGGCATCATGATGGCAGGAAACGACGCAGACTAAGCTTTGCCTCTGCGGGCGTATGATGAAGCTACCTGCATTCCGGGATTGACTGTTTTCCCGGTCTGCGGGGAACAGGACCGCTTCGGGCGGCCCGAAAAAACCGTCTATGATAGTAGAAGGACATTGGAAGGGCTTTTGGACGCGGGTTCGACTCCCGCCTAATCCACTCATCAAACCGCGGGCGACCGCGGTTTTTTGCTGCCCTTTTTGCGGCAGACAAGTTGCTGAATTATTAACATATGTCTGCCGTTAAATTTATACAGGCAGACGAATATAGGATTTTCCTGGAAATGTCTGCCGCCAAAAGTTTGAACAGGCAGACGAATATAGGATTTTCCTAAAAATGTCTGCCGCCAAAAATTTATACAGGCAGACAAAAAAGCCCCAAACCTGTTTCACGTCTGCCGGGTTCAGTATGAATTGGCCTGTTCATATTGAGAATATGAGAATTGAAAAAGAAAGCATCCGATGAAGCCGCTGTTAACGAAAACCCCTGTTGATAATCCTGTTGATAGTTGTAAAAACACACTAAAATCCCCGGATCCCCGGAAAAACCACAGGTAAAGGGTGATGTTTCCGCTCATAGATGTTATAATAAAAAGTCACTGAAATTATAGTGCCTGAATGGCTTGCTAACATATACAAATCATCGTAACGATACAGATACAAATGAAAGGGAGAATACATGACAGAAAAACTGCAGCTTGATCATCTGGATCAATATCATCTGGATCAATATCATCTGGATCAATATCACCTGGATCAATATCAACTGATCGAACACAGATGGCTGGAGGACCCGGGCCTGGACGCCTACCTGCTCCGCCATGTAAAGACAGGGGCCAGAATCGCCCTCCTGCCCTCGGAAGATGAGAACAAGGTCTTCTATATCGGCTTCCGGACCCCTCCGGAGGATTCCACCGGCGTGGCCCATATTGTGGAGCATACTGTTCTTTGCGGCTCCAGGGATTTCCCGGTCAAGGATCCCTTTATTGAGCTGGCCAAAGGCTCTCTCAATACATTCCTTAACGCCATGACCTATCCGGACAAGACCGTCTACCCGGTCGCCAGCTGTAATGATACAGATTTCAAAAATCTGATGCATGTATATCTGGACGCGGTCCTGCATCCCAATATCTACAGGGAAAAACGCATCTTCGAGCAGGAAGGCTGGCACTACGAGACAAAGCCCGGTACCGGGGAGATCATCATCAACGGCGTCGTTTACAATGAGATGAAGGGCGCCTTATCCCAGGGAGATGATGTCCTGGGCCGGCAGATCTACGCCAGCCTGTATCCGGATACGCCTTACTGTCATGAATCCGGCGGCGACCCGGACGCGATCCCGGATCTGACCTATGAGCAGTATCTGGACTTCCACAGCAGGTATTATCATCCGTCCAACAGCTTCATATATATGTACGGAAACATGGATATGATCGAGCGCCTGACCTATCTGGACCGGGCGTATCTGTCCCATTTCGACAGGATCGACATTGATTCCGCCATCGGCGTCCAGGAGCCCTTCACGGAAGTCAGGGAATTCACAGATGAGTATTCCGTTATGGCGGACGAGGATACGGCCTCCAAGAGCTACCTGTCCTGGAACACCTCCCTGATGGAGAATGGTCTGGACGGCAAACTGGTCACAGCCTTTAAAGTACTGGACTATACCCTCTGCGACGCGGAAGGAGCGCCTGTCCGCAAGGCCCTGCGTGACAAAGGCATTGGCCAGGACGTTTACAGCCTGCTGGAGCTGGGCATGAAACAGCCCTCCTTCTCTGTAATCTCCAAATATACAGATCCGGAACGCAAAGAGGAGTTCGTGGCCACCATTGAGGAAACCCTGCGCGGCCTGGTCGAGAACGGGTTTGACCGCAAGGCTCTGACAGCCGCCATCAATTATTTTGAATTCCGTTACCGGGAAGCCAACTTCGGCAGCTATCCCAAGGGCCTGGTCTACGGTCTGGGCCTGCTCGATACCTGGCTCTATGATGAGAACATGCCCTGGCTGTCCCTGGAGACCGGCAAATACTTTGACATGCTCCGCAAAGAGATGGAGGAGGGATACTTCGAGCGTCTGGTGCAGAAATACCTGCTGGACAATACCCACCGCACCATCCTGGTCCTGAAGCCCCATCCCGGCCTGGCCGATGAGAAGGAGGCACAGCTCAAAGAGAGGATGAAGGCGTACGCGGCTTCCCTGACAGAAGAAGAGAAGCAGGCTATCATCGAGGAGGAAAAGTCCCTGCGCGAATGGCAGGAGACTCCGGATACAGAAGAAGCCAAGGCCACCATTCCCATGCTGTCCAGAGAGGATCTGTCCCGCAAAGTGCAGCCCTGCGTCAACGAGTTCGGCGAGATCTGCGGCAGGCAGTTCATTTCCCATCCCCTCTTTACCAATAAGATCCATTACCTGAGCCTGCTCTTTGATATCAGCAGGATGCCGGCCCGCTATTTCCCCTATCTGGGCATCTTCCGGATGGCTTTCGCGGCCATGGATACCCGGAGCTTCGGCTATGCGGAACTCAACAATGAGATCAATATCTATACAGGCGGCATCACAGGCGCGGTCAACACCTACACCAGGACCGACGGGAAAGACCGCTACAGGATCATCTTTGAAGTGGGCGCCAGGTTCCTGCACGGCAGCAGAAAAGACGCTTTCCGGATCCTGGAGGAGCTCCTGTGCGGAACGGACTATTCCGACAGGGCCCGCCTTGTGGAAATGCTGGAAGAAGAAAGAGCGGGCATGCGTGCCGAACTGGCCGGTGCCGGTCACGCGACGGCGGCTGTCCGGGCCCTTTCCTACTTTTCGGTTACGGCGGCTATTATGGACACGGTCAGCGGTGTTGAGGAGTATCGTACAATAGACAGGGTATGCACGGAACTGATGCAGGAAGGAGAAGCCGGCGAAAAAGCGGCTGCGGACCTGTCCCGGATTCTGACAGAAATGGCAGCCTGCATTTTCTGCAGAGAAAACCTGATCATCGACGATACAGCGGGCAAAGAAGAGCTGGCCGGGATCAGGCCGGATCTGGAACAGTTCGTTTCTGTTCTTCCCCCTGCAGGCGAGCGGATGGAAAAGATCTACAGGATCGAGCCTGTCAGGAAGAACGAAGGCTTCCGCTCCTCCGGCTCTGTCCAGTATGTATGCCGGGCCGGAAGCTTTAAGAAGGCCGGTCTGCCCTTCCACGGCGCCCTTCGCGTTCTCAAGGTGATCCTGGGCTATGAATACCTCTGGACGAACGTCCGCATGAAGGGCGGCGCCTATGGCTGTATGAGCGCCTTCGCCAGAGAAGGTACCTCCTATTTTGTTTCCTACAGGGATCCCCATCTGAAACAGACGGTAGAAGTCTTTGAAGGACTGGGTGACTTTGTCAGAAGCTTTGACGCCGATGAGCGCACCATGACCAAATATGTCATCGGCGCTGTCAGCGCCATGGACCAGCCCATGACGCCTTCCGCTTACGGACGTTATTCGCTGACCGCCTACCTGACCGGTCTCACTGAAGACAAGATGCTGACCGAGCGCATGCAGGTTCTGGACGCCGACACGGAATCCATCCGGGCCCTGGCGCCTTATCTGGACGCCATCCTGGCAGCTGACTGCTTCTGTGCTGTCGGCAGTGACAAAAAGATCCGTGAACATGAGGATATGTTCATGACCACAAAGGCCCTGTTCTGAGAACAGAGCCGGTATTCCGCATGGCCGCCGGGCCGGTATCCCGGACGGCCATGCGGGACAGCAAAAAGAACAGTTAAAAAAGAACAGATAAAAAAACAACAGATAAAAAGAAACAGATAAAAAAACAACAGACAAAAAACAGATAAAAAAGAACAGATAAACAGCAGATACAAATCAGAAGGAATCAAAACAGATTTATGGGAGAAAATGTAAAGAAAGCCGGCTTTGCCACCATTATCGGCAGGCCCAATGTAGGCAAATCCACTCTGATGAACCGTATGATCGGCCAGAAAATTGCCATCACATCCTATAAGCCCCAGACGACAAGGACGCAGATCCGTACCATTTATACAGACGACCGCGGCCAGATCGTCTTCCTGGACACGCCCGGCATCCACCAGTCTAAGACCAGACTTGGGGAATACATGGTCAAAGCGGCCGAGAGCACCCTGCGGGAGGTCGATGTCGTCCTGTGGCTGGTCGAGCCCAAAGCCAAACCCACAGAAGAGGACCTGTCCATCCTGGAACTGGTCAAAGCAACCAAAACGCCGGTCATCCTGGTCGTCAACAAAACAGATACGGTCAAAAAGGAGCAGATCCTGCCGGTCATTTCCGTCTATACAGAGGACATGGAGTATGCAGCGGTCATTCCTGTCAGCGCCAGAACCGGCGACGGCGTGGAAGACCTGATGCAGAATATCTTCAATCTGCTGCCGGAAGGTCAGCCTTTCTATGATGAGGATATGGTGACCACGGAGACGGAAAGGGAAATCGCCTGTGAGATCGTCCGTGAGAAGGCCCTGCGCCTGCTGCAGGAAGAGGTCCCTCACGGGATCGCGGTCACCATCGAAAGCATGAAATACAGGAAAAGCCGCAGTAAGGAACGGATCTGTGACATTGAAGCTTCCATCATCTGTGAGAAGGATTCCCACAAGGGCATCATCATCGGCAAAGGCGGCGCCATGCTGCGTAAGATCGGCACCGCGGCCAGGACAGATATCGAAAATATGCTGCAGAGCAGGGTCAACCTGAAACTGTTCGTCAAAGTCCGCAGGGACTGGAAGGACAACGAGCTGCAGATGAAGAACTTCGGCTACGATCCCAGAAAATATAAGTGACCGGCCGGAAGGGGAGGATCTGATGTTTAAAATGAGTATGGTGAATCCGGAGGAGGTCCCTTATGAGCCGGTCTGACCCGCTGACCGTGACCGGACTGGTCCTGTCCAGCCGGCCCGCCGGGGAATTTGACAGGCGGATCGTCCTGCTGACCCGGGAACTGGGACGGATCTCCTGCTTTGCCAACGGGGCCAGGAGGCTGAACAGTCCGCTGGCTTCGGTGGACAGCTTCTGCTTCGGTACATTCAGCCTGCGGACAGGCCGCAGCGCCTACGCGGTCCAGGAGGCCCGGATCACCGCCCGCTTCACGGAAGTCAGACAGGATATAGAAGCGGTCTGTTACGGATCCTACTTTCTGGAGGTCATGGACTATGTGACCCGGGAAAATAACGATGAATCCCAGCTGCTGCTCCTGTTATACCAGTCCCTGCGGGCCCTGCAGGCAGAGAACATTCCCAACCGCCTGGTCAGGAGCGTGTTTGAGATCAAGACAGTGGCTCTGGAGGGAGAATATTTCCCGCCCGGGCCGGAAGACGGATTCCTGGAGGCCAGTCTCTTTGCCATGCGCTTTATCGTAGAGAACCCGCCTGCCAGACTCTACACCTTCCGGGTCAGCGATGAAGTCCTGGTCCAGCTGGAACAGGCCGGCCATGCCCTGATGCAGCGGATGACCGGACATACCTTCTCCAGCCTGGAGATGCTGGAGCTCCTGCGCAGCCCTCTGGCCTGACGGCGGCCTGTACATAATGCTGATTATGTTGAAAATCCGTTTTTGTTCGTATATAATTATAGGCTGATGCTACAAAACTGTAATCTGAGGTGCCGGCGAATGCGCAAGAGACGAAGCACTGCTTTGGCTGCAGCCCTGACAGGAGCCTTCCTGCTGACGGCATGCGGCATCATAAAGACATATCCACAGGTCAATACGGCCAGATTCCGCTCGGATCTGCGCCTGACCATGATCAGTGCCGAGTCCATGGACAGAGAGTATTATGATCTGGACCAGCTGGAAACAGTGATCCTGGATTCGGTCAATCAATATAATGAAAAGAATCCGGACGCCATCTCCATTGACTACTACCATGTAGAGGGAGAGATGGCCACTCTGATCCTGACCTATCAGAACGCGGACCACTGTACCGCTTTCAATGAGCAGCCGGTCGTGTACTGTCCCGCCCGGGAAGCTATGGAAAAGGGACAGATGGACGGCGTCGAATGGATCTCTGCCGATACCGCCATAGAAGAGGCGGCCCGGGCGGAAACGGCAGCAGCGTCCACTGCGGCCGCCGCGGAAGAAACGGCAGAGGCCGGAATAACTGCTGCAGCGGAAAAAGCGGAAGAAACGGAAAAAGCGGAAGAAACGGGAGACGCCGGCAGGACTGCGGCTGCCCCTGCGGAACCGGAAGGAGCGGCGGATACCGGCAAAACGGCTGCCGTACCTGCGGAAGCGGACAAAGAGGCGGGTGCCGGAGCGGCCGGAGCCGGGAGCACGGAGAATGCCGGAGGAGCCGGAACAGGCGCCGTGGCAGCAGGAACGTCTTCCATGGATCTGTCCGCCATGCGCTTTATCATGCTGACAGAATCCCTGCACGTGGAAACAGAGGATCCGATCGTATATGTTTCCGGTCCTGTTACAGTAACAGATCCCCATTCCTGTGTGACAGGAGAGGAGATTGACGAAGACGATCCGGTCTATATCCTGCTCGATACAGGAAAGACCGGAAAGTAGATCACAGACAGTTCATACATAACATTTATATAAAGGAGCAGTATATATGGAAAAGACAATGGACAAGATTGTTGCGCTGTGTAACAGCAGAGGCTTTATTCATCCCGGTTCCCAGATTTACGGCGGACTTGCCAACACATGGGATTACGGCTGGCTTGGCGTAGAGCTCAAGAACAACGTAAAAAAAGCATGGTGGCAGAAGTTCGTTCAGGAAAGTCCTGAGAACGTCGGCGTAGACTGCGCCATCCTGATGAATCCCCGCACATGGGTTGCCAGCGGACATCTGGCCAGCTTTTCCGATCCTCTGATGGACTGCAAGGCCTGCGGCGAGCGTTTCCGTGCCGACAAGCTGATCGAGGATTACGCCGGTGCGCATGAAATGACACTGGACGGCTCCGTTGACGGCTGGACCGCGGACGAGATGATGGGCTTCATCAACAAGTTCAGCGTTCCCTGCCCTTCCTGCGGCAAGTTCCACTGGACCGACATCCGTCAGTTCAACCTGATGTTCAAGACCTTCCAGGGCGTTACCGAGGACTCCAGCGCCACTGTATATCTGCGTCCCGAGACCGCCCAGGGTATCTTTGTAAACTTCAAGAACGTACAGAGGACCTCCCGTAAGAAACTGCCTTTCGGTATCTGCCAGATCGGTAAGTCCTTCCGTAACGAGATCACCCCCGGCAACTTTACCTTCCGTACCAGAGAATTTGAACAGATGGAAATGGAATTCTTCTGCGAGCCCGACACAGACCTTGAATGGTTCGCTTACTGGAAGGATTTCTGCAAGAACTGGCTGATCTCCCTGGGCATGAAGCCGGAAGAAATGCGTCTGCGTGACCACGACAAGGAAGAGCTTTCCTTCTATTCCAGAGCGACCACGGATATCGAGTTCCTCTTCCCCTTCGGCTGGGGCGAGCTCTGGGGCATCGCGGACCGTACCGATTACGATCTGACCCAGCACCAGAATGAGTCCGGCGAGGACATGACCTACTTTGACGATCAGAAGAAAGAAAGATACATCCCTTACGTCATCGAGCCTTCCCTGGGCGCCGACCGTGTCGTCCTGGCCTTCCTGTGCGCGGCTTATGACGAAGAGACCCTTGAAGGCGGCGATGTAAGAAACGTCATGCACTTCCATCCCGCGCTGGCGCCCGTCAAGATCGCGGTACTGCCTCTTTCCAAGAAGCTGGCAGAGCCCGCAAAGGAGATCTACGCGAAGCTGGCTAAGAAATACAATGTCGATTATGACGACAGAGGAAACATCGGCAAGCGCTACAGAAGAGAAGACGAGATCGGTACTCCTTTCTGCGTGACCTATGACTTTGAGTCCGAGGAAGACAAGGCCGTCACCATCCGTTTCCGTGACAGCATGGAACAGGTCCGTGTTCCGATCGACCAGCTGGATGCATGGTTCGCGGATAAGTTCGATTTCTGATTCTGACACAAAGTTCTGACTTATAGAGCTCCGGCTTAAAAGTCCTGACGCTCTGTGTTGGTTCATGATATCCGGCGTCTGCTGTAAGACAGCCGAGGGTCCGTAAAAGAAATCAATTACGGATTAAAAAAGAAAAACAGCGGGATCCGGAGCGCCCTGAAAGCCCCGGATCCCGGCATGGAGATAGTAGAATATGAAAAAATATGGCGTAAATGAACTCCGCGAAATGTTCCTTTCCTTCTTTGAGAGCAAGGGACATCTCCGTATGAACAGTTTTTCACTGGTCCCTCATAACGACAAGAGCCTTCTGATCATCAACTCCGGTATGGCCCCCCTCAAGCCCTATTTCACAGGCCAGGAAGTTCCGCCCCGGAAGCGCGTGACCACATGCCAGAAGTGCATCCGTACAGGCGACCTGGAGAACGTCGGCAAGACCGCGCGGCACGGCACCTTCTTTGAAATGCTTGGCAACTTCTCTTTCGGCGATTATTTCAAGAATGAGTCCATTCCGTGGGCGTGGGAGTTCCTGACCGAGGTCGTCGGCCTGGATCCCGAGCGTCTGTATCCTTCTGTATATGAAGGCGATGACGAGGCCTATGAAATCTGGAACAAAAAGATGATGATCCCCAAAGACCGCATCTTTAAATTCGGCAAGGAAGACAACTTCTGGGAGCACGGTTCAGGCCCCTGCGGTCCCTGTACCGAGATCTATTTTGACCGCGGCGAGAAATATGGCTGCGGCAAGCCCGGCTGTACAGTAGGCTGCGACTGCGACAGATACATGGAAGTATGGAACGTCGTATTCTCCCAGTTCAATAACGACGGCCACGGCAACTACACGGAGCTGGTCCAGAAGAATATCGATACCGGTATGGGCCTGGAGCGTCTGGCGGTTGCGGTACAGGACGTTGATTCCATTTTTGACGTAGATACCATCCGCGCCCTGCGCGACGAGATCGGCCAGATGGCAGGCAAGGAATACGGCGAAGATTACGATACTGACGTTTCCATGCGTATCGTGACCGACCATATCCGTTCCGCTACCTTCATGATTTCCGACGGCATTATGCCCACCAATGAAGGCAGGGGCTATGTCCTGCGCAGAATTATCCGCCGGGCCATCCGCCACGGCAGAAAACTGGGCATCAAAGGCAACTTCATGACCAAACTGGCCGAAGCTGTCATCGAAGGCTCCAAGGGCGGCTATCCCGAACTGGAGACCAAGCGCGAATTCATCCTGAAGAACCTCGCCGGTGAGGAAGAGAAATTCGCCAGGACCATCGACCAGGGCCTTTCCATCCTGGCTGACCTGGAAGAGCAGATGAAGGCTGAGGGTAAGACCGTCCTGGACGGTGCCAATGCTTTCCGCCTGTACGATACCTACGGCTTCCCCATCGAGTCCACCCAGGAAATGCTGGAGGAGAAGGGATTCGAAGTCGATCTGGACGGCTTCTACGCGGCCCAGAAGGAGCAGCGTAAAAAGTCCCAGGGCTCCTGGAAGAAGACCAGCATGAGCGGCGCTGACGCTACCGTATATGATGATATGGACGCTTCCGTCAACTCCTGCTTCGACGGTTATGACAGGCTGGAAGAGCAGGCGAAGATTACCTACATGGCTGCGGACGGCGAGATCCGCGATGCCCTGACAGACGGCCAGGAAGGCGCGATTATTACTGATAACACACCTTTCTACGGCACCAAGGGCGGCCAGGTCGGAGATATCGGCGTGATCATTTCCGACGAGGGCGAATTCACTGTTAAAGAGACCGAGCATGTGGCCGGCTCCAAGATCGCCCATATCGGCACTGTAACAAAGGGCATGTTCAGGGTCGGCGATACCGTCACCCTCAAGGTCGACGAAGCCAACCGTATGAAGACCTGCCGCAACCACAGCTCGACCCACCTGCTGCAGAAGGCCCTCAGAGACGTTCTGGGCACCCATGTCGAGCAGAAGGGTTCCTATCAGGATGCTGACAGGACCAGATTCGACTTCAGCCACTTCCAGGCCATGACCAGCGAAGAGATCAGGGCTGTCGAGAATGAAGTCAATGAACGGATCTCCGGCGCTTATCCGGTGGAGACCCAGGTCATGAGCATTGAAGAAGCCAGAAAGTCCGGCGCCATGGCTCTGTTCGGCGAGAAATACGGCGAAGAAGTCCGCGTGGTCAAAATGGCGGATTCCGTAGAGCTCTGCGGCGGTACCCACGTAAGCAATACCAGCCAGATCGGCCAGTTCAAGATC
>ODAJ014748130.1_pt1 | contig 11342 bp, 9 predicted proteins | sample 1539241 | NCBI WGS metagenome assembly ODAJ01 (sample SAMN02144231, study PRJEB22623) | gut metagenome | biome: sheep rumen | host: Ovis aries | place: New Zealand | reverse complement strand
GTTCAACGAGCCGAGCTTTTACAGTGAGATCCGCGGCGCGTTCAACAAGGGCGAGCGCCTGACCGTGACGGCCCAGGACGGCGACTGGTACACGGTGCTGATCTACGGCTACCCCGGCTACATGTACAAGGACAATATCCGCAAGGACGACGTTCCGGCGCCGACGCCCGCGCCGACCGCCGCGCCGGTCACAACGGAGTCCAAGGGCGGCTATGTCAACGCCGACCATGTGCATCTGCGCGCCGAGCCCTCGACCAGCAGCGAGATCCGGGGTGTGTACAACAAAAACGACCGCCTGACCATCACCGGGACTTCCGGCGACTGGGTGGCGGTGAAGATCGGCAATCTCTCCGGATACATCTACAAGACCTATGTGACGGCGGACGCTCCGGCTGATCCGGAACCGACCCCGACCCCGGCGCCGACCCCCGCCCCGACCACCGGCGAGGACGGCTACATCAAGGGCAACAACGTGCGCATGCGCGCCGAGCCCTCGGTGAGCGCCCAGGTCCTGGGCGAGTATAACTCCGGCACCAAGCTCACCATCACCGGCACCAGCGGCGACTGGACGGCGGTCATCATCGACGGCAAGAACGGCTATGTGTACAGCACTTATGTCGGCCGCGGCGAGATCACCGTGCCCCAGAATCCGACCGACGCCTATGACGAGGGCGTGCAGATGGCGAACTTTGCCCTGCAGTATGTGGGCTATCCCTATGTCTGGGGCGGCAAGAGCCCTGATACCGGCTTCGACTGCTCGGGCCTGGCCTACTATACCTACCGCCACTTCGGCTACAGCATGTACCGCGTGGCCAACGACCAGACCATGAACGGCGTACATGTGGACGCGGCCGATCTGCAGCCGGGTGATCTGCTCTGCTTCTATTCCGGCGGCAGCTATGTCGGACATGTGGGCATCTACATCGGCGACGGACGCTTTGTCCACGCCTCGACCTACACCACCGGCGTGATCATCTCGGAGCTGAGCGGCTATTACACCAACCGCGGCTTTGAGGCCCGCCGCATCGCCGGCACCGCCAAGGACGGCCCGGGCGACAATTGATCCGTGACCCTCAGAAAGCCCACCTCTCCGGGTGGGCTTTCTGTTTTGATCAAAGGAACATCAACATACAGGAGGCAGGAGCATGACCAAAAAGAAGAAGCTGGCGCTCATCAAAAAGGGCGTGAAGGTGCTCGAACCGGTGCTGCGCGAGGAAGCGGCGCTGGTTCCGGCGGCGGGCAAGGCGATCGGCAGGAAGGCGACCGAGGGCCTCGTACAGGCGCTGCCGGTCAGGGAGCTGAAGAAATACGGCCTGCTCGCGGGCGGCGCGGTGCTGGGCTTTGCGGCGGTGAACAATGTGCTGCGGGCGCAGAGCTACCGGCTGGCGGTGGCGCGGGAGCTCAAAAAGCAGCTCAAGCCCATCAACGACAAGCTCGACGCGCTCGAAAAGGAAAACGCCGAGCTGAAAAAAGTCAGATAAGAACATCATCCCGGGAGAAGCATTCGCTTCTCCCGGGATGACTGTTATTTCCGAATTGATTAAAACAGGCTCGTCTGCTCGTATTTCTCCGGCAGCTCGCGCAGATAGGCAAAGCAGGCCTCCGGCCCCTCGAGCATCCCGTGCGCGGCGCAGGCTTCGGAGACGATGCGGCAGAGCGCGACGTTGTTGGGGCTCGGCAGTTCATAGGACAGCCCGTAGCGCTCGATATAGCGCGCCTTCATGCCGGGGAAATGCCGGTCGAGCGCGGCGAAGAAATACTCCCGGTCTCCTTCGCGCAGCGTGAGGCCCATGCCGAAGTGGAGCACGCCGCGCACGCCCGCCTCGACGCACAGCGCCATCAGCCCGCGGATGTTCTCTTCCGTGTCGTTGAGAAAGGGGAGGATCGGCGTCAGCCAGACGACGGTGGGGATGCCCTCGTCCCGGAGCACGCGCAGGGCGCGCGCCCTCTCGGCCGTGGTCTCCACGTTCGGCTCCACAATGCGGCAAAGCGCCTCGTCGCAGGTCGTCAGCGTCATCTGTACGACGGCCTTCGCCTGCCGGTTGATGGCCTTGAGCAGATCCAGATCCCGCAGGACGCGGGTGGACTTGGTCTGTACGGTCACGCCGAAGCCGTAGCGCTCGATCAGCTCCAGGCAGCGGCGGGTCAGGCCGAGCTGCAGCTCCAGGGGCTGGTAGGGGTCGCTCATCGCGCCGGTGCCGATCATGCAGGGGCGGCGCTTGCTTTTGAGCGCCCGCTCCAGCAGCTCCGGCGCGTTTTCCTTGACCTCCACGTCCTCAAAGGCGTGGGTGAAGCCGTAGCATTTGCTGCGGCTGTCGCAGTAGATGCAGCCGTGCGTGCAGCCGCGATAGATATTCATGCCGTTTTGCGCGGAGAGAAGCGTTTTCGCCTGAACCCTGTGCATGCGCGCACCCCCTTCCCAACCTGATTATATGCCGGAAACAGGCCGCGCGCAAGACGCTTGTCCCGTTTTCCGCGCGGCGGATTGGCTTTGACGAATGACAGAGCATGCGTTATACTGAGAAAAAACGACAGGAGGGGACGGCCCATGCAGAGACTGTATACCGAAGAGGGGCGGAGATTGCCCGATGTGCCGTGGGAGCGCTATCCGAGGCCGCAGATGGTACGGGAAGACTGGCTGTGCCTCAACGGGGACTGGGAGCTGGACTGCCACGGCGCGCAGCAGACGATCCGCGTTCCCTTCTGCCCGGAAAGCCTGCTGAGCGGCGTGAAAGAGACGCCGGGGATCGGAGACGAGATGCTTTACAGCCGCCTCTTTTCGATCCCGGAGAGCTGGCGGGGCCGGCGCGTGCTGCTGCACTTCGGCGCGGTGATGCGCGAGGCGGCCGTCTGGATCAACGGAAAGAGGCTCTGCCGCCACGATAACGGCTATCTGCCCTTTACGGTCGAGATTACCGACGCGCTGCGGGCGGGAGAAAACGAGCTGAGCGTGGCGGTCAAAAACGACCTCGATCCGCGTTATCCCTATGGCAAGCAGAGCAGAAAGCGCGGCGGCATGTGGTATACGCCCTGCTCCGGCATCTGGCAGACGGTTTGGCTCGAGCCGGTGCCGGAACCGTATATCCGCGCGCTGCGCATCACGAACGGTGCGGACTGGGTGCGCATCGAGGCCGAGGGCGTCGCGGAGGGAGAGGTCGAGCTGGAAGGGGAGCGCTATGCACTCAAGGACGGAGCCGTGACGATCACGCTGCCGCAGCCGCGGCTGTGGAGCCCGGAGGAGCCGCAGCTCTACCGCTTCACGCTGACGAGCGGGGCGGACCGGGTCGAATCCTATTTCGCGCTGCGAACGCTCACGACCGAAACCGTGAACGGCATCCCGCGCCTCTGTCTCAACGGCAGGCCCTATTTCTTCCACGCCCTGCTCGACCAGGGCTACTGGAGCGACGGACTCTACACGCCCGCCTCGCCCGAGGCGTATGAGAAGGACATCCTCGCCATGAAGTCCCTCGGCTTCAACACCCTGCGCAAGCACATCAAGCTCGAGCCCGAGCAGTTTTACTACGACTGCGACCGCCTCGGCATGATCGTGTTTCAGGACATGGTCAATAACGGCAAATATCACTATATCCGCGACACCGTACTGCCGACGCTGCATTTCCAGACGCGGCGGGACAGGCGGCTCTTTCCCGACCGGCAGGCGCGGAAGAACTTTCTCGAAAGCATGGACGCGACGGCGCGGCTGCTCGGCAATCACCCCTGCGTCTGCCTGTGGACGATCTTCAACGAGGGCTGGGGACAGTTCTGCGCCGACGAGGCCTACCGCCGCCTCAAGGCGCTCGATCCGGGCCGCTTCATCGACAGCACCTCCGGCTGGTACCACCAGAAGGAGAGCGACGTGGACAGCCTGCACATCTATTTCGACCCGCTGCACTTCGGGAAGGAGAACAGGCCGCAGCTCCTGTCGGAGTTCGGCGGCTATGTCTGGAAGGACCCGGCGCACAGCTTCAACCTCGACAAGACCTACGGCTACCGCAAGTATGAGACGCGGGAGGATTTCGTGCGGGCGCTGCGGGAGCTGTATGAATCGCTGCTGCCGCTGGCGGAGCAGGGGCTCTGCGGCGCGGTGTATACGCAGGTCTCCGATGTGGAGGATGAGACCAACGGCCTGCTGAGCTTCAACCGGGCGGTGCTGAAGCTCCGGCCGGAGGAGCTGCGCGATCTGAGCGAGAGACTCTGCGCGGCGGTGAAATAAAGCTGAATTATCTGAAAGATCCGGCTTTCATCTTGCCCCGGAGAGCGTCTTATGATAAAATAAAAAATCACGGATTCAAGGCAGAAAAACCGGGAGATACATACAGGAGAATTCCATGACAAAACGCAAGAAAACAAGCGGCGCCGGGCGCAGCCTCGGGCACGCCGGGCTGCTGATCCTCGAAACGCTGCTGCTGCTCGTGCTGGGGCTGTACGCGGTGATGCTCGTCTTCGCGCACGGGCCCTCGCCGCGCGCGGCCAGGGAATTTGCCATGACGATGCGCGAGACGAGCGCGCTGAAATTCATCGCCGGCTGGTTCTTTACCGACGAGGAGATCGCCGAGATGGAGGCCGCCAAGGGCGCGGGCGACTACGCCGAGACCGACACCTCGCTCATCACCATCCCCGTCGAGCGCACGGCAGAGGCAGACGCCTGGGGCCTGGTGGACGACGACGGCGACGGCATCGTCGTCGAGCGCGTCAACGGACAGGGCTTCAACGGCTACATGATGGTCGTTTACGATGCGAGCCGCGTCGTGATGGGCTGCCAGCCGGACTATTTTGACAGCAAGGGCTTCACCGTCGAGCAGATGGTGCAGCACTATGACGCCGTCGCCGGGATCAACGCCGGCGGCTTTCAGGACCCGGGCGGCATGGGCGACGGCAGCATCCCCGACACCCTCGTGGTATTCCGGGGGAAGATCTATTACGCGCGAAACGGCGTGGGCGCGGGCTTTGCCGGCTTTGACGGCGAGCACATCCTCCACGTCGGCAAACTCAGCCAGAGCGAGATCGAGGCCGCGGGCATCCAATACGGCGTCTGCTTCGGCCCGGTGCTGGTCGTCAACGGCGAGGCCGCCGACGTCAGCACCCTCGGCAGCGGCCTCAATCCGCGCACGGCCATCGGCCAGCGCTCGGACGGCGCGGTGCTGCTGCTCGTGATCGACGGGCGGCAGGCCACCAGCGCGGGTGCGCGCTATCAGGATCTGGTGAATATCATGCTGGCCTACGGCGCGGTGAACGCCTGCAACATGGACGGCGGCTCCTCTTCGCTGATGTACTACAACGGGGAGTATCTGAACAACAAGGCCTTTGTCGTCGGCGAGCGCACCATTCCCACCACCTGGCTGGTGCTGAAAGAGGGGGCGAGCCTGGATGACTGAGAGAAAAAAAGCCCGCAGGGGCGCCTTCTGGCAGGTCATGCTGATCTACGCGCTCGTGTTCCTCGCGCTGCTGCCCGCGCTGCTGCGCCCGCTGTGGAACTATCTGGCGGCCTATGAGCAGAGCGGCCCGGACAGAGCCATGGAGCGCTACCTCGATTCGATGGACGCGGCGCATATCCGCGCGCTCGCTGAAAGCGACATCGCCGCGCTGCCGCAGCGCTATCAGACGGCGGAGCAGGCCCTGGAAGCGGTGGAGCAGGTGATGGGCGGGAAGCTGCGCTGTTCCCTCAAAAGCGCCGACACCGATCTGCGGCACGCGACCTACAATATCCGCTCGGGCGATCAGCTCCTCGGCAGCGTCAGCATTGCCAGGGATGAAGACCCGCGCTTCGGCTTTGCGCCCTGGGAGGTCGAGCGGGAGAGCTTTGACTTCTCCTTCCTGCGCGGCGACGACGAGATCACCGTACCCGGGGACTGGACGGTGCTCTGCAACGGCGTCGAGCTCGGCGCGGAGGAGCGCGTGGACGAGCGAGTCCCCTACGCCGTCCTTGAGCCGCTCTACGGCGACAGCCGCTTTACGCTGCCCGTTCAGGCGACGTATCGCGTGACGGACGTGATGGGTGAGGCGCCCTTCACGCTGCGCGACAGCGAGGGGCGGGAGATGCCCCGGCACGCGGAGCGGACGGAATTTGAGCTGCTCTCAAACTGCGGCGAGGAGGATCGCGCGCGCATCGAAACGCTGCTGGACGCCTTCCTGCAGCGCTACATCGACTGCCTTTCCAACGCCAGCCGCAATGTGCGCGCAAACTACGACGCGCTCAAGCCCTACATCCTCAGCGGCAGCGACATCGACAAGCGCGTCAGGGACAACATGGAGGGGCAGCAGTGGGCCCACAGCGGCGGCGACACGGTCACGGCGCGGGACGACCTGCTGCTGATGGACCTTGGCCGCGGCTATTATCTCGCGGCGCTGGACTATACGCTCGACACCGTCGGCAACCGCGGGCACGTCGAGTCGGTCAACCGCGTGCTCGTGCTGATGCAGGAGACAAACAGCGGACTCAAGGTCATTGAGGTCTACAGCTTATAAAAGGAGAGTATCGCATGACAGATCATAAACAGTGCCTGGAGCAGCTGGCGATCGTGCTGCCCTCGCTTGACCCGGACTACAAGTTCGACGGCGTGGTGGAGGGCCTGGTGAAGGCCGGCTTTGCCCACATCGTCATCGTGGACGACGGCAGCGACGCGGAGCATCAGGTGCATTTTCAGAAGGCGGAGCAGTACGCCTGCTGCCGCGTGCTGCACCACGGCGTCAACAAGGGTAAGGGCCGCGCGCTGAAAACGGCCTTCCGCTGCGTGCTCGACGAGCTGCCGGAGGCGGCGGGCGTCATCACCATCGACGGCGACGGGCAGCACCTGCTGGAGGACATCATCGCCTGCGGGGAGCGGATGCTCGCCCTCGGCGACGCGGTGGTGCTCGGCTGCCGCGACTTTGACCAGCCCGGCGTGCCGCCGCGCAGCGTGACCGGCAACAAGACCACCTCGCGGATGTTCCAGCTCTTCTACGGCATTACGCTTTCCGATACGCAGACCGGCCTGCGCGCCGTGCCGCGGCGCTATCTCGAGAGCTTCTGCGAGATGGAGGGCGAGCGCTTTGAATATGAGACGAATATGCTGCTGATGATGCACCGCCGGGGCATCCGCTTCGTCGAGCAGCCGATCACCACGGTCTACGACCCGGAGGATTACAGCTCGCACTACAACGCCGTCAAGGACTCCTGGCGCATCTTCAAGATCATGTTCAAGGCAAGGTTCGGGAAGAAATGAAAAAGCTGTGGGAGAAATACGGGCAGCTCGTGAAATACGGCCTCGCGTCTCTGAGCTCCTTCGCGCTTGACAGCGGGCTGTTTTACCTCTTCAAGCGCTTCGTGTTCGGCGCGCTGGGCGGCTGGGCCGACATCGCCTGCACGGTCGCGGCGCGCGCCCTGTCCTCGTTTTACAATTTCAATGTCAATAACCGCCTGGTGTTTTCCCATCGCGGGGAATACGGCAAGGCGCTCGTGCGCTATTACGCGCTCGCCGTGCCGATGATGCTCGCCTCGGCGGCCTTGGTCACGCTCTCGAACCGGCTGTTGGGCGTCACGGCCCCGGGCCTGAGCACGCTCGTCAAAATCGCCGTGGACACGATCCTCTTCTTCGCCAGCTACCTCATCCAGAAACAATGGGTCTTCAAGAAGAATTAGGAATTCGGAATGAATGAGCAGATCCGGTAAACAAATAAATGCACGGCGAATTCGCAGCATTTTGCGAATTCGCCGTGCTTTTTCTTTATTTCATATTTCCGAATTATCTGACAGTGAGCTCTCCGTTTTCCTCGTCCACGGTCAGCACCGTGCCCGCGGCGAGATCGCCGGAGAGGATGCGGCGGGCCAGCAGCGTCTCCACACTGCTCTGCAGATAGCGCCGCAGCGGGCGCGCGCCGTAGAGCGGGTCGAAGCCGCGCTCGATGATGAGACTCTTGGCGGCGTCCGTGATCTCCAGCTTCAGCGAGCGCTCGGCCAGTCTCTCGCGCAGCGAGGACACCATGATGTCGATGATGCCGGAGAGATCGCCCTTTGTCAGCGGGTGGAAGAGGATCGTCTCGTCCAGGCGGTTCAGAAACTCCGGACGGAAGGCGCGGTGCAGCTCCGCCTTGACGGCCTCGCGGGCCGCTTCGCTGATCTCGCCGCGCTCGTCGATGCCGTCGAGCAGGTATTGGCTGCCGAGGTTCGAGGTCAGAATGATGATCGTGTTCTTGAAGTCCACGGTGCGGCCTTGCGAATCGGTGATGCGCCCGTCGTCGAGGATCTGCAGCAGGATGTTGAACACGTCCGGGTGCGCCTTCTCCACCTCGTCGAAGAGCACCACGCTGTACGGGTGGCGGCGCACGGCCTCGGTGAGCTGGCCGCCCTCGTCATAGCCGACGTATCCCGGTGGCGCGCCGATCAGACGCGAGACGGAGAACTTCTCCATATACTCGGTCATATCGATGCGCACGATGTTGTGCTCGTCGTCAAACAGACACGCGGCGAGGCTTTTCGCCAGCTCTGTCTTGCCGACGCCGGTGGGGCCGAGGAAGAGGAAGGAGCCGATGGGCCGGTTGGGATCGGCGATCCCGGCGCGGGAGCGCAGGATGGCCTCCGTGACCTTCTGCACGGCCTCGTCCTGCCCGATGACCCGCTTGTGCAGCAGCTCGTCGAGGTGCAGCAGCTTTTCGCGCTCTCCCTCCATCAGCTTTGCCACCGGGATCCCCGTCCACTTGGCAACGATGCCCGCGATCTCCTCCTCGGTGACCGTGTCGCGCACCATGGTGCTGGCCTTGCGGTTTTCCGCGGCGGCCTCGGCTTCCTGCAGCTTCCGCTCCAGAGCGGGCAGATCGGAATAGGTGAGCTTCGCCGCCGTCTCGTATTCATAGCGCAGCTTGGCGTTTTCAATGTCGGCGTGCATCTGCTCGATCTCGGCCTTCAGGCTCTTGACCTCGTCCACGCTGTTCTTTTCGCTCTCCCAGCGGGACTTCATCTCGTTGAAGCGGTCGCGGGTGTTGGCAAGCTCCTCCCGCAGCGCGGCAAGCCGATCGCGGCTGAGCTGATCCTCCTCCTTCTTGAGCGCCATTTCCTCAATCTCCAGCTGCATGATCTTGCGGCGCACGTCGTCCATCTCTGCGGGCATCGAGTCGATCTCGGTGCGGATCATGGCGCAGGCCTCGTCCACAAGGTCGATGGCCTTGTCGGGCAGGAAGCGGTCGCTGATATAGCGGTGCGAGAGCGTGGCGGCGGCGACGAGCGCGCTGTCGTGGATGCGCACGCCGTGATAGACCTCGTAGCGTTCCTTGAGGCCGCGCAGGATCGAAATCGTGTCCTCCACCGTCGGCTCGTCCACCAGCACCGGCTGGAAGCGCCGCTCCAGCGCGGCGTCCTTTTCAATATACTTGCGGTATTCGTCCAGCGTGGTCGCACCGATGCAGTGCAGCTCGCCGCGGGCCAGCATCGGCTTGAGGAGATTGCCCGCGTCCATGCTGCCCTCGGTCTTGCCCGCGCCGACGATGTTGTGCAGCTCGTCGATGAAGAGGAGGATGCCGCCCTCGGACTTCTTGACTTCCTCCAGCACGGCCTTGAGGCGCTCCTCAAATTCGCCGCGGTACTTGGCGCCGGCGATCAGCGCGCCCATGTCCAGCGAGAAGATGGTCTTGTCCTTGAGTCCCTCGGGCACGTCGCCGCGCACGATGCGCTGCGCGAGCCCCTCGGCGATGGCGGTCTTGCCGACGCCGGGCTCACCGATCAGAACGGGGTTGTTCTTCGTCTTGCGCGAGAGGATGCGGATGACGTTGCGGATCTCCGCGTCGCGGCCGATGACCGGGTCGAGCTTATTGTCGCGCGCCCGCTGCACCAGATCGGTGCCGTATTTTGCCAGCGCGTCGTAGGTGCTCTCCGGATTGTCGCCGGTGACGGGCGAGGTCTTGACCTTACTCAGCTCCGATGTGAAGGCGGCCTTCGTGATGCCGTGGTCGGCAAAGAGGCGCTTGAGCGCCGGAGTCGCGGCGGCAAAGAGGCCGATCATCAGGTGCTCGACGGAGGTATACTCGTCGCCCATGCTTTTGGCGGCCTTTTCGGCGGCGTTGAGCGCGCGCTCCGTCTCCGGGGAGAGATAGACCTGCGCTGCCTGCCCGACCTTCGGCAGCGCGGCGATCGCGCTGTCGAGCTCCGAGAGCAGGCCGTTTGCGTCCACGCCCATGCGCCCGAGCAGACTCGGGATCAGCCCGCCGTCCTGATCGACCAGGGCGTAGAGCAGATGCTCGGGCGTGATGTAGTTGTTGCGGTTTTCCTGTGCCATGGCCTGCGCGGTCTGCAGCGCCTCCATGGATTTCTGCGTATATTTTTCAAAGTTCATAGCGTTCTCCTTTCCGGCAATTCCGAATTCTTCATTCCGAATGCCGAATTAAATGTGTACCGGCGCGTTGACGAGCCAGGAATAATAGGCGGCCTCGACCTCGTGCTCGTCGAGCCGTCCGGAGAGCCAGCTCTTCATCAGCCTGTCAAAGAGCTGTACATAGTCCGAGATCGCCGCGGCCAGCTCCTCCGCCGTGCAGTTTTTGTCCGGCGCGGCGAGGCTGCGCTCAAATTTGCCCTCATACAGGGCGTAACTGAGTCTGCGGCCCAGCAGGGGAGCAAGGTGCGCGTCCTCGATGCGCTTCCAGAGCCGGAAAAAGTCGGTCATCGCCGCGATCAGCGTGGCCGACTGGGTGCGAAAGCCGACGCTCAGACTCCCGATCGTTTCGCCAGCTCCGCGGTAGAGCTCCACCTCATACTTGATGGTGGGGCGGTACTTGTATTCCAGCGAGCTCTTGAGCGACATGGAGAGGCTGTTCGGCGCGAAGAAGGGCACCAGCTCGCGCGAAGGAGCCAGCAACTGCTCGACAGCGGAGAGCACCTGGCTGATGCGCCGCTCGGGGGTGGTATAGCCGACGTACTCGGCCAGGATCTGGTTGATGAGCCCGGAGCGCGTCGCTCCCATGCGGTGGGCCAGCGCGTCCACCTCGCGGACGACGTCCTCGCTGAGCATGAGGCTGTACAGTGTTTTTTTCATGTCCCAATCATCTCTTTTCCTGTGTTTTCATGCTCCTATCATAGCGCGGGAAGCAAAACTTGTCAATAGATTTATATAAATTATTGATCGAATTATATGAACAAACATTAAATTTTTGCCGCGGGAAAAAATACGCGTCCCGGCTTGATTTTTCGCGCGCGATTGGGTATAATGGCACGGCAGACACGGACAGGTATCGAAGCGGTCATAACGGCCCTGACTCGAAAACGTGTGACCATTTTGGAAGCCTCTTCCGAAAATGTCTTGATTTTTCAAGGCTTCCGGGGTATCATGCAGAAGAAATCTTTGCGGGTTTCTCTCCTGTTTTTCTCCCCGTTTTCTTTG
>ODAJ010856483.1_pt1 | contig 11342 bp, 20 predicted proteins | sample 1539241 | NCBI WGS metagenome assembly ODAJ01 (sample SAMN02144231, study PRJEB22623) | gut metagenome | biome: sheep rumen | host: Ovis aries | place: New Zealand | reverse complement strand
CTTTTCTGAAATTCCCCCACTCATTTCATACTGTATTCCGACGTAGCCCGCCGGAACCTTTACTGCACACGAAAAACCGATAATCAACGCTATGATAATTACTACACCGATTGCTACTGCACCGATCAATCCTTTATGATTCTTTATCATTGTTTTCTTCCTCCTCTTTAATTTCGTTGTCTTCTATATTTCCCTTTACATTCGTTGCGACATTGTCTATGAATTTACCTGTCGCCTTAAATAGCGTTGACAACACGACCCATAGCAGGAACGCCGCAATCAGCACCAAAAATACAAATACCGGATTCATACATTTCCCTCACAAATTTCTATCTGATTTCCAATTACCTATCGTAATTACTCCTATCCTCTTCCCAATCTTCCCTCCGTCCCATTTCTTCATCCACCATTTCGCTTTCAACATATTTATATACATGTTTAAGCGGAAGACCGGTATAAGGATCTCGTTCCCACATTAAATACTCACACCATGTGGGTTCTCCGTCCGATTCCTTTACCCAGGAAGGCTCCTCAAACATTTTTGCATACGGATTATTACCCCAATAAAGTTCATGGATGAAATATGGTTCTTTTCTATCATCGGCGCAAATGGAAATATTTACTTCGCGGACATTAACTCTCTTTGCCAAACGACAAAGCCATCTTTGTAGTTCTTGAAAAGTCTGGTTAAACATCCTATCTCTCAGACCACCGATAATGGTTAGGTAGTAATGATCTGATACTTTGAGCCATCCTCGTGTTCTGGAGCGATCTCCGTATCGATCTCTGAGATTGTTAGTCCTTTGCATGAATTCATCGCAACTGCTAGAACTATGATACGTCTGATCAACATTGATCAGCACATTCATGTCTCCCTCAGAACCGCTTACGACAGGCAAATGATCCAACACAGTATTCAAAATATACGTCTTCTCATGCTGCGTCCGACCCATTGGGCTTACCTTTATAACGCCTAAAATGTGTGTCCAATAACTCATATTTAATTATCTCCTTTTAACCATAGCAAAAATACATGGTCGAGTAACTTGTGCTAAGTGTCAGATAAATAGCGGATCCCTGAGGGAAGTTTGCCTGATATATCACATCTGCAGGATAATCACCGCCAGTTCTCAGTACATAATCAGCCGCATCTTTTGCTCCCTGTGTCGGTTCATTGTTGAAGCTTCCGTTACTCACGCAGCTATACTGGCCGTACTGATGGATCACCTCGTATACTGTGTTCGGAAATTTATCGCTCTTAACTCGGTTCATTACCACGGATCCAACGCCTACCATCATCTCCCAACTACAGTAACCAGCTTCAGCCTGGATCACATGTGACATCTCATAGAAGTCGTCATCTGAGTACGGCCGCTCCGTTTCTACTTTTTCACTGTCGTATCCAGCGAGAGTCTTTGCATATACCCCGTTCGTGAACAACACTGTATAAACAACTACGATGAACAACACAAGCATTTCATTAATTATTTTCAATACGTTCTCCTAATTACCTACTTCAAAAAAGCGGGTTGAATTGTTAGGTAGTCATACAATTTTTCTGAGCTACTAAAATCAATCTCCGTTCCATCACGCTCAGTGACGCAGCCTGGAGTATACTTCTTGCCATATTCCAAGTCACAGCAGAAATACTCAATGTCACCGGCTTTGTCATGCATAATTTCAGACAACAGTTCCATGACAAGAAAATCGTGAGACACTATCAAGCCATATGGCTCTGGATAATCACTATGGATCAGATTGTTATACTGCCTAATTGCGTTTGCAACCTTCTGCTGTAGTGCTTCTCCAGCCTCAAGTTCTGCCAAAATTTCCACGAATCTTTCCTTAGTCAGACATCATCGCCTCCTATACTTCTACAAAGATCAGTAGGGGATTCCTTTCCCCCTACTGTAAGATAACACATCATTTTCCATTTGTCAATGCATAACTTAATTATCTCCATCATATCAGATGTAGATCGCGTACTCGCCGAAAGCTCCCTCAACTGCGAACTTGTTCTCATCTGCGTAAAAATCGATTAGTCCACCTAAGTTAATAAAAATCGCGCAACCAGTTCCCTTTTCCATGTCTAAAATCTGGATCTCATCCCCATTCACCAGAACTTCCGGCACCATCGTGATATTGACACATACACCATCATTAGATGTATATGAGAATTCAATCTCCCTATTCTCATTCTCAGCGGATTCAAGAGCAACGATCAGCATATCCCTATTAATCATCTTTTCTCTCCTTTATCGTATACGCTAATTATCATATTCTTCTTCCCGCCCGGCAATCGCCGGGTAAATGATACTTATTCACAGTACATCTCATATTTACGGATAAATGGAATCACACTACCCCTAATCGCATAGCAAGGATAGATGTAGTCAATTTTCTTCTCATATTTACGTACACAATTTTCAAATGATAAATTCTCTCTTTTCATTAGCTCCTTTATGTAATTTAACTTGCCAGAGAGCATCATTTTTTTTGGGGTCATTCTTCTCGGAAGTCCTAAATAGTCCATGATGATCCTATATCTCTTCAAAACAGCCTGGTTTTTCTGACCAGCACCCGTTGGCGCTTTTCCTGAGTTCGTCATCTTGAAGAGAGCATCGGATGGCTGGTCCTCTTTATATCCAAATGTCCGTCTCGTTTCTTTGTATGGAATGTATTCCTTTTCTTCCGCCGCCCATTGGCACACTTCTATGAATGTGGTCGAAATTGGAATGACTCTTCCAGTACATAATTTTATTTCTTTCTTTTCTATATCGATATCACTGTATCTGGCTTCAACGATCTCAGCATACATAGAACCTAAGATACCGCTGAAAATCGCATATATAAGGAAGCGATCCGTGTAATTAGGTAGTCGGTCAACATACGTCCGTAAGTCATTAGCCGGGATAATCATCCTCCCAAGCATCTGTGTGTTGATGCAGCTTTGCATCATATCCCCGGTCATCTCAAGGAAGTGGTTCTGGCCATCGGGTACAAGCGTCTCCGCAACGCACCAAGATGTATACAACGAATAGTTGGAATTAACTACGCGCATATAGTCTAGGGAGAATATGTCTGAGTATTTGTAGAACTCGATGATCTCATTTGTTGTCCACTCACATACATCTTTTCCAAATTTCTCTTCGAATGGGGCAGTCTTCCGGAATAACCGTTCTAGGTGTCCCGGCGCAAGAATCGCTTCTGATTCCTTCTTATTTATATACCGCCGTTTCCGCTCATCGTTGTAAAGCATCTCACTGTTATTCATGCTGCACCTCCTCCAAAATCGTTTCCAACTTATCTGTCAACCGTTTCTGAACTACAAGCCTTTTCCCAAGACGGAAAAATTGATTGTCGATGCCTTCGCTTCGATTCAACACCTCACGAATTGTTTTTGCGTCTCTCACCATATTCGCAAAACAGAACATAATTACTTGTAGTTCTCTTTCCGTATACCGGTGATCGAGCCAATCCGGATCTTCCGATGTTAGATCGTTAAATTTCGCCTTGAGGTCATTTGTGACAGTGATTCTATCTTTAATTGTGTACTTTTTATTCTTTTCGTAGAAGTAATAATAGCGAACTAATGCGCTGAAGAATGGAAAACTGATATTCCCATCATTCCGGGAAATCTGCCCCTGGAGGTTTGATGTTGCGCTTGAATTCAACTCCTCAACAACTTGGTTGGCCGGGCTGTACTGGTTTAGCGCAGCCGAATCCACCCTAGTCATTCTCGTCTTCTGGTCGTTCTGGAAAATAAATTGTTTTGCCTTTTCCTCTGAGAAACTAACGATCCTTAATTCCATCGGGAAATCAAGATCAGGATCATCATGCATTGCCTGTGAAATAGCTATGTATCGATGGTAGCCATCGAGAATATCCATCATCTTAGGAGGCTTAAACGTGATAGTATGAGCATCCTCATTGTATTCGTTCTCTTCCACTGGGACATTCAACGTAATTTCATTCGGCACGTAGAATCCAGTTTCCATTGCTTCCTTAATTGCTTTCACCGCACTCCAGTTGAGTGAGATTTTGTAATAACGGTTGTTTCCATTGACGACTTGCTTAAGTGATCTCTGCGTGTTCTCATTATACTTGATGAGTTGCGCATCTTTGAGTTCCATTAGTTTGCTCGCCATAATGGTACCAATCCACTGATCTTCCCGAACTTTCACCATGTTGGGGAAGATCCAGACATTCCCGATAACTGAAGGCTTTTTATACTTTTGTTTAGAGAATGTTTCAATTTCTATGTCTGTAAAGTAGTCTTTGACTTTACGCGGTTGTAATTCCTTTAAAAATGTAAACGCTATAAAGTCATCGACTTCACTGACATCTCTACGGTTAGTGCAGATGTCGAACACAAGAGAGATTGGGATGTTGTATTGCTTTTCAAGAGCATCGTATAAGGGCTGGAGATCATCCAATGTTTTGATGAGGGTGCGAAGTCTTTCGTATAATTTTTCTCTTGAGACTTTCATTGTAGGTAATGTCCTCCTTTCTTTTGTAGTTTAGCATGGGGGTGGGGAGATTGCAAGAATAATTTTTTGTTTTATCAAAGCTGATCAAGTAGACTCGCTGCTTTCTTCTTTTTCTTTTCCGAAACACCAGTGTATCTTAATGTATTTGCAATATTTCGATGTCCCAACTGATCCGCAACAAGATAAACATCATTTGTTGCATCATAGAGCATCGAGGCGCATGTCGATCTCATTTTATGAGGAGTGATATGCTTGTCCAACGATGCGGTATACTTCCTGATCATCCGTTCTACAGTCCTTGCAGATATTCTACCCTTACGATTAGAAACAAAAAGGGCATCGCAGCCTGGAATATCCCCTCGTTCACTGATCCAATCCTTGATCAGTTTCATTGTATCATCTCCGATAATCATTTCCTTTTTCGAGTTCCCTTTTTCAACTACAGCAATGGTATTGTTGCTAAAATTAATATCTCTCATGTCGATTTCGCATAATGCGGTCACCCTTAGTCCAGTCCTACATCCAAGTGTAAAGATTAATAAATCTCTTGTTTTCCACTTATCATCTGAATTAATTATTTCATTCTTAACATGGGTTATTTCGTCTTTATTCATAGCAACAACATTTATATCCTGTACCAATTTAGGCAGCTTCACCTTATCCCATAGGTTCTTATTAACTATACCGTCATCTACCAAATAATCATAAAATGATTTCACAGCAGATATTCTAGCTCTTCGAATGCTTTCTTTGTTTTCAACTAATTTACCGCTATTTTTTGAGTACCGAATATAGCTAACATATTTATTAATTTCTGTTATCGTCATATCACGAAATGTATCGTTATTTTCTATATCATAATTATTTTCGCGCAGAAAATCAAGATAATCAGAAATATGCCTAATATATGCATTTTTAGTAGCTGCAGTATTGTCGGTCATGCTATAATAGTAGTCTGTCAATATAGATGGATAATTCGCTAACCTCTTTTCTATTGATTTCTCTATTTTATTCGTATTCTGCACTCTCCCACTCATTGTGTATCACCCCCTCATTTACAATACTTACAATACTTCTTTTTAATTTGAGAATCATATTTAGCTATTTCGGATTCTATCAAAGTCATCGTATATCTCGCAGCGAACTTTTCATTTACTTTCTTATGATATTCATCCATCTTGTCTTTATAGTCAAACATGTTAATAAATCCAAAACCATTGTATTTCTTTTCCGCATCCAGATATCTAAGATAAAGATTTTTTCTTTCTCTCAATTCATCATCAGATGGACCTTCATTATATTCATATACATATCTCTTTTCATCTTCCACATCCCAATATGGATCACCATACCCATCTAAAAAACCGTTCCCACGTTTATAATATTTTCCAGTTTTTATTTCGCAATACAATTTCCTAACAGAATCATAATAAAACCGCTTTCCCTCAAGAATCGCTTTTTCCTTATTTGCGTTCCTTGATTTCTCTCTTTTTTCTAAATCCAAATTATAAACCGGTTTATTTGTTTTAATATCACGTATGATCTTGTCACCATTATCTACAGTCATATACACCTGTCTACCGGTTTTGACATCATACTCTCTTCCATGACTATCCATGTAAGTATGATGCCCACTCTCAATCGCTCTTGCTCTACTTTCATTTTTAATTCTCTGATCATCAAATTCGCCATGCACAACTACTCCAATCTGGAATAAAGAAGAAAGAATAGTAATCAATCCCATATGCTAAATCCCCTCAATCACTATATGTAAGTTTCAATAAATTTAGACTATGCTTTACAATATGGACACCACTTCAATAATCATATTTCCTTTTCTTTAATCTCAGAAATCAACTTAGACACATTTCTCATCTTTCCTCTAATATATCCAAGATTAACAGAGGTATTAGATTCGCTATTACTACTATGTTTTACCTTTGTTTCTATCTTATCGATATTTTTCAATAATTCAGTACACATATTGATAATATCAATCTTGCACTGCCGAATGGCTTTCTCATCATCAGACAAAACATTGATCTCATTTCCGCTAAGCGGTAAAATCCCATAAAATTTACAAACAGTCTTGTATCCTATCATCATCAATCTCCTTTATGTAGCTGCATCATTAAGGCTTTCCAATACTTCCTCAATGCTATCAACTGCGCTTTCAAGATTGTCAATCGCATCCTGAGAAACTTGCCCTCGCTCTGAATCTTGAAGGTTTTCAGGCATACTGTCAAAACTGTCCTGTTCCTCATCTAAAATAACTTCAAGATCATTTTTTATTATCTCAAGTTGCTCAATTACCCTACTTATCGCTTTTCTCCTATTATTATTCATAAATATCCTCTCAAATCATATTTCTTCTCTTTTTCTTCTCAATCACCATATACCAGTTTCAATAAACTTAGACTCTGTTTTACAGTATGGACACCATAAGTCTTTTATATGGCCAACCCCACGTTGCCTTCCTTTTTGTCTGGGAATAGTCATCTCCCTGTTGCAGCAGCTACACTTATAATATGTAATGCATAGATCATTTCTCTTTCTCAATAATCATATCTCCTTCCAAATCCAAAGTACATGTTATCAAGTGGTTTGTCAACGCCAGACTATAGTTTTCTCATGTTTGTACGGTAGATTACTCATATCTCACCATAACTCTGTGCCCATGAGACAGTTTTACTTCTTCCCCTTTTTTAATGAAAGCAACCACATTTCCCTTCGATCCTATGATCTTGAGGGCTTTTATATGACCTCGGTTTATCCATTGTCGCACCGTTCCAGGCTGTAAACCATTTAATTCCGCAAATTCTGTTACAGTAAGATATCCTTCGATCTTTCCGTCATCGGTTATATTGACTGTTATCATTTCGCATCCCTTTCTTCTATCTCAGCCGTTACTTCCTGCCAACCATAGCTGTCACAGTAAAAGTAATACCAGTAATCGTTCCCTTCCGTTTTGATAGCGACCACGTCGCTTACGGAAAGAGAATGCCCGGTGAAGTCAGCCGGACGTTCTATGTTGAACATCTCAAACAACTTGTCGAGGCAATTCTTCTGCGCGATCTCACCGGAATAAACTTCCTTATAATCTTCGAAGCTGAATCCATTGTCTTTCGCGTACCACCATCCCATGAAGCTGTAGTTAGTTATCTTCCTGAGCTGGAAAATCTTGTATTTAACCGTAGCCATAGTGATATCTCCTTTCTTAAATGTTGTGTTCAGTGATCTCTACTTCCGTATACTCGCTGCCGTCGTAGAAGACGCCGCGATCTTCTGAGAAGTCGAATTCGTATCCGTTGTCTTCCGCCCATTCTCCGAGAGCGTCCCAGTCAGGATCCTTTCCATCGTCGTCTTCGTAGACGTTAACTATGTCATGATAGGAATCCTGAGCGGCATAAAGAATAATTCCTTTGGCTTCCTGCTCTGCTTCCTCTTTCGTCTTGAAAACACGAGGATACAGAACGTCCGTGTCAATTCTTCCGCTTACGATGTAGATCTTCATACTTTAATCTCCCTTCTATCCAGTTCGGACTCAGCCGCGAACTGTTCTCTTGCAAAATCCATAACCTCTCCATACTCTTCATGGCTCAAGCTTCTCAGCGGGAAGTCAGCCCCACCAATGTCGCTGTATACGTCATTACCGTCGTAACAGAACATGACGTACGTTAATCCGCCAGGTACGTTCTTTACACAACAGGCTTCTGCTTTGCCAATCTTGATTTCCAGATATCTATCGCCGGTTGTCAGGTCATCCCATCTATTTTCCAATGTAAGTTTCATCCAATCACCTCCCTTACTCATACCAATACCAATCGTTACACTTGTGCCCACAAACCGGTGTATAACCGCGTTGCACTGAAAACTGATACAACCCGTCTGTATCGTCACAGGTATAAAGACCCTTTAACCATTCTTCAAAATCAGGTTCCCAGTCATAATTTGGCTTCGCTTTCTCTTCGAACCACTGCCAAATAATCCGCTTAGGAATCTGAACGGACACATAGTTGCAGCGGAGAACTTCATCTTCCGCATATTGCCCGGTTGTGTCGGCATAGATACCTACAGAAATCATCTTTTCTTCCGTTGCCATCAGATCACCTCCTTAGAAAAATTTGTAAACATTTCGGCTCTTCCGTTGCGAACTTAGAGAAGTCAAGCATTATCCCGTTCAGTTCGCATATGTTTCTCAGCGTGTCTTTCTCTTTTGCGCCCACAACTTCCTGAACAGTGGTATCTCTCTCCGTATAGAACCAAGTAATAATCTTCGACGCATTTTCTATTCCGATGTCATAACCGAACAACGTGTTTAACCAGGCATAGTCATCAGCATCGCAAAGGCCAAATTCATAATCATGCATAGCCCGATAATAGAAGTCGATCCCATCAAGACTCTCTACGGGAATGAAGCCAATTTCTTTTCTGATCCAATTTTCTTTTTCGTTCGTCGTCATATGATCCTCTCTCATTACTTCAATGATTCCTTCATTGGTCAGATATTCCTCAAGTTCTGCCTTGAGTGAATCAGGATCCGCGAGGTTTCTGTCTACTACGTCCATGATGCCCTCGAAAATCAGATCCCAGCTTTCTTTCGTGATTCTTCCTGTCATATAATTACCTCCATTCTTACCATACATGAAGCGGCTCGTTTGCTTTCTCTACGAGATCTGCCAGGTCCAGATAACTATCACGTTTATAGATGATGAAATCTCTGAATGCCTCTTCCGCTCTTTTCTGAAATTCCTTCATCGTATATCCAGCCATTGAATCAGAGAATTCACCGTATTCAACCTCATCATAGGGGTATAACTCTTCATCCGGCACATCCCACTTATCTTTATATTCTTCCTTTTTAAGCGCTTCCTTGGCAGAGTATCCGTAGCCAGTATCTACACCTCCGCAATATAATTCGAAGCCCCAGCCAGTCCATTCACCTCCGTTCCAGGCTCTTACATCGAAGCATAGATCACCGATCCGGCAACAACCGAGATATTCGCCTACTGAGTACGCTACCTCATAAGCTCCTCTGTCCAGAGCATCTGCGAACTCTTCCCACCTATTCTCGTCCATCTCCCAGACAAATTCGTTTTTAATTTCATTCTTCATACAATCACTCTCCTCTTGTTTTTTCAAACTGTCCAATAACCAACTCTTCCATTGTTTGAAATCGGCATAATCATCACCCGATTTATACTCATAGGGTCATCATTCTCGCAAAGAAAGATTGCCATAGTTCTCGATTTTGTCGTACTTACAAGCGCTTTGGTGGCGTTTAGTGCTTCCATTGCTTTATAAAGCCAACGGGCGTTCATCGTAACCGTTCCATCCGACCAGATGACTCTATCTAACTTTCTGCCACAGACACTTCGGATTCCTTCCTTAATTTTAGACACAGTTGGAAGATCATATCTCTGATAATCGTATTCCCTCTCATTAACTAAATCGATGATATCTATCATCCTCTGTACCATCTTGCTATCACACTTAAGAGGTAGCTCATCAATAATTGTTTCTGTTTCAAGAAGTCTGTGACCATCTGATACAAAAAATCGCCCATCCTTGCAATACTGGAAGACTCCTGCGAAACCTCCGTGTTCGAGATCCGCACTGTTTGCAAGGTCGATAGCGTATTTGATTAATTTCTTTTTCATTTTAATTATTTCCTTCCTTAAGCTGCTTCAACTCTCTGAGGTACGATTCCATGACTCCGGCAGATTTCAAACACTTCCTTATTAGAAAGGATGCGGTTTACCTTAATCTCACCGGAAATCACCCAAACATCTCCGTTAGTGTTAGTGCGGTATTTATAGTAACCACCGACTGGGATATGGCTCAGACAAGCTCTCTTCGCTGCCCATCGACCACATCTCCAACCATTCTCCCTTGCTTCTTCCTGGTAACTCTTGTCAACACAGTACTCAACCTCACACCAGACGTTATTCTTACGACGAATCAGTTCACCGTTCTTGTCTTTCTTGCCGATCCACGGACTATTCGGTATCTCTGCGATGTGCCATCCTGGACGGTAAGCCAACTTCCCCAGCTTCGACTTTACCTTCCCATCAACCATCGGCCCAACTTCATCCGGTAACCATTCTCCCATTACCGTTTCCTTGTCTGCGAGAACGTACAGCGGATAAAGTTTACCATCGATCATTCTGAACATCTTATAACCCTTTGCTGTTTTCATATTATCATTCTCCTTTATGTTTGTAAATGCTTCAGTTAATTATTTACTTCTTTGTTTTCAAAAGTTCGTTGATATAGAACTCTGTAGCAGCCGTATAGCACCTCATGCATGTTCGGCATTTTTGGTCGATCAGATCGAGATTTTCATCGTACTGACCACAGTTGATGCGGATGTGGTGTTCGATTGCATATTCCTTTGTGTAAACTGTGAACACATGGTCAACGTACTCAATCATGTCTGCCGGGACTTCTGCAGGTACATTGATTTCCATTGAAGAATAGATGAACCGGCAGTTTACCGGTTTCCCTTCCTTATTAAATGCAACGCGGTAATGGTTCAGGTTTTTCGTCCAGACTCCAAACTCCAGGAAGTTGTGAGTCTTGATGATCCTGATGTAGTTGATCGCACATGTCGAGGATTCGGTATCACCGTGAGCCTCGATCCTTGCTTTTCCGTTGGTAGATGGGATCATAAGCGTCGCCCACGCTTCTGAACAAATCAGGAAGTTGTTCAGGATCAGGTGATTAATCTCCAAAGCCATACAGAGATTAGAAAATCTATTGAGACAGGCCGCTGCATAACATTCCTTGCAGATGCATCCATCCAACTTTGCTCTCTCTTGGCAGATCTCATTCATCATCACGCTGGTGCTG
>ODAJ011991557.1_pt1 | contig 11345 bp, 10 predicted proteins | sample 1539241 | NCBI WGS metagenome assembly ODAJ01 (sample SAMN02144231, study PRJEB22623) | gut metagenome | biome: sheep rumen | host: Ovis aries | place: New Zealand | reverse complement strand
CTTAAATCTGTAACTTTCGAGGTTTCAGGAGAAAATGCATATGGCTATTTAAAAGGGGAGATGGGAGTACATAGATTGGTAAGAATCTCGCCGTTTGATAGTGGTGGAAGACGTCATACATCATTTGCATCACTAGAGGTATTGCCAGAAATTACTGATGATGTTGATTTATACATTAATCCTGATGATATTAAAATGGATGTATTTAGAGCATCTGGTGCAGGAGGACAGCATATTAATAAAACTTCATCTGCTGTTAGATTAACACATATTCCAACTGGGATTGTTACTTCTTGTCAGACTCAGCGTTCTCAACTTCAAAATAGAGAATATGCAATGAAGATGCTTAAATCAAAGCTTTTGGATTTAAAAGAAAAAGAACACAAAGAAACTATAGAAGAATTAAAAGGAGTTCAAAGAGATATTGCTTGGGGTAGTCAAATTAGATCATATGTATTCTGTCCATATACTATGGTAAAAGATCATAGAACAAATTATGAAGTGGGAAATGTACAAGGTGTTATGGATGGAGATTTAGATGGATTTATACAAAGCTATTTAACTATGTCAAAAAATCACTGAAATTTTTAAAACACATATAATATAATAGGTTATAATTCATGAATAATTGAAATTGAACATTATAACCAAAAAAAGAAATGTTTATAATTAAACAATTCTTTCTATATTAAAAAAGAAGGTGCCAAAATTATGGACACAGTAGTATTAAAATTTGGAGGAAGTTCAGTAGCAGACAATATTAAACTAAATATTGTTGCAGAAAAAATAAGAAAGCTTTATGATGAAAATAAAAAGATTGTAGTTGTGGTTTCAGCACAGGGTAAAACAACAGATGAACTTATAAAAGAAGCAATGAGTTTATCAAGTGTACCAGATGAAAGAGAATTAGATGTTCTTTTAAGTTCGGGAGAACAAATGTCAATGGCAAAACTTGCTATTCTATTAAATAGATTAGGAATGAGAGCTATTTCTTTAACTCGGTTGGCAAGCAGGTATTTTAACAAATAATACCAATCAAGATGCTATTATAGAAGATATTGATACATCTCGTATTGAAAAAGAATTAAATGAAGGAAAAATAGTAATTGTTGCAGGGTTTCAGGGAATAAATAAAAATATAGATATTACAACTTTAGGTAGAGGTGGTTCAGATACTACTGCAGTAGCTATAGCAGCAAAAATTAAAGCAAGTCATTGTTATATATTTTCTGATGTGGATGGTGTATATTCAACAGACCCAAATAAAGTAAAAATTGCAAAAAAACTAGATACAATTTCATATACTGAAATGTTAGATATTGCAGATGAAGGAGCTAAAGTACTTCACAATAGATGTGTAGAAGTTGGAGAAAAATTTAATATACCAATAATTGCAAAATCAACTTTTAGTGATAACGAGGGTACTTTAATAAATAATAAAATAGAAGAAAGTTTAGTAAAGAGTATTATTAAAAATGATAATTTGAAATATGTTCACATAACATCTAAATGCTTATATACTTTAGATAAATTTAATAAAATATATAACAGTTTTATTGAAAACGAATTAAATGTTAAAAATCTTGTAAATAGTAGTGAAAATACAATTGATATATCTTTTACAATACCAAAAAATAAATTCAATAAATTAGCAACTCTACTTGAAGAAAGATGGCAAGAACTAAATGCTACCTACTTAGATATAACACGAATCTCCGTTATAGGAAATGGCATTATGAGTAATAATATAATAGTTACTAAAATAATGACAATTGTTGAAAATAATAATTTAAGTATAATTAGTATGGAAATTAATGAAGCTAAAATTGCTATAATCTTCAAAGAAATTATTTCGAATAGTATTTTAGAAGAATTACACAAAGCTCTAATAAAATAGAAGTTGGATGTCAGAGGTTAGAGGTTAGAAGTTATATATATTTCTAGCCTCTGATTTTTAATTTTTAGGTCTAATATTGAGGTCGTAAGTAGGAAGTTAGAGGTTGGATAAATCATATATTCAAGACTTTTAACTAATAGTTCTAAAACTTAAAATAGCTGAATATAAATATTTATAGCTAAGGAGGAAAAAGTCATGGTTGTAGAAGAAAGAAAAAATATAGGTTTGAATAATGTCGTACAAAATCTCATTCTAGAAAATAGAAATAAACTTAATATTTCAGGTGTTAAAGATGTTTTAAGTTTCGATGATGAGCTTGTTGCTATGGAAACAGAATTAGGATTGTTAACTATAAAAGGTGATAATTTAAGAATAAATAAGTTAAGTATTGATACAGGAGATGTAACTGTAGAAGGGGAAATATACAATTTGGGTTATAGTGACCATTCCAAAAAATCCCAAGAAACAGGAATATTTTCAAAAATATTCAAGTGAAATGTAATGATTGCAAATTAAAATTTAAATATTAAATCAAATACTTAAATATAAGAAGTGAGAGGTGGAAAATGATTAATAATCAAGCATTATTATTTCTAATTTTTTCGTTAAATGGGGTAATAATAGGTTTATTGTTTGATTTTTTTAGAATTTTAAGAAAAAGCTTCAAAACTTCAAATGTTGTAACATATTTTCAAGATGTTTTATTTTGGATTTTAACCGGAATAAGTATAATTTATTTTATGTATAATTTCTCAGATGGAACAATTAGATTATATATGATAATTGGATTAATAATGGGTTTTATGCTATATATATTTACAGTTAGTACATATATAATAAAGATGCTTGTTTTTACAATTGAGTTGATTAAATTGTTTATTATAAGAATAATCAAAATAATATATATACCGATTAAATTCTTTAATCTTTTATTTCATAAAATAATTAAAATCCTTAATTTTACAATTATTTTCAGACTACAGCAATTATTTACAAAATTATCCAGAAAAAATATAAAAAATGTCAAAAAATAACATAAATTAAAAGGGATTTTGTGAATAAATGGCGAATAATAAAAATAGAGTTTAATTAGAAAGAATGGTTACGTATGAAAAATAAAAATAGTTTACTAAAAAAAATGATTATTATAATAATTTCAATATATGCAATTATCACTTTTATTAATCAACAAAAAATATTAAATAATTATACTTCTCAAGTAAGTACTCTAAAGGTTGAAATTGCAGAAGCAAAACAACATCAAGAACAGCTTAATAAAGAAAAAGAAAATGTTAATTCACTTGAGTATATCGAAACACTTGCTAGAGAAAAGTTAGGCATGTATATGCCAAATGAAAAAGTTTATGTAGATAATGAAAACTAAACCTTGAGTTTCAAGGTTTTTTTTAGATTTTACTTCACAAATCTTTTCTTTTATGATATAATACATAACTAGTTATTAGGATTCAACAAAAATTTATAGTTTATAAGATTCATTTATAGTACATAAAAGAAGTAGGAAGACAGAGGTAGAAGGTAGGAAATTATACATCTAACCTCATACCTCTTTCATCCGAAGTCTATTCTTTAAAAAATCCCCCAAAATCAAACTATCAATACATTTGTAGTAAATATCTAATGATATATAATTAAAATAAAGGAGAGTTTTAAAATGACAGATTTAGAAAATCTTACATTATTAGAATTAAAAAAGATGGCAAAAGAGAATAATATTAGAAATATTTCTAAATTAAATAAAGAAGAACTAATCGAAGTTCTAAAGAGCTTAGAAAGTAAGAAATTTGAGGAAATTGATGAAGATTTAGAAGATGAAGAAGAGTATAATCTTGAAGAGCAGGAAGATACTTTATCAACTTATAATATACCTGATAATGAAGAAGAAAATCTTGAAGAGACAACAGTTACTTATCAAGTTAATAATGAAGAAGATGAAATTATTGAAGGAATCTTAGAAGTTTTACCTGAAGGATATGGTTTTTTAAGAGGTGATAATTACTTATCAAGTCCAAAAGATGTTTATATTTCACCTATTCAAATTAGAAGATTTAGATTAACAACAGGTGATTTAGTTAAAGGAATATCTAGATGTAAAGAAGGAGAAAAATTCCCATCTTTAATCTTTGTTGGTGAGGTAAATGGAGAACACCCAGAAAAAGCTATAAAAAGAACCAGATTTGAAGATTTAACACCAATATACCCAGATGAAAGACTAAAATTGGAAACAATTCAAGAAAATTATGCGACAAGAATGATGGACATTATTTCACCAATTGGAAAAGGGCAAAGAGGTCTAATTGTTGCACAACCAAAAGCAGGTAAAACAACTTTATTAAAAGAAATTGCAAATAGCATTACAACAAATAACCCAGAATGCGAATTAATAATGCTTTTAATAGATGAAAGACCTGAAGAAGTTACAGATATGGAGCGTTCTATTAAAGGTCAGGTAGTATATTCTACTTTTGATGAATTACCAGAGCACCATGCTAAAGTTGCAGAAATGGTAATTGAAAGAGCAAAAAGATTAGTGGAGCAGGGAAAAGATGTAGTTATATTACTAGATAGTATAACTCGTTTAGCTAGAGCATATAATCTAGTTGTTCCTGCATCTGGAAGAACACTTTCTGGTGGTATAGACCCTGCATCTTTACACAAGCCAAAAAAGTTTTTTGGTGCAGCTAGAAATATTGAATTTGGAGGAAGTTTAACAATTCTTGCAACAGCACTTACAGAAACAGGTAGCAGAATGGATGATGTAATTTTTGAGGAATTTAAAGGAACAGGAAATATGGAAGTACTTCTTGATAGAAGTTTGGCCGAAAAGCGTATTTTCCCAGCTATTGATATTAAAAGATCTAATACTAGACGTGAAGATTTATTATTATCCGATAAAGAGCTTGAAGTTGCAACATTAATTAGAAGAGCAATGGGGAATATCCCAGCAGCTGAGAGTACTGATCAAATTCTTAAAGTTATTAAAGCAACAAAAAATAATACTGAATTTTTGGATAAAACAAAAAAAGCATTAGAAAAGCTTAATAATTAAGTTAAATATACTAAAAAAGAGACCAAAGTCTCTTTTTTAGTATAAATCATATTTAATTGCGCCAATATCATTTTGGCCAGTTTTTGTATTAGTTAAACCTGTTATACCGATATAAAGATATTTTTTTCCATTAATTTTTTTAATTTTTATTCCTTCAACTTCTATTTTATATTTATAAGTACTTTTACCATCTGCTGAAAGATTATTTTGCATTGTTGTTGAAGATATATTTGGTACTTCATATCGAGTAATTATTTTTTTAGTTCTTATATCAAAAACACTTATAAATGCTTTACCGGTTACTGCACTTGATGTACTATCTGTTCCATATGGTCTATGACCCTCAAGAAGATATACATAGTTTCCATCTATAGCAACTCCTTGCCATGAATATGAAAATGTTTTTTGATTATCTGTTGTTGTTTGTTTAGCTGAAAATGTTGTTACTTTGTCTTTGCTTATTTTGGCGATATTTTTTGCTTCTATATCTACTTTAACATTATTATAGGTCTGATTATTAATATAATATGTAGAATTTACAGGAATACCTTTAAATGTCTCAGTCTTTAAATTGTTTAAATCATCCATATTATATACATAGAAATTTTGATAATGATAAAGTAAAATTTTTCTGTTAGCTTCATCAACAGCTACTTTAATACTCTTCCAATATTCCTTTGTTTTTTCATCATAATAAACATAGTTTTCATTTGTTTGATAAACATAATTTGAAATGCCATTAAAGTTGCTTGGAATAGGATTGTTTTTAATTACATAATCTGATTTGTTTGATGAGTGCACTGTAACTTTACCTGTAGCTACATTATATGTATTAAACCCTGAATTTGTAATATAGTTTATTCTTGATATTGCATAGTTTGAAGAGCTTCCACATCCTACAGATTCTGTCCATAAAGTGTATTTAGTGATAGGTTTTAATCCAGTTGGATGTACTACAGTTTGCTCAGCATCAAATCCAGATCCATGTCCAAAATTATAGAAATACATTTTCGATGATATACGGTTTTCTTTAGAATTCCATACAGCTACTCTAGTTTTATCATAAGTATACGAATCCATAATTGAGTATAATACACATTCACTTGCTGATATATCAAGTCCTTGTATTTGAGTGCCTGCATTTTTTGAAATTAATGTTGCTTTTGCATTTTTCACCATTGACTCTGTAAAATAATCATCAATTATAGTTATTTCATTTGTTATACCAACACTACTATTTTTGTTTTTTACTTCTATAGTGATTTTTCCGGTGCCTACAGCTTTATAAGATCCTGTTTTAGAATTTAGTTCAATTATTTTTGAATCACCTTTTACAACTTTATAGTTAATTTCTGAAGAAACTCCAACAAGTTCTTCGTTTAGCATAGAATCATCATCAAGTTCTGATAAATTTTCTAATTCATTATTTTTTGTTTCATCTGAAGTATTTGGAATTTCGTTTGTTTCTGAACTACTTGTTTCTGTATTTTCAGATGGATTAACAAATGTAACAGTTGTTTCTTCTGAATTATTTGAAATTTCAGTAGATTCAGGATTATTTGATTCTGAATTCTCAGGTGAGTTAACAGGAGTAACTGTAGTTTCATCTGAAGTGTTTGAAACATCAGTTGTTTCTGAATTATTTATTTCTGTATTTTCAGATGGATTAACAAATGTAACTGTAGTTTCATCTGAGTTATTTGAAATTTCTGTGGTTTCAGAGTTATTTGATTCGGCATTTTCAGGTAAACTAGCAGAAGTATCTGTTGTATCTGAGGTATCTAAAATTTCAGTAACTTCAGGAGTATTTGATTCTGAAGTTTCAGGTGAGTTAACAGGAGTAACTGTTGTTTCATCTTTTGAGATAGATGATTGATCACTTGTTGATTGTGAAGGTTTTACAGTATCTTTAGATGTTATAACTTTTATTGAAACTGTATCGTTAACTTTAACTATCATTTTTGAAGCAGTGTCTTCAGCAAATGCTATAGAAATTACTTCAACTTTACAAGTAGCTTTTTTTCCATTACTTTTATTTTTTGCTGTAATTACACAAGTACCCATAGATTTGGCTGTAACCTTACCTGTGCTTTTATTTACAGTAGCAACTTGTGGATTAGAACTTGTCCATTCATATGAACCTGTTGGAGATGCAGTTAGTGTTTCTGTTGTCGACCCTAATAAATTTAATACTATTGAAGATTTATTAAGTTTAACATTACTTTGATTAGATACAATCCATTTTTGTGAATCGCTTTCATTCCAATCCCAAATATTAATATTAGTTAAATTTGCTGTACTACCATTATTTAAGTTTAGTGCTTTACCTGTTTCTTTAGATATAAATGTTATTCCATTAGCAGTTGCTTTATTATTACTATTATATGAATAATTCTGTAAAGCATACCATTTTTGTGCAGAGCTATTAATTGATGAATACTGTACAACATTTGTTCCATTAGATGAACCATTACCAGTAATATGTAATACCTTATTAGAATTGTTATTTTTGATTGTATATGTAGAATCATTGTTTTTTTGGAACTTAAATTGTTGTGCTCCAGTTTTATTAAAACTATATAAATCTAAATTTGCAAAATCAGCTTTAGATGAAGCATATATATCTAATGCCTTTGATGAATCTTTTTTAGTAAAAATATATAATACTTTATCAGTTGCAATATTAGCAGGTTTTAAAGTAGAAGCATCTTTTAAAATAAATTTTTGTGCTTTTGTACCATTAGAATCATAAATTTGTATATTTGCATTATTAGCTGTTGAACCTGCATATATATCTAATACTGTTCCATCTGGTGTATAAAAAGTATATGTGTTATCAGAGTTTTTTACAGGATACCATTTTTGTGCTTTAGTTCCATTAGAATTATATAACCAAACATTAGTACCTCTGCGGTTTGTTGCACCAGCATATACGTCAAGAACTCTTCCAGATTTTGAATTTGTAATACGATATGATCCATCTGAATTTTTTATAAATTTAAATTTTTGAGCATCGGCTCCACTTATAGTACTTACTAATATATTTGTTGCATTATTTATAGAAGAACCTGCTGTACCTACAGCTCTTGTTTTCATAAGAGATGAAAGAATATAATATTCTTTATTTTGATCTATTGTTGCGACTTTTAAATTTTTAACATTAATATTTGCAGCATTAACTGCTTGATAGTGTCCAATTATTATAGTAAAAATAATAGCAAAAAAAATAATGTATAAATTTTTTTTCATAATTATACCACATTAGCTTTTTAAGCTAATTTTATCCTTTCTGTCTGAATATAATAGAAATTATATTTAGACAATAGGTGTTAAAAATATAGGTTCATTTTTAACGATGACAAAATTGCCACTTTTATCATTATACCAAATTTTTATAAAATTGTCAAATTATGTAAAATGGTTTTAAAATTTTCGTAGAATTTGGTATTTTTAGATGATTGTTTTTGGTTTTATAGCTATAGTCCAGTAAGGAGTTATAAGGATAAGTATTAAATATTGAGCTACAATATTTAAAAATAAAGTTAAATTAAAACAAAAACTTTCGAACAAGTGTTTACAAAATATAAATAATGTGATAATATATAGAAAAAGTTTGGAGGTGTTAAAGTTGAATAATCAAAATACAAAATATGATAAAATCTATATAGCAATTGATTTAAAAAGCTTTTATGCTTCTGTTGAATGTCAAGAAAGAGGATTAAATCCATTAACTACAAATCTTGTTGTTGCAGATAGTACAAGAACAGAAAAAACTATCTGTTTGGCTGTAAGTCCATCATTAAAACAATATGGTATACCAGGTAGGGCAAGACTATATCAAGTTATACAAAAGGTGAAAGAAATAAATTCTCAAAGAAAATTTAATGCTCCTAATCACACATTTACTTGTTCTTCTTATGATGATATCGCCATAAAAAACAATCCTGATTTAGAATTGGATTATATAGTTGCTCCTCCAAGAATGAGTTATTATATGCAATATAGTACAAAAATAATTAATATATATTTAAAATGGTTTTCTATAGAAGACGTTTATATATATTCAATAGATGAAGTTTTTATAGATGTTTCAAAATATCTTCAAACATATAATTGTACTCCTAGAGAGTTGGCAACAAAAGTTATTAAAGAAGTACTTAAAGAAACTGGAATAACAGCGACTTGTGGCATTGGTACTAATATGTACCTTGCAAAAATAGCAATGGACATTGTTGCTAAACATACAAAACCGGATAAATATGGTGTAAGAATTGCTGGTCTTGATGAAATTGCCTATAGAAAATACTTATGGAATCATAAACCACTAACAGATTTTTGGAGAGTAGGTAAAGGTATATCTCAAAAATTAGAAAAAAATGGCATATATACAATGGGAGACATAGCAAGACAATCAATTAAAGATGAAGAAAAAATATATAAGTTATTTGGTATTAATGCAGAATTACTTATAGATCATAGTTGGGGATATGAGCCATGTACTATTGATAGTATAAAATCTTATAAACCTGTTACTAATAGTTTAAGTTCCGGGCAGGTTCTAAAAGAACCATATAACTATGACCAAACAAAATTAATTATAAAGGAAATGGCAGAATTACTATCTTTAGATTTAGTTAAAAAAAACTTAATAACAAGTAAATTAGTATTAGAAATAGGGTATGATGTATGTAATTTAAAAAATAATTACAAAGGTGAAATAAAATTAGATTTCTATGGGAGAAAAGTGCCAAAGCATGCACATGGAACAATAAATATTGATCATAAAACATCATCTACAAAAATAATTATAGATAAATTTGTTGAATTATATGATACCATTATTAATAGAGAGTTATTAGTAAGAAGAATTATATTAACAGCTTGTGATGTTGTTAATGAAGATGATTACAAAAATATATTAGTTTATGAGCAAATGAATATGTTTATAGATTATAATTTACTTGCTAAACAAAGAAAAAAAGAAAGAGAAGAGAAATCTTTACAAAAAGCAGTATTAGATATAAAAAGCAAATATGGAAAAAATGCAGTACTTAAAGGTATGAATTTTGTAAGTTCAGGAACAACAATTGAAAGAAATGAGCAGATAGGAGGTCATAAGGGATAATGAATTTAAATTATGATCATCAATATGATGATATAATAAATTTAGAACATCATAAGTCAAAAAAGCATCCACCAATGTCTTTGTATGCAAGGTCAAGCCAGTTTGCACCTTTTGCAGCACTTACAGGTTATGAAGAATTAGTTACTGAAACTGCAAGAGAAACGGATGAAAAAATTGAACTTGATGATGAATTAAAAAAAATATTAGACGAAAAAATACAAATACTTTCAGAACAAATAAAAAAACATCCACAAATAAAATTTACATATTTTATGCCGGATTCTTTAAAAAATGGTGGTTCATATGTAAATATTGATGGAATAGTTAAAAAAATAGATTTTTATAATCAAAATATTCTTTTAGAAGACAAAACAACAATACCTATAAATGATATTATTGATATTTCAGGGAATATATTTAGTTTTTTTGAAGCGTAATGAAAATAGCAAAAAAGCTTTACTAATTTAAGATTTTTTATTATAATTTATCTGAAAACATAGAGTATATAATTTAAAAATTATATATTAAAAAAATAAAAACATTTAGGAGTGTGGAATAATGAAAGATTTATTAAAAACAAATTGTTTTGATACACAAGAAACTATGATAATTGTAGGAAGTTGTTTAGATAGAATGCAACCAGGAGCATATAAAGAACTTGAACAAATATCTAATAATATTTATGATGTTTGTTTAGAAAAAGAACACTTAAATATGATAGTAACAAAAATTATAGGTATGGTAGCAAGAAAAAATATTAAAAAATTAATTTTTGCTACAATTGATAAATCTCCTCATTGTGTTCAACTTCACTATACTATAAAAGAATTAGAAAATGCCATAGATTTAAGCAATATAGAGATAACAAACTATGTTGCAGTAGATAATAAATTAATAGAGATACCAATAGAAGTAATAGGATTATCAAAGAATTTATCTAAATTAAAAAAAATAATGGAGTAGTATTTAATAAATGAAGTACAATAATATTCAATGATATATATGAAAAATATTATCCAACATTTTCTTACGAAATTGATGAAAATAGCTATATAAATCAAACAGAAAAACCGGTGCTATTCAGAATTTATAAACCTGAAGATGAAAAAGAAATAAAACTATTATATAACGAAAACAATCCAAATTATATTATTATTAAAAGTAAAGTTATTTGGAATATTTTCGGTGCAATATGTGGATTTTTACTGACAATAAGTATTACAATGTTTTATATTAAATATTATTTGAAATATAAA
>ODAJ012033732.1_pt1 | contig 11347 bp, 9 predicted proteins | sample 1539241 | NCBI WGS metagenome assembly ODAJ01 (sample SAMN02144231, study PRJEB22623) | gut metagenome | biome: sheep rumen | host: Ovis aries | place: New Zealand | reverse complement strand
CTCATTCAGCAGATGTGAAACAATTAATCGGACTCTTAGATACCTGCATGAAAAAGTATCTGCTCGACGATTCACTGCTTGATATCGATATTTTTTCTACCACTGATGAACTTCTGGCTTCTCAGAAAGACTACACCCTCATCTTTCTCGGGATATTGTTCAATGGCACCAGTGGCCTTGAAGCTGCCAGGCAGTTGAAATCACGCAGGAAACAACCGATCATTATTTTCACGACAATAAGCCCCGACCATTGTCTGGAAAGTTATGATCTTGGAGTTGAAGGTTATATTTTAAAACCTGTCACAAAAGAACGGCTAGAAAAGATATTTACCCGCTATATACTTCCAGCCTTTCCACCAACGAACACTCTGAATATTTATTCCAACCGGCTTTTATTCCATTTACCGGTTCGGGAAATTCGATATATTGAGAGTATCGGAAGGAAATGTATCGTCCACACCGCCAATCAGGCTTATGAGACGAACCTTGCCCTGAACTCCATCGAACAGACATTGAACAGCACATGTTTTGTCCGGTGTTACAGAAGTTATCTGGTAAATATGTATTACATCGAAGCTGTATTGGATTCGGAAATCCGCCTGGTAAATGGCGAGCGAATCCCGCTGACACTGCGAAAACGCAGTTCTATTATACAGATCTATAACGAGTATCTCATTACTCATTCAGCCGAAAAGTAAAGGGCACAGCAGTGTCGGTGATCCTGTGATTACCGATACGGCTGTCTTTTTTTAATCAATGATGTGATATTGCCGAAGCAGTTCCACCCGGTTCATCCCAATCTCAACACTGTTTTCTTCTTCATTTCCCAATCTGCTGCCATGCTTCCCGCGCTTCAGATACTGGATACAGCGCATGATCCACGCCGTCGGGAGCAGCCACGGATATCGTTCTAACCACGGATAGCCCCTCTTCATATACGAGATTGATGGGAACAGGGAAGATCCCAGAGAAGCGACCGTGTCTTTTTTTCCTTTTTTTACAGCAGCCAGCGTCATATTGGAACTGTGCTTTCTTTCCATAGAGCTGTCCCCGAAGATTCCGCTGTCCAGAAGATCCATAAGCAGTGCACTGCAGTCTGTCCCGGGCCATGTGATCTCATCTGAGATACCAATCTCTTTCCCGGACATTCCAAGATACCTCTCACCAATCTGCAGAAGTCCGCAAAAGAACATGTCCATCCGCAGTTCTTTCAGACGTCCCGCAATGTATGCCCAGTCAATCTGTTCGCCATAATGTTTTGCCAGCATCATAATATCACTCACCTGGCGGATACCAAAGCCACTGTGAAGAAAATGCTTAAAGCTGTGACAGATCAGATAATACAGATGATCCGTCGGATGAAGCGTCCACACCTTCGTCCCCTGTATCTTTTCACAGATACAGCGGTCATGCACTCCCACGAATTCCCGGTTGAGGTGTCCGTAAGCACCGGATTCCTCCGGAAACAGAGACAGATGGAGTTCGATATATACGCCATTTTTCGAATTCAGATAAGGTACTTCGTGTGGAAGACCTTCCGCAGGAAGTTCTTTTCTCTGAAATCCTTCTTCCCGCATGATTCGGTCACAGGCCTCGAATTCTTCCGGACGCAGAAGTACATCTTCATCTCCGGACACACGATAATCCGGCTTGGCGTATAGATTTCTGCATACGATTCCTTTCACAACCAGCGGCTTCAGCCCATTATCACACAATCTTCGATACAGTCTGAGGAATCCTTCCGTTCGCTGCACCTGCATCATCACATCGCGAAGCGCCATCTGTTTCCAACGCATCGCAAGAAGAGCAGACTCTTCTCCGGACAACTGCGGTGCTCTCCAGATCATCTCATATACAATAGAAGCAATCTTATGCACGGCCGAAAGTCTGTATAATTCCTCAAGTTCTTTACCATCTATCGTATCCGGCAGCGCATATTCCGTCTTTCCCTCCATAAATGCTTCCATAATATGAAGCAGCTCCGTCTGCACTTTGGTCAGTCTATATTGCTCACTCATTCTTTGTTACTCCCGTCTTATATCCTGTTCTCTCCTGTTTCACCCTGTAAAATCGCCCGTTCCAGGCACTTCACCGCATCCTCCGAGATATTGCATTCCAGACGGTAAACCGGTATTTCCCGAAGCAGAATCTCCAGCTGATCCATAACCTTCATCTGAAATGGAATATCCCAGGTATTGATCGTAATCTGTCCCATCAGTTCCCGAAACGCTTCCACCGGCTTCATGCGATAAGCAAGGTTCTCCTTCGCCTGCTTCAGCATCACTACCGCGCGGATCGGATACGATTCATTGTAACATATTTCAGAACTGCCGCAGACCGGCCATCCACAGGCATACCAGCCTTCTTCTTTTCGCAAAAGCAGCGAGCGGTCTCCGTTGACAGTCCGGGTTCCCCGATACTTCTCCCACAGATCCGCCTGTGTGGATTTTCCCGTCTCTGACGGCGCCGAAAACAGAATCGCCTGATCCTCCCGGCACATATATGCGGAATGAAGAATCAGCCCCGCATCCCGGATCATCTGCTTTTCAAGACTCAAAGCAGAGAGAAAAACCGTGTCATAGATCAACATATGCTCCGTGCCGCGATCAAACCAGACCTGTACGTGGCCTTCATCCTTCTGACAGGTTACCGCATACGGCATCTTTGCCCCATGAAAATTAATGACTCTGCACTCTCCGCATTCTGTTGTAAATACATGCAGGTTGTCACGTTTTACTTCCCGTGATCCTTCAAGCTTCCGGGCCCTCAGCATGGATTCAATGCTCTGTATGTCATCGCTGAACTCCAGCGTGTAGATGACGGCCCCGGTTTCTCTTTCATTCGTCAAAAACTTTTTCAGATTTTGGGGACTTAACATATCATCCGGCATATTTAATTCTATCTGTATCCGGCCAATCAGATATCTGTTACTTCTCATCTGTCTCTCCTTTACCGCTTCCGGTCTATACACCATTCAGAATTCCGCCGATAATCTGCACCTGGCTTTCCGCCAGATGCTCCATGCCATCCATGATGTGATCCACTCTGGCAAAATCTTTTCTCACCACGAACACCGCAGCGTCCGCGTACTGCGCAAGCACAACAGCATCCGTCAGAAGTCCTGCCGGAGCACTGTCAAGTATCACATAGTCTGCCCACTCTTCCATTCTGGATATGATTCGGTGCATGAACTCCGTTCCAAGAAGTTCTGAGCCATCCCTGAGAGATGTTCCGCCCGGAAGGAACATCAGACGCATCTCCGGGTCAAGTCCCATATCCTTACTCTTAATGATACATTCCGCCAGTTTTTTCTTATGCTCAAGCACTTCCCCGAGACCTTCCCCCGGATCCAGATTCAGAATCTTACGATCCGTCGGATGTCTCAGGTCACAGTCGATCAGAACCACTTTCTTTCCCGCCTGTGCAAGGGAAAGTGCAAGATTAACAGCAATCGTACTCTTACCTTCTCCGGCAAGCGCACTGGTGATCAAAAATGTCTTCAGATGGTACTCATGTGCATGATATTCCACTTTATTGCGGATCATACGAAATGATTCCTGAAGCTTTTCTTCCACTTTCGGATCCGTCAGAACCATCCTCGTCTGAGAAGTTCCGGATCGTCTCTTTTCATGTATCTCCGGGACAGTTCCCAGGCATCTGGTATGCATCCATCTGTGAATGTCCGATTCCTTTCGAACGGTTCTTCGGGTCACCACCAGAAGTGCCGTCCAAAGAGCCGCGATCAGAAATCCGAATAAGCCGCCTTTCAGAGCACTTTTCTTAAATTCCTTCGGATTATCCGGCTCCGGCGGGATTCCTGTCTCATCCAGCATCTCCATATTAGTCTTGCCTACAATCACTTCCGATATCTCCGGATAATTTTTAATCACAGACTGCAGAATCGCATATGCACGTCCCGCATCCCGGTCAGTAACAGAGATCGTCAGCAGATTCGTATTCTCGGCAACGTTCGCCTGAATATTTCCCGTCACACTGCCGGTTCCCATATCCTTTGCAACTTTACGCTTCAGAACACCACTGGTCAGAATATAGGGAAATGTCTTGGCCATCTGCTCCGCAGCCGAATTATTGTAAAATGCCACCGTTCCGGATTCGCCAACTCCTTGTTGGTCTCTCTGTATATTCACCGTAAACGTCGCGGATGCCGTATAGCGCGGCTGATACTGCACCCTGGCGCGAATATAAAAAATGCCGGTTCCAAGCAGCGTCAGAATCAGAACCCACGCCCACATTCTGCGAAAGATACGGAAATAATCCGACAACATCTCTGTAATGTCGATCAGCTCCGGTTCCTGGCTTTTTTCATTTTCCTGAACACCCATCTATCAGCTCTCCTCTTTCTTCTCTGCAACTGTTTCCTGCTCATCCTGTCTGCGGTCATAGTAAGACTGGTATTTGCCGTAACCATAATACTTTCCGTAATGATACCTTCCATAACCATAGCCGTAACCGTAGCCGTAACCATATCCGGAACTGATGATCGCTCCGCTTACCAGTACATCATTGAATACACAGCCAAGAAGCCCCTTTCCATAACGATCCAGCATATCAATCGTATCATTAATATAAGGAACCTTCGTATAATTCTGCTTTACAACCAGCAGTGAAAAATCCGCCTTTCTGGCAAGAACTTCTGCATCGGCTCTTCCCTTTGCCGAAGGTCCGTCAATGATTACAAAGTCCATCTTTCCTCGCATGGCATCCAGAAATGCCTCAAATCGCCTGGAACCAAGAAATTCAGTCGACCTGGCATGCGGCACATTGTTAACCAGAAGATACAGGCTTTTATCCTTCATCTGAAATACCAGATCTTCAATATTTCCACCGGGATGTTCTCCCAGTCCGGCTCCGTTCGGCACATCCACTCCCAGAAGATCTGCAAGCCCACTTCTGCGCAGGTCGCCTTCTATGAGCAGAACCTTTTTCCCTCTCTGAGCCATGGCAAGCGCCAGGTTCACTGCCACCGTCGTCTTTCCTTCCTTCTTCATCGCACTGGTGATCAACAGTACATTTCCCTGTTCCTTACTGCTCTTATATAAAAGCTTCGTCCGCATCTTCTTGATCGTTTCCACAAATCCAAAGCTGACTGCCGGTTCGGTAATCAGTATATTCTTCTTCTGCCTCTTCAGATATGCTTTCAGATTCCGATAGGAAGACTCATGATTCAGCGTTCCGAATACCGTCGTATCCAGCTTATCAGCCACTTCATCTTCACTCTTTACATTATCCCGCTGATAAGACAGTACGGACAACAGAAGAATGATCAGCGAAACTGCTGCGAGAAGTCCTTTTTTCATCACAGCTTTCCCCTGAAATGCCACATCCGCCGCGGAAGGGAAGTCCGGTTCTTCAAAGACCTCCAGAACAACTTCTCCCAATACATTCTGAGACACTTCCGGATAATGCTCCAGCATACTGTTCAGCAGCCGGAACGAGATCTCCGGAGAGTCGCTGGTCACAGATACCGTCAGAAGATTCGTCTCCGGCACAACCGCAATCTTGATCGTACCCGGAAACCGCTCCAGGTCCAGAGACTCTGCTACTTTTTTCTTCAGAATCTGGCTGTCCAATACCGACTGAAATGTATCCGTAAGCTTCTTTGTCTGACTTTCGTTGGCATACGCACCGGTACTTGTTCCTCTTGCCGACACTACAAACGTCGTACTGGATGTGTATGTCGGATGATATGTAATCGCAGATGCAACATAGCTAAGCAGTGCGACCGATATCCCTATGAACAGGATCACCCACCAGTTTCTCACCACGTCCCAGACAATATTGTAGATCGTCTCCATCTGCTTTTTCTGTGTTTCCTTCTCCATGTCTTTTGACCTTTCTTTCAAGAATACCTGCAGGTCCCTACTGCACGACTACAACCAGCCTGCTCTTTCCGTTGGATGTTGCAGCATTAACAATATAGTCTGCATAATACGTGCCTGCCTCTGCAGTATTTACGTTGGATTGAATGGTAAGCGTCCCCTCTCTGTCAGCCCCGGCATAATAAGCAGCCGGATCAAATCCATCTCCGACAGACAGATAGATCAGATAATCACTCAGACTCACGTCGATTCCCGAATAATTCTTCTCCGATATACTGATCTGTGTCTTCAGATACACCGTGTTACCACCGCTGTCCATCACGCGAAACTCCACAGGATACTCCCCTGCCGCCATCGTGTTGACCGTTTTTTCCAGTGAATACTTAATATTCGAAGTCAGATCACCGTCCAGCACACTGTCTGCCGTAATACAGGACAGGATGTCGATGCTCTCACCCGCCGAATAACACAGCGACCCGGTCATGTGAAATACCGGCGGCTCATAATCCTCATATACCAGCGTACGCTCACATCTTCCAACATTCATGCTTTTATCCACCGCCGCATACGTAATGATCCGGGTTCCCTCCTCCGTAAACGCAGACAGACTCTCGATCACAATCGAATCCGTCACATCTCCCGAACGATTATCCTTCGCCGTCACGCCTTTCAGCAGATCTTCTTCCTCAGCCTCAACCGACACCTTCAACTCCTCACTGTCACAGGTAACCACCGGAGGCTTATTATCCTGCACCACCTTGCGTTATCCCTGAAACGCAACGAACGCTCCTATGGATACCAGAAGCAGCAGCACACTGAATATCTTTAACTTCTTCATCTGAATGCACCTCTTTATCCAAGACTTTCCTCTCAAATGCGAAAGTCCGATTCTACATAGTATCCGCATAATAACCCTTTATACTATAACAAAAAAGATAAAAAGAAAAAAGACCGAAAAAATGAAAAACTTGTCTTTTCAGCCTTTTTTGAATGCGTTCCGTTACAGGAAGCAGGAAATATGAAGTTCAGCAGTAAGCGATGAATAACATACCGTTCCAAATGCCATTTCAGATCTGAGATAATACAGTAAATAAGCAGTAAATGACTACTTTATCTATTTCAGATCCGGATGCTGTCGCATCATTCCACTATTCGTAACCAAAGGTAGTCAATCACTGTGTTTTCTACTTTGGGAGGAACAACTTATGCGTAATAAGCGAAGAACAGATGAAGAATGGCTGTCATTGATTCGGGAATGTCGCAGAAGCGGATTCTCTGATCGATCATGGTGTGAACAAAACGATATCTCCATCAATACTTTTTATAATACTGTCACAAGGCTAAGAAAAAAAGCATGTATGATACCACAGGCAACCAGGCCAACGATGGATCATTCACCGGAGATTGTACCATTATCGCTTGTTGAAGAATCTTGTGTACAAATGCCTGATCAAATGCGACAGTTGCCAACAGATGTTACATCATCGGGTGAAGCACTGACGATTATGATCAATGGCTGTAAAGTTGTAATCAATAATAATGCCGGCAGGGACGTGATTTATCATACAATATCCGCTCTGCGGGAACTTTGATTGGCGATCTGTCCAGAGTACAGAAAATCTATTTGGTATGTGGCCGAACTGATATGAGGAAATCTTTCGATGGACTCATGGCAATCATTCGGGATAACTTTCAGATGGACCCTTTCTCCAATACAGTCTTTCTGTTCTGTGGGCGTAAAAAGAACACGATGAAAGCACTCTACTTCGACCGGGATGGATTCGTGCTCCTGCAGAAGCGTCTGGATAATGGAAAGTTCCAGTGGCCCCGCAATGCTTCGGAAGTCAGACCTTTGACCAGACAGGAATTCCGCTGGCTGATGGAAGGACTTTCTATTGATCAGCCGAAAGCAATACAGCCTGTGAAAGGCAAAGATTTTTGATTTGTACAATATGTAGATTTTGAAAAATTTTTCTACAGCCCAAACTGGTTCTCGCCGGAAGATATCCACAAATGTGAGATCATGGGAAAAGTTGTTCGTGGATAGTTATGCACAACCTCATAATGATGTGTATAACTTCACAGAAAAACTCCAAAACGGGCTGATTTTTGAAGAAAAAAAGGATACTTTTGATTCGTCATAATGCCAGTCCGTTTTTGCGTGGCATTTGCGATAATTTCGCCCTTTTAGTACAATAAATGTATCTAAAAAGAGGGAGGAATTCACGATGGATCCAGAGGGACAGAACATACTGTTTCGCAATCAGTTGGAACAAAAAGATCTTATGATCCAGATGCTTTCTGAGCGATTAAATGAAAAAGATGAAACGATCACTGATCTGAAAGAAACAATCAAAGATCTAAAAGTAACGATTGTCGGTCTTCAGGAAACACTCAATGAATTCCAGCGAAGGCTCTTTGGTACGAGTAGTGAGAAAACAAAACAAGATGAAAAACCAGAAGAAACAGTGACAACAACTGTAAAAAGTCATAAAAGAACAACACGTAAAGCAAAAGCCACACGTGAAGACCAGTATGGAAATCTTCCAATTCGCAAAGAGGTAATCCCTCTATCGGAAGAAGATAAGCATTGTCCATACTGTAATTCCCTGATAGAGTATGTAACCGAAACCTTTGTCCGGGAAGAACTCCGGATCACACCTGCGAAAGTGGAACGAATTCATTATTACCAGGAAAAATGGCAGTGCCCGGAATGCAAAAAAGATGGTGATGGAACATTCGCAGAATCCAAAACACCTACTGCCTTAATTCCGCACAGCCCGGCTTCTCCATCCATAGTCTCATATGTTGCAATGGAAAAGATAGGTTTGGCTATGCCTTATTACCGGCAGGAGTTTTTGATGCAGCAGTTGGGATTTACATTGCCAAGAGAAACTATGGCAAACTGGATTATTTATGTTGCTGAGCACTATTTTTATCCGATTTATGATCGTTTGCATGAAGAACTCTTAAAACGTGATCTGGTGCATGCAGACGAGACTACCTGTCAGGTTTTGCGCGAAAAGGGACGCGCCGCAGAACAGACATCCTATATGTGGTTATATACAACCGGAAACGATGGTCTCATACCAATCGTCCTCTATGATTACCAGCCAAGCCGCAAAGGATCCTGTGTACAAAACTTTCTGGAGGGATTTCATGGACTGGTACAGTGTGACGGATACCAGGGTTATAACAAACTGGAAGATGTCATACTGGTATGCTGTCTTGCACATGCAAGACGAAAGTTCTTCGAGGCAGTTCCGGCAGCCATGCGTAAAAGGCTGAAACTTTTGGATATCAACTCCGATGTGGTAATTGAGGATATCAATCTTCCAGATGAAGAAGAAGCAAAACAGTTGCTTCCTGCAGAAATCGGACTGCTGTATTGCAATAAACTCTTCTATCTGGAGCGCACACTGAAGGATTTGGATCCCGAAGAACGAAAACAACAAAGAACAGTTTTGGAACAACCTGTATGGGATCAGTTCTGGAACTGGCTGGATACCCTTCATCCAACTGGCGGAAGCAAGCTTGGGAAAGCGGTGGTCTATGCCCAAAACCACCACGAGACGCTGATGAATTATCTGTTGGATGGTCGATGTGAGATCTCGAACAATCGAGCTGAGCGAAAAGCCAAAAGCTATGCAATTGGACGGAAAGCTTTCTTGTTCCACACATCAGAGGCCGGAGCCGGAGCAAGTGCGGTGATGTACAGCATCGTAGAAACAGCAAAAGCAAACAATCTGAATATTTTCCAATACCTTTATACGGTACTTCTGTATATACCGGATTACTTGAATTCGTCCGCAGGTATAGAGCAGCTGATGCCATGGAGTAAATTTATAAAGGAACAATGTTCAGGGCTAATTGATGTGGAATCTAATGTTCCGGAAAATAGAATTCCCCTGCCGAATGCGTAGCAGAGGAATTGATAGTAAACGGTAGTCGTTTACTGCTTTTATTAGATTTAGAAGTATGGTAGGCGGTGTATTATTCATCGCTTACATTTCTATATTAATTAATAAATATTATATATTTCGTATTATAATTTCAAAAGAGACACAGGATAATCTCCTGTGCCTCTTAATTTCATTATTCCTTAATATACATATACCGTCTTGGTACCACTGGAACCGTATTTCACACTGGTTCCAAGTAATGTCATAACTGTATATCCTTCCGGAGCTGCCGCTCTGATGTCAGATACAGTAAAGGATGCTTTTGAGCTGCCTGAAGTCTGAACTTTTGTCAGTGTTGCTGTTCCAACACTCTTGCCAAATAACCTCTTATAAGTAACATTCAGTGTCGCAACCTTTCCAGCCTGTACAGTTACTGTACCATCCGCACCGTAAGCAACTGACTGATCTGCCACGGCTGCTTCATCTGCAAATGCATAGCCATCCGGAAGAACAGCCTTTGCAGCCTCTAAAATGTCTGCTGCCGCAAATACATTCTCTTCACCTTCTGCACCTGTAGCAGTCAGGGATGTGGAAGCAAGCTCTGCACCACTGTAGTCAACAACAGAGATGTTCAGGTTGGCATCCGCTTCAATAACCGGAACTTCCGGCTCCTCCATCAGTCCAAGTGCAATCAGTGCATCATTGAAATCATCTTCATCAAATTCTGCAAATGCTGCGTTCGGATCGTCGCAAATCTTCAGATTCGTAACTGCAAGAATACCATCCCCAGCATTTGTAACCGTCACTGTTCCATCGTTAGTCTTCGTAATTTCATAGAACATATCCGTATCAGATGTAATCGTCTGAGATGTTCCACTATTAATTGTAAATGTAGCCGAATTATTCACTGCCTTCAGACCAAGCTCCAGTTTACGATCTGTAGACACTTTAAATACAAGTGCCTGCCCTTTCTTCAGATAGATTTCTTTTTTCGGACCTTCATTCAGTAGAGTATCTGTGTTATCTGCAGAATTAAGCTCCGCATTACTTAATACAATAACTCTATCAATTATTCCATCTGTTTTCTCAAATACCTGCGCATAAATATCAGCGCTATCTTTTCCTGCATTTGCATTCAATGCGGTTAACACTGCGTCTCTCAGATTAAAGAATGTCGGATTTTCTTCCAAGTCGCTTGCATAAGCAGCATTGGTTGCTTCATCTTTTAGTGTACCATAAACACGGAATCCGTCTAATCTAACAGAATTTGCATTAGTCGTTGTAATTTTCACTCTATAATCTCCATGTTCCAAACCTTTTATAGAAGCGATCACCGAATTATATGCACCTGTTGAAACCTGATCACCATAAGCGCCTGTTGCTGCGGTCTTAATAGTCATCAATTTTACAAGAGTACCATCTGCTTTAAACAACTGAGCCATCACATTACCGGTACTAGATGCACAATTTGCAAATATATCAATACCTGTACCTGTAAATGTGAATTCCGCAGTACTTCCTGGTATATTGTAATTGACCCATCTAGCTGGTCATTTACAATATACATCTCCTTTCTTTCAACCTTTAATAACCGTGGTTGAAGGC
>ODAJ012025884.1_pt1 | contig 11358 bp, 11 predicted proteins | sample 1539241 | NCBI WGS metagenome assembly ODAJ01 (sample SAMN02144231, study PRJEB22623) | gut metagenome | biome: sheep rumen | host: Ovis aries | place: New Zealand | reverse complement strand
CCCGATGGTTCACGGACTATGTATTTGAATGTTTTCAGAAAAAGCAGCTGCTCAAGGGCGGCGATCCTGTGCAGTATTCTATCGCAAAGGCGACCGTAAATTCGCTTTACGGGATGACAGTACAAAAGCCCATAAGGGACGATATCGTCGAAATATATGAGACAGGGGAAAATAAGTTTCTCGATCTGTCGAAGGAAGCACGGGAACATAAATATGAAAAGTACGTAAATTCTTATAATACTGTTCTTCCGTATTTTATCGGCGTATGGGTGACTGCATACGCTTTCCGCAATTTATTCGAGCTGGGAGAGTGCGCAGGTACATGGATCTATTCTGATACGGATTCGGTATATGGTTATGACTGGGATACGGATGCAGTAGAGCGTTACAATGCAAAATGCAGGCGTCTTCTTACTGAAAACGGGTATGGAGCTGTTACAGCTCACGGAATAGATTACTGGCTGGGGACTGCGGTATCGGATGAATCCTATTCCGAATTTGTCGCGTTAGGATCCAAACGATACGCAGGACGCAGCTGCGAAGACGGAAAGCTGCATATCACGGTCGCCGGTGTTCCGAAAAACGGAGCTGCACAGCTGAACGATGATATAACGAACTTCAGGACCGGTATGATCTTCTCCGGAAAGCTGACCGGGAAAATGCAGCACAGTTATATATATGTTGATGATATCTATATCGACGGAGAAGGGAACGAAACAGGGGACAGTATAGATCTTAACCCGGCAGATTATCTGATGGATATGACAGAAAAATTCGAAGATACATTTTTGGACGATATCGAGGTACAGGTATATGACGACTCTGATACAGGAAGACTATAAGGATGGATATTATCATTTTTCAAAGGACCTGCAGGATTATCCGGATTGCTGGTGTTATGTGGTATGGTCTGCGCGAGGTCCCGGTAAAACGTACAGCCTGCTGCGGTACTACACCGGGCAGGGGCTTCCCTTCATATATATGAAGCGGACGAAGGACGACATAGATATCATATGCATGGACAGTGACACGGCGAATCTCTCGCCGTACAAAGATATTAATCGGGACTTCGGTACGAATATACATGCGCGCGGACTGCATCGCGGTATCGCAGGTTTTTACAACTGCGATGAAGAAGGGGAGCCGTACGGCGCGCCGGTATCCTATGCGGTCGCGCTGAATGCTGTTGGTAAAGTAAAGGGTATCGGCCTGTCTGAATGCGAAGCAATATGTTTTGACGAATTTATCCCGCAGCCGGGGGAAGTGATCCGGAGGGCAGAGGGGCGGCAGCTCCTCGATCTGTATATGACCGTTCGCCGTGACAGGGTAAAAAGAGGCCGTCCGGACCTGAAGTTGGTATTGTTCGCGAACGCCAATGAGATATGGACGCCGGTAACGGAGATCCTGGAGATCACGGACGACATGGCGGCGCTGGAAGCGTCAGGAGAAACGCATAAGGTAATAGAAGGCCGCGGCATCATGCTGCACAGGATCACGACGCAGGAATGCCCGGTCCTGGAAGAAAGAGCGGGCGGTATCTATGACGCTATGAAAGATACAGCCTGGGGACGTATGGCGTTCGGCGGCGAATACAGCTTTAACGATTTTTCGAACGTCCGGAAGATCAGCACGAAGAAGATGCAGCCGCTTTACAAGTTTGTTTACCAGCGCCGAGAGTATTCCATATTTTTAAGGGAGCGGGACGCGGTATATTATGTAACGCTCTCCGGATCCAATGCGTCGGACGTGTACGATTTGGATAAGGAAAATGATCAGAAAGCATTTTACATGGACGTCGTGCTGGATCTCCGGGATGCGTGTATCGACGGCCGGGCCGTATTTGAGACTTACACAGCATACAACCTTATCATGAATTATAAAAAGCTGTTTGCAGTCTGATGCGCAGCGTGATAGTATGATTAAGTAATATTATTTTTGCACGCTGATGAAAGGAGCGTAAAACAAATGTTAAAGAGAAATCAGCAGCAGGAAACAAAGCAGCAGGAAACACAGCAGGAGCGGACCGTTTTTGATTGTAAAGTTACGCGTGTGAGGGAGACGCAGAACGGAGCTATCTATTTTGACATGACGGTCAACGGCGTTTGTATTTCAGAATGCCGCTATGTGGAGTACAAGACCAAAGAAGGCAAAGACGGCCAGATGATCAGTTTCCCGTCCTATCAGTCGAAGAAGAACCAGAAATGGTATAATTATGTATGGTTCCCGATCTCGAAAGAGCTGCGCGAATCTATCGAGGTACAGATTTCCGATCTTTTGGACTCAGGAGGTGAGAAGATGTGAACGAAACGACGCAGGCAATTGTCAATGTGATCAGCACGGTAGGTTTTCCAATTGGTATGTGTCTCATCCTTTGTTATTACATCTATAAAGTGCAGGATTCTCTTACAAAAGCGATCAACGAGCTGACACAGATGGTGAAGGAGCTTAACACAGAGCTTCGGTTAAATGGAGGGCGGGGGGAATAACCCCGCTCTCATTGTATAAAAGGGGATAAAAATGAGTGCGACAAAAGAAAAAATTTTGAATGAAATATCCTTATTGATCGGCAAGCAGGAAGGATCACCGGAGATCAATAAACTGATCGACGATTATAATAAGATCACGCCGCGTCCTGCCGGGTATCTCATGCGGTATACGGATCCTTGGTGTGCTGCAGGATTGTCCGCGATCTTTTACCGGTGCGACGCGCTGGATATCTTCCCTGCAGAATGCCAGTGCGCCAGGATGATTGCAAAAGCGTCTACTATGGGGATACTGAGATACAGGAATCAGCTGCGGTTCATCACCGGGGATATTATCTTCTATGACTGGGATAAAAACGGAACCGCGGACCATGTGGGTATACTGTCCGAAAAACGGGACGGCAAACTGCATATCATTGAATGCAATAAAAACGACGCGGTGGGTATCCGCATCATAGCGGAAGAAGATACCAGGATCCTGCAGTCATTTATACGCCCTCTTTATGTGCAGTATATCGACTTCGCGTTCGAGTTTTCTGACGCGTATCACGGTCAGTATTCCTGCGCCGTGTCCTCGTTCCTGGCGCTCCGGACCGGAGCCGGGACGAATAAGGAGATTATCGAGGAGATGCGGCCGGGGGATATCGTGCAGTGCTACGGATATTATACGCGGAATAATAAGGTATGGCTTCTGGTCGTGCATCTGTCTTCCGGAAAACGAGGCTTCTGCTGCTACGATTACTTAGAAAGGAGGTATTAAATTGCAGATAAGTATTGGTACATTTACAAAGAAACAAAACTCGACAATGAGGCCCGCGGGCCTTAATCAGTCGATGAATGTAGAGCTGAAAAGAGATACGACGATAATCAACCCTGTATTTCGATTAAAGGGAAGCAGATTTTTACCGTCTTATAATTATGTTCATGTTCCTGCATGGGATCGTTTCTACTTCATTACGAATGTAAACTACGTGATCGGCGATATTGTCGAAGTCGAGTGCGTCGAGGACTACGGTGCGACCTGGCGAGACCAGATAGGGGCCAGCAATCTGTATGTTCTCCGGAGCGCTGCGGAATACGACGGATATGTTGTAGATAATGCCTATCCGGCAAAAGTAGACTATACGATCCAGGAGACGCAGGCAGCTGCTCCCTGGTCCGCGGTAGATTTTGCCGGGGGTACTTATATCTGCGGTATTGTCGGCAAGCTGGGGAGCGGCAGCGTCGGATCCGTTACATACTGGGCGCTGGATCGGGCGACGCTGCGGTCGCTGCTGTCCCATCTGATGAGCAGCATATCTTTTTATCAGGTAAGCACAGACGAGATCTCGGAGGAGCTGCAGAAGATGCTCTTTAATCCGCTGCAGTATTTCGTATCATGCGTATGGCTTCCTATTGATATAGGAGAGTTTGACGCGAAGAGCATAAACACGCAGATCTCTTATGGCTGGTGGAACTTCGACGATCTTTATGGGCGGATGATCACCAACGCGTCACCGATCACCAAAACGATATACGGCACGCTCCTTCCGCATCCGCAGACGGAAAGAGGATCCTATCTTAATTCCGCACCATTTACGCGTAAGTTTGTGCGCTTTTTGCCGTTTGGCACGTTCGAACTTGACCCGCAGTTTTTCCCCAGCAACGCAACACCGGTATTCTATTTGTCTGTCGATATCGTATCCGGCGCCGGAGTGCTTAGAGTGGCGAAAGAACTTGGTGAGGGAAACTGGGTATCCTATTCTACCATGCAGGCGCAGGTAGGCGTACCGGTGCAGCTCTCACAGGTATCTCCGACATTTGCAAATGTATCTAATGGTGTTGGTGCTGTTGCAGGTGGTATTGCTTCCGGTGTTGGCATGGGAGCGTTTGCAGGTGCAGGCGGCATGATAGCGGGCGGTGTGATCGGCGCGATCGGCGCGATCGGCAGCGCGCTTTCTGCATTTGTGCCTGCTTTGCAGTCTACCGGTATCAATGGCGGGCTTTCCGGCCTGTCTATGGATATCACGATCACTCACTATTTTTCGATTTTGGTGGACGAAGACAGGGCGAATCATGGACGTCCGCTTTGTAAGCTGCGCGTACTTGGAACGCTTCCCGGATACCAGCAGGTACAGGAAGGCGACGTAGATATGGCAGGCATGGACTCGGAGCGCGCAGCGGTCAAAGCGCTGCTTGAAGGCGGCTACTTTTTTGAATAGGAGGGACCGTCATGGCATGGCATAGCGCATGGACGACGAGTTACTGGCCGCTTGGAAGATATACTTCACAAAATGTTCTGGATAATGCGCAGGCTGCATATGATGCTCTTACGGGATCCGGATGGACGAGAAACGCGGCAATTGCTGTTATCGGTAATTTGTGCCACGAATCAACCGGTATAAATCCCGGACAGTTTGAAGGCGGCTATAATTATTCATGGGAGCGTGGCTTTGGAATAGCTCAATGGACCCCCGGAACAAAAGTAAGTGATTATATAGGAAGCCAGGCACAGGGAGTCGTAGACGACGGCGATAAGCAGATAGAATTTCTGATCAATACGCCGGGGCAGTATACGACAACATACCTGAATCCTGACGGCACTTCGCATTATTACAACCTGTCCGGCCTGCCGTATATTACAACCATGTCCGCGTTCTCACAGTCGAACGCAAGTGTCAGAGATCTGACAGCGCTGTGGATGGTATGCTGGGAGCGGCCCGGAGCCGCTTATGCGGACCTGACATCAAGGCAGAGGTATTCGGCATACTTCGACGACCAGCTGGGACCGGGGCCGGGACCGGGGCCGGGACCTGGTCCTGGGCCGCATCCGGAAACACCGCTGCCGATCTGGTTAATGTTCAAAATGAAAGAAAATAATAAAGGAGGTAATTATTATGGCGCTTGATACTTTTAAACCTTATCTTTTTGTTTCAGCAGGAGAGCAGTCAAACAAATTTCTGACGCCGACATATTCGGATGGTATCGCACAGTTTCAGGCACAGAGGGCGCAGTCTCTTACCGGCCTGACGGTCCGGATAGATCCGATTCAGGAAGGAACCGGCGACCCGTCCCCGACGAATATTAGACCCATCAGCGGACGGACAGGGCTGACTGTTACGTGTGCGGTTGGAAAAAATATGCTCCCCAACGGCATACAGGCACAGATGACAAGCGGCATAACGTTTACGATCGACAAGGGAAAAGTCATTGCAAACGGTACAGCAACCGCAACGATCGCCCTTACGATCAGCGATTCATGCGCATTGGCACCGGGGGACTATATTATGACAGGCTGCCCGGCTGGTGGCGGGGCTTCGTCACATTATAAAATTGACATCGTGCGTAATGGCGAGTCCTCGCGGAAAATCGACACGGGAAGCGGCACAACGTTTACAGTAGACACAGCCGGACTATACACAGCACGAATTGTCATCTACAGCGGTGAGGTGTGCAATAACCTCACATTTGCGCCGATGGTGCGGTTATCCGGGGAAAGCGCAGATTATGTACCATATGCCGGCGCGGCGGTGTATACCGTCTCATGGGAAACGGAAGCGGGTACGGTATACGGTGGAACGCTGGATCTGGTCAGCGGTGTGCTGACAGTTGACTGGGATTATATTGCATCCTATGACGGAGAGACACTTCCGGGGGAATGGATATCTGACAGAGATGTATACGCGGAAGGCACTACGCCGACGACCGGGGCAGAAGTCGTCTATAAAATTGTGGAGCCTGTCACTTACCAGCTGGATCCGGAGCAGATCATGACGCTTCCCGGCTTCAACCAGATCTACAGTGATGCAGGCCCGGTAATTGACATTAAATTCTGACAATATGATATAATAAGCGCGAGCGGCGGGGATACGCGGGGGATCATATCCGGCACCGGATCCCGCTTGCCTGATCAGCATATAACTTCGCCGCTCTCCCCTTTAAGGAGGCCAAACAATGGGTATTAAATTTGCAGATATTATAGCGCTCGCAAAATCCGGTTATTCAGTGGCCGACGTAAAAGAGCTGATGCAGCTTTCAGAAACTCCCTCTAATGACGCACCGGAAGCGCAGCAGGACGAAAAGGAGCCTGCTGCGGAGGACCCGGAGGAAGAGAAAGAAGAGGAACCCGATTATAAAAAGCTGTATGAGGAAGAAGCTGAAAAGGTGCGGAAGATGCAGCGCGAAAATATAAATAAAAATGTGCAGCAGCCAAAAGAGAAGACGGACCAGGAGATCTTGATGGACATGGCCAGGGATTTTATGTAAGGAGGTAAAAACTATGGCGAGAATTTTGACACCGCGTGACTGTCACGCACTCATGAACGAACTTGTAAAACAGGCGACCGGGCAGCAGGCGGTCCAGGTCGTCGACACGTCGACATTTGTATCAGCAGGCGAAACGGTCCTGGCGACCGGCGTAGAAAATACCATGAACGCGCTTTCCCTTGTTCTGGGGCGTACGTTTATGGCTGTCCGGCCTTACGATGCAAAACTCAGACTGATCAACACGATCGGATCGGGAGCGTATACGGACAGGCTACGGAAAATTTCCTTCTATAGCCGCTTCGCCCAGGCGTCCGGTGACTGGAATACGCAGCTGTTCACCAACCTGCAGGGCGGTTTCACAAACGGTCAGAATGAGGACGCGCAGGGTAATGCACAGTCGACAAAATCCATGTGGGAGCAGAACCCCGGCTATCCGCTCGAATTTAATTTCGGCGGTTCTTCCGTTTGGGAAGACTCAACCACGATCTATAAGTATCAGCTTAAAAAGGCATTCCGATCCGAAGAGGAGTTTGCTGCGTTTGCGGCCGGGATCATGACCGAAAAAGGAAACGACATCGAGAGCCAGAAGGAAGCCTTCGCACGTATGACTTTCCTTAACTTTATCGCCGGTACTTACGACATGAATGCGGCATCCGGCGGATCCAGAGTCGTCAACCTGACTGCAGCATATAATGCGAGATTCGGCACGAACTACACGAGCGCGCAGCTGCGCAGCACTTACCTGCGGAGCTTCCAGGAGTTCTTCGTCGCGACGTTTAAGACCTACAGCGACCGAATGACGCACAGATCCAGCTACTATCACTGGAGCCCTGCGAAGAACGACGCGGCAGGAAATCCGCTGACGCTGCTTCGTCATACGCCGAAGGACCGGCAGAAAGCTGCTCTGTATGCGCCGCTCTTCCGGGAGGCCGAGGCGATGGTGCTTCCGGAGATCTTCAATCCTCAGTACCTTAATATCGATAACTTTGAGGCAGTCGATTACTGGCAGGCATTCGATCACGACGGCGGCGACAACCCGTCGATCAATGTGACCCCGGCGATCCCGGACGTCTCGAACCCGGCAGCGCAGACGACCGGTGCAAATGTCAATCTTGCGTATGTTGTTGGCATCCTGTTTGACTCTGACGCGTGCATGATCGATTATCAGCTGGACGATGCGGAAGCGACACCGCTGGAAGCCAGGAAGAGATACTACAATATATGGTGGTCCTTCGCAAAGAACGCGATCAACGACTTCACCGAAAATTCGATCCTGTTTATCATGGCCGATTGAATAAGGAGGTGGCCGCATGTTTAAGACCGTATATAACTACGGCGCCGCGCCGTATGATAACGCGCTGCTGAACCTGTGGTCCGGATCCTATACGCCATCAACAGTTAAGCCGCGGAACAACGCGGCTTTTCTGTTCTGGCAGCGCTCATTATATCAGCGCATGGTAACGGCCATAGATTTTACACTTCCGGAGGAATGGGAAGGAAGTACGCGGGATTTTTTCAACTACTGCATCTTCCGGAATGGCTTTGTATGCGTCATGGATCCGGACGAGTTCGGCATATCGTTCCAGCCTGCAGGACTTTCCGGCCACAATTTTTACTACCAGCCGACGGTCTGCATCGTTGCAAATCCTTTGTATAATGCAGAGCTGGAGATCGGAAAGGACTGCGAGATCTTAAAGCTCTCCCCGGACTACCGGGGGTATATGGATATCGTAGATTACTACGCAGAAAAGCTGGCACTTCTGGATAATTCCATAAATACATCACTGGTTAACCTGAAGCTGTCATGGATCATCGGCGCGAAGACGAAGGCAGCCGCGGACGCGTTAAAGAAGATCCTGGATAAGGTCGACCGCGGTGATCCTGCAGTCGTCTATGATATGAGGATCGCCAACGATCCCAAAGACTCGGACACGCCATTCCAGTTTCTGGAGCGTAAGACCGGAGCGAAGGAAAATTACATCACGCACGACCAGCTGCAGGACGTTGCCACTCTTCTTAATTCATTCGACGCAGAGATCGGTATCCCCTCGGCGCCGTACCAGAAAAAGGAAAGAATGGTAACGAGCGAAGCGGAGAGCAGGAAAGACGATGCTATGGCGCGCGTCACCGGCTGGGTAAGCTGTTTTAATTCAAGCGCGGAGCGCGTAAATGCATTATTTGGGACGAACATATCCGCGGCAGTCCATTATGAGCAGGAAGGAGGGGCAGAAGATGGGACAGATACAGGCAACGATTAACCTTTACACGCTGGATAAATATGTAAAGGGACTCGGCCAGGACTCGATTTTCAGCCTTATGGAGCTTCCGAAAGGAATTGATAAAGATACGCTTATCAATAATATCCTGCTGGAATCCATGGACTTCGAAGCGGTATATACTGATCCGGACTTTTTACGCGATGCTATTTATATCTGGGGTAAGACAAATTACCACACTTTCGAAAAATGGTACGCGGCGCAGCAGATCGAATACGATCCGCTGAACAACTATGACCGGCATGAAGAATGGACCGATAAAGGGACAGATAAAAAGACGACCAGCGGGACGCAATCAGATACGGCAAACCTGACTGTAAATGAAGGGACTACTTCTGAAGATCACAGAAACTCTGAAGAACAGTCATCGGAAAATGGCAGACAGGAACACTACGTTGCACCATATGATACCAGCCAGCTGACACAGGATATACAGATACAGGACGAGGGAAGCAGCAGCCGGAGCGGAAGTGAAAATGGAAACGGAAGCACAACGCGGACGGCGACGCAGCAAACAAAAGGAAACACGACAACAAGCGGCAATGAGAACGGAACAACGACCGGAGAACACTCCGGGCATTTATGGGGCAATATCGGTGTAACTACTTCACAGCAGATGCTGCAGGCAGAATATGATATTGCTGAATGGAACCTGGTACAGCATATTACAGATATGTTCATGCAGAAATTCTGCATTATGGTTTATTGAAAGGAGGAGGACATATGGCATTTGGTACAGGATTTTTTAATAATTATCCGGGGACCGACCTGCATGAGATCGACCTGCATTATATCCTGATGCAGCTGCTCAAAATGCGGGAAGATATGCAGACTGTTATCGAATCAAACGCAATCACATTTGCAGATCCGATCAACTGGGATATCACATCACAGTATCCGGCCAATACTGTAGTATTAAACAGCAATGGGGACGGGTATATTTCAAGGAAGCCGGTTCCTGCCGGTATCGCGCTGACGAATACATCCTACTGGACGCAGATCTTCTCATTTAATGATGTAGCAGACCGGATCCGGGCAGGAGTAGCGCACAATAACGGAAACTCTAATACAGCTACAGCAGCACTGTCGAAAGACGATCTTGTATGGTGGCAGGGTGATATTTATAAAGTCCGGTATAATATCGCAGCCGGTACGCGTCTTATCACCGGTACTAACGTAGACCGGTATACAGTTAACCGGAGAATTGCTGATATCAGCGGAACAGTTTCCGGCATGCAGGAACAAATCACGGAAAATACTACCGATATCTCCCAGCTGCAGACGGGCCTGCAGAATGAGGCGACAGCGCGGGAAGCGGCGATAACTGCAGAACAGACAGCAAGAGCATCGGCCATCACGGCGGAACATACAGCCATGGAGCAGGCCGTAAGCGCGGAAGCATCCGCCAGGACTGCGGCGATCACGGCAGAGAGAAACGCGCGTATTGCAGCAGATCAAGACTTGGAATCGCAGATATCCGCATCTACAGGGGACGGCATCGGCGGCGCCCTGCGGAATAAGACTGTTATAGTACTCGGCGATTCCCTGACGATCGGATCAGGATCCGCCCTGGGTCATACATGGGTAGAAAACCTGGCAACCATGTACGACGCCATACCATACAACTATGGTGTGTCAGGATCAAAGATATCGACGGGAGGAACCAGCGGAAGCACGCCGGACGATATGGCTACCAGGATCAACACGATCCTGCAGAACCATAGTACATGTGATTATTTTGTTCTGTCCGGCGGCGCAAACGACAAGAACGATAACGTTCCGATCGGATCCATCAATGCTACAGCGACAAATACATTTATCGGCGCAGTAAAAAGCATTGTAAATAAAGTGCGGCTGAAATACGGAGGCGCTTGTAAGATCCTGCTTATGACGACTTACCATAGATATGATACATATAACTCTATCGGTAAGTGCGAAATGGACTACGTGAACGCGATGATTGAAGCCGGCAACTTCTGGTCCATCCCGGTATTTAATAACTATAATAACTGCGGTATAGCGCTTAATCATCCTTCAAGCTATCCGGAAGCGGATAAATGGGCGGATATTCATTACGCAGACGGAACAGGCAACCAGGGACACTTTTCTGCAGAAGCATATGAGTACATGACGCCGGTATATGCGCACTTCATTGTAAACGGAGCAAACACAAATACCGGTATCGCGCTGAATTACCAGAATGTCAGCGGGACGCTGTATAACAAAATGCTGTTCCCGAACGGTATGGTATTGATCGGCTTCCGGTCTTCCTTCAGTGACGTTGTGCTGAATGGCGGAGAGTTCGGAGGTAATAATTACTCGCAGGATATCACAATTACGATCCCGGAAAGGTT
>ODAJ012013383.1_pt1 | contig 11360 bp, 20 predicted proteins | sample 1539241 | NCBI WGS metagenome assembly ODAJ01 (sample SAMN02144231, study PRJEB22623) | gut metagenome | biome: sheep rumen | host: Ovis aries | place: New Zealand | reverse complement strand
TTCATTAATTTTATACCTCATAGAATAGCCGCCAATCCAGGGGGATAAAGTTAAATTATCTGCCCGCCAGAACTATAACGTACCTATTCCCTATAGCTACTATTCATTAAAAATTGTATCAATCTCTTGCATAAGCAAGTAAGGACGCAATGACTTAGCATCTAACATCCATTCATCATAAGGACAAGCAATATCAAAACGAATAGTAGAAGTTTTAAATTCAGGATTTAATTGATTAACTACAAAATCATCAAATACTGCTACAATATAAGACATTTTTTCAGTACTGTCATCAAAAATTTTAGGAATGATTAAAATTTGTTTATTTACTAAATCGGCCCCGTCAACATTTGGCTATTCTTTACCAGTTACAGGGTCTATTTCATCAAATGGATTCCGTGTTTGATATTTTAATAAACGACAAATACGCTAATTTGTCATCAACTTATTAGCAATTTTAAAGGTATTATCGCCCATTACAGCAAACCGGCGCTAGCCAGCTACATAAGGTTCTGCCATATTTTATCACCTTACCATATAGGAATAATTTGGATTTCTTTATTATATTGCTCACCATTAATAGTAGCGGTTAAAATACATTTTCCTAAATTATTTTTTTCATTTGCTTCAATTACACATTCATTATTATGCTATGAATAAATTTCAGCTAAATTATTATTAAGTGAAAATGTTACATTAGAAACTTCTATATTAGAACTTGCCTTTACAACATAAGTAGCTTTACGAGCTAACCTAATTTTATCCGGCCCCTCTATATAATAAGAAATATCCTAATTATCAGCCGCGACTTCAATCATAAATGTTAAAGTATCTTTCTATTCTTCAGATTCTGGTAAGTTCGGAAAATAAACATAAATCTCCGCTTGACCTTCACCAGTTGCTACTAATTCACCATTAACTGTTTTAGCAACATTGGTATTTTTACTTCTTAATTCATAATTTAATGAACTTAATACTAACGGCTATCCATTTTTCATAATAGTCATAGTAGGATTAATAGAATCTCCAATAGCAAATTTTTCAATTATTGGCGGTGTTACTACCTAATAAACTGCATGTTTATCAATATCAGCAATATCTTTATCCAAATCATCATAAATTAAGTTAACTTTATTTTCGGTTAGTGAAATATAAATAGTCCCAGGAACACTTGTAAAATCACATTCAATAGTATGCCAAGACTCGTCTTGCACTATAAAATTAGTAGCCCGGTCTATTGGATAATAAGGCATTAAAATTTCCGCATACTTATTTGGTTGTGGTGTAATAAGTGCATTCCAAGTTCTATAGTTACCTTTAATCTTGCTATCAACTGAACTTACTACATAAGCCCATGACTGTAGTAAATGCCCATCATTATCTATCCATTTTAGTAAATAATTACATCTAATTATCCAAAATGTTCTATATGTCCCATTTACTTTCTTTTCTTCCTAAACAATAATCCACTTTTCAATTGAACCATCATCTAAAGTCCAATTCATAATATCCCCAACTTTGAGTGGAATATCATTGGCTACATTTAAGAACATTATTTTTTCATATTCTTTATCTTTACTTGTAAGAATAATGCCATCAAAATAGATACCCCGTTCTACTGATAGCTATCTTACAGTATGAGGCGATTCCGCCATCCACTTATAAAATGACCTAATACCGCCATTTCTAATTCGTTCAGCTGTAGTTTCGCCAAGATGATTTATACGTGACTAATAAACACTATAATAGTTATTCATCAACTAAATCCCTTGTCTGCTCAAGCCCGTTAATTAAATTCATACACTCAAAAATAGTCTTACGAAAATAATCATAAGTCAAATGATGTAGTGAATTTAACTTGCCGATTAAAGCCCAATAGTTAATAGAGCTGGGTCCAAGTCCTTCTAATTCAATAATAATTGAATCAAGAAACTTTTCCCATTCTCCGTCTTTCTCCTTCTCACAGAGCAAACCATATAATCTACCTTTAAGTTTATCCTTATAACCCTAAAATGTCACATCATATGGCATTCTTTTTACCCGCCAACTTACTAAATAAATCTGCTGGCCGCTTAGAACGAGAACGATCATAAACCCCTTCGGCCTTATGAACTTCAAGTGCTATAGCAGTCTCTAACTTATTTAACTTATCTAAATGATTTGCCTATGAGAAGTCTTTATCGGCATACAACTAACGAATATTTTCCCAACTAGCAATACAACGTTTAACCCATTCGTGCTTCATATATAAAGCAAGAAGTTGAATTTCATCATTGGTTAAATCGCCTTTAAATTGCCTTGGCGGAGGAAGCCCTTCCTCAGTTGGTTCATCAAGTTCTTCAATTTCTAAATCAACACGAGGATATTTAAAACGGAACACTGCCATCTATAAGAGCTCTTGCCAATCCCGCTCTACAATTGCTAGCTCCTCTTCCAGTGTCCATTCATCCGCGGTAATACGTGCTAAAAAAGCATCATATACCTTTAAAAAGGGAGTAGCCATTTATTACTTTTCTTCAGCTTGATGCTTAATAGCAATTGCATTAATAACATCAACGCCGCAATACTTTTTAATTAGAGCGGTAAAAGCACCATCAGTTACATTATTATTAACTGCATACTTCACTACAGTTTCCTTTTCTGCAATACCAGCAGTAGGAATAAACTTTGCAAATGCAGTAATATCACGATCTTCAATCATCTTTTCAATCGTCTTTGCTTCTAGTGCTTCTTCTACTACTACCGCTTCTTCTTCTTCTTCAAGCCCATCAAAGCGAATATAACCGGCGCGTAGTAGGTTCTGTACACCAGCGTCAAACATCATTTCATCATACTACTCCTTTTCAATAGGAACAACACGACCTGGCGCAAGAGTACGGTTAAATCTAATATCTGGTAGGCTTACAACAACTGTTGCAGAGCTGATATTCTTAAGTGTAATTTTACCCATATAATATTCCTCCTTTTATCTCAAAGCTCGGGCGGGAGTAATATCCCGCCCGATTTTATAATTTAAAATTAATTTCCCTTAGCCTCGTCATATACAGCCTTGGTTAATAGACCTTCGTTGTAGCTCTCCCAAGCACCAGCATCAATGCCAGCGTTGTAATAAATTCCCCAATAGTTAGGAGTGCCAACTACAGCAACGCCGCACTTTACATAACCCTGTAGGTCAATGCTGTTGTCGCCTTCATGGTCATCCCATTCACGGAAATAAGGAGAACCTTCAAAACCTAGCTTTACAATCTTGTTATTCTGACCAGTGGGCATTACATAAGCGAAAGAAGGATTCATAACAGTCTTCTCATTCTTCTCATCGGTGAAGGACTGTGGTAGTACAACTACTGGTACGCCACGGAACTTGCCAATATAGCCGCGGTCACGTACTTCCTGCATATCAACGTCAGAAATCTTTACGCCAACAGCAGAAGGATTGGAGCTAGCATATACGATAGCATTAGTCATTTCAGCAGCAAACTCAGGAGTGCAATAAATTACTGGAGCGCCATAAGCGGCAACAGTATTGCAAAGCTTTACCATAGCAGCTGGATCAAAAGTGGTTGCAACTACCTTATTAGCGGCAGGACGACCAGCTAGATTCCAGGTCTGTAGTAGAGCTTCCTGTACCATTTCAAAAATACGGTCAACAATACCCTGTTGAATTACTTCATAAATATCAGTGATATTCTCAACGCCATCAAGATAACGCTCGAAATCAACATATCCGGCACCGCCAATAGCCTGTGTCCAGATGTCAAAACGATCACGATCAAGACGGAAGGTCTCATAGTTACCAGATTCGGTAGCACGAGTTACAAACTGGCGACCACGCTGCTTACCCTTGGTTACACGGAACTCAAGACGGTCGCCCTGACCAACGCGGACGATTTCGCAGAACATATCTAGAGCGGAATCAACGCTGCGTGGTAGTACTTCTTCTAGATTCTGCTCTAGAAGCTCAAATAGTTCAACCTTATTACGACGATACTTAGAACGGCTAAACTTGCCCTTATCGTCACATAGAAGCTTTACTAGCTCATCACGTAGAGCAGCTTCATAATCATAGTCGGCGGCAGCGAACTCAGCAGGAACTCTGCGGCCGAATACACCATTCATTAAAACTTGTAGATTATTCATAGTTCGCACCTCCCATTATACTCTTACCATCTGATACTTAACGCCCTTTTCGCCGTTAGGTACAGTGTAATATTTTACTACTCTGCCATAAGCACCAGCATAGTTCTGTGGTAGAGCCTTTACAAGTGTAGGAACAGCAGGTTTTGCACCAGTTGCAACATCAATAATTACATAAGCAGGAGCGCTAGTTAAATCGCCCTTTAGATAAGTATCTAAAGCAGTATCATTAGCAAAATTATCTGTGCTATACTGTAAGCAATTTGTGGTTACAGTATCACCAATACCTAGAATACCTACACGAGGATAATCACCAGCGATCTTACGACCGAAGGTCTTTAGACCATAATGGAAAATGTCATATTCTTTCTCAGCAGTATATACAATACCAATTGGCTTGTCAGTAGCAGCGGCAGGAGCATTAATAGCGCCAGCAGCCTTATCAGCTACAACCCACATACCATTCTCGCAAGGAGCATCCTTGGTGAAAGCAGCGCCAAGTGGAGTCTGAGAAACTACCATGCCAGTCTTTGGGAAAGCTACCTGATTTAGCTCTAGAGTGGCATACTGTTCAACAGGAAATCTATTATAAGCCATAACTTATTCCCTCCTTAATTTTTACGATATTTTTTCATAAGTAAGGCGAATTGAGATTCTTCTGGCTCTAAGAGTGGAACCACCGGGCTTTCTTCCACGCTATTGAGCTGTTTGTTGGCAAATGTAATTGCCAATTTACTTTCCAATTCATCATAGGAGAAGTCATTAGTCTTGTTCTTAATTTCACTAATTTCTTCCTCTCCAATAATTTTTTCATATTTTTCTACTAAAGCATTCTTCCGAGCATTTTCAGCGGCAGTAACCTGCTCTTGATAATTGTTTAAAGAAGCCCTTAGATCATTAATAGAATTATTTAAACCCTCAATTTCAGCCGCATGCGCACTTTCTAGCTCGGCGATGCGATTTTGTGCAGCTTCATAATTAGAATTTAATTCATTATAATTTGCTTGAAGTGTATCGAACTGCGCTTGTAGTGCTTCAAATTCAGTAGGTTCTGCAGCAGGCTCTTCGTCTTCAGCGGGAGTTTCCTCAACCTCTGCAACAGGCTCATCTTCAGCCGCAGGCTCATTGTTTTCAAACTCAACAGCGGGTTCTTCTTCCACAGGAGTTTCAACAACTTCCTCTACAACTTCAGGCTCTTGATTTTCTAAAGTTGGATCCATAGCTTGTTCTCCTCCTTTTGCATTATTTTCAGCCTCTTCAACTCGCTCTTTTAAAGATGACAAAAGTGAAGAGAACTTATCAAATTGATTTATATAATTTTCATCATTTTTAGAAAAGAATGATGAAACAGAAAAACAAGGTTCATGCTCACCAATTATACAAAAACCCAGCATCTTTGCGGTCTTGTATATATAATAGTATTCACCCTATATTTCTCCCCAATCTCCTGTAATACTATCAGGGTCAAGTTCCATAGATTGATGCTGCCCAGCAATTTTTTGTGCTTCAGAAAAATATTCTGAAAATAGTACTACAGAGAAAATAGCATAATCGCGCGCAACACCATCGGTATCTGTTAAAGTTTCCCACCCAAGAAAATCTTCAACATAACCATAGCCATTGGCTAATGTGGGACCAGTATGACTGGCCCAACTTTGTGTTTCTGGGTCAAAAAAACCAACAACAGGTGTATTGCCGCGGGTTGCACTTGTAATAAGTTGTTCTGCAACGGCATCGGTAATATAAGACCCATTACGATTAGCATATTTAGTAAATACAGCAACTTTTAGTCGCCCAGTATTAGGCTCTGTACTAGAAATAGCGGTAATTGGTGAGTTCATAACCTAGACATCAAAATAAATTGGTATTTTTCTATCCATAATTATCCCTCTTATCCAGCGGCCGCAATATTAGCCTGTGTTTTTTCTGATTTTTCGCCATCAGGAAGTTCAGGGCGACCACCTGTATTATTAGTGTCATCACTTGACTTCTGTGTTGTAGTATTTTGTGCTGATGAAGAAGAATTTCCTGTCTATTGATTAGGAATACCAGAAGTAGTATAAGAGGACTGTAATGGCACCATTTTAATAGACATTTCAAGAATATCATTTTCAAAATGCATTAGACTTAATTGATCGCGTTGTTTTACGCCCATAGCTACGCCCGCAAGCATTTTAGAATATCCATACTATGCACCACGGAAATATACACCCTACATTTCTTCTCTATTAAAGACCGTAATTGGTAAAATCTCAAAATCAAATGTAAGATTAGTCCGCGCAAATTTATCATTAATATGAAACTTAATCCAAGTCTCATATTCATTTAAATAAGCATTCATTAAAGTTTCATCCTTTTTAATAGCATAATCTAAAGCTGCGCTACCATCAGGATTGAATAAAATATGACTACGACCAAGAGCATCCCAGGCATTGTTTTTATATTTTTCAATACGATCGGCTGATTGAGTTGCAGCAGAGCTATCTTGGATACTTTCTAATTTTGCTTCACCAAATGTAGTTAATACGTCAACAGTATCTAGATCAGCTAACATAGAAGCAACAGAAGCATGAATATCTGCAACTTCTTCTAATTCAAATACTAACTCACCATTATTATCAATTGGCATTTGTTCAATTAATAATTTATGTAATTCATTTTCATCGCGCTTTTCTTCTCTCTTAACAGCATCAGTTAATTTCTTTAATTCTGGAATACTACCAATTAATGGTGGTACTCCATCAGTGGCAAAACTAAAACATACCCCTCCGCCGCCAGCTTCAATCATTACCCACGGGTCAGTTTGTTTCTTGCCACGCGTCCATTGTTTCCAAGCAACCTAAACAATTTCTGGAAAAGTAGAAACTACTTCAGCTCTTACCTTCTCATCTGGGAACTTCATAAAATAATTTAAATTAAATTCAAGAATATTTAAATTATTAAAATCCTTAAAGCGCGTGCGGCAATACTATATAGGCAAATCCTAAATAGTAGCTTTGTTATTTAATGTTCTTAAAATCCCATAATATATACCATTAATTAACCATTCAGTAGTAATATGAGAAAGAGTATTTGGCAAGTCTAAATTTTCAACAAATTCACAAGCTTTATAAAAAGCTTTCATTAACTAGGTTTCTGACCCTTTACCTTCCTAATATACTGGAATTACAGCAGTATCATATAAGGGTAAATGAGCCAAGAAGTCAATATTATTCCTATAATTGCTATTAGTTCTATAATAATAACGAGACAACTCACGCAAAGAGATTGTATCGCCTGAACGAATAATTTCTTCAATTTCAGCTAATTCAAAATCTTTTTGAACCGGTTCTGCATTTCTGTACCACCCACGAGAATAAGAACGGTCATTTAATGGTGCTCTTTCAGCTATTAATCTTTTATAAGATTTAAAGTTTCGTTTTTCATCGCCCAAATTACTCACCCCCTTTTGCGTGAAGTAAAGAATGTATAATTAGATATATTTTTTCGTATTTTCTTTTTTGCCGCTTTATCTTCATAATATTTTACTCTATATAAAGCATATTCCATTGCAGAAAAGCGGTCCTTTTCAATAGATTTAGAAATGCGTTCCACTTTAAACTAGTTCTAGACGCCGGTTGGTTTTAGCCGCAAGTTATTACATTCATCAATTAATCGAGAAGTCATTTCATAAGGCATTAAATAGACTCTTCTATCATAAAGAGACATTTTTTGACCTTTTTTAGTTTTAATTAATTTATCCTTTACAATTCTTTCATTTGCTAACAGACTTACTGTACCATTATTTATTTGAGAAAAGAAATTAGAATGAATAGCATCATCATTAGAAGAACCAGCTTTTATATCATATATAATAGCATTAAGTTCAGGACGAGGCTCTTCCGCTTCTACTTTCATTCCTGCGGGTAAATGATGGTCATTATTAAAGACGTAATAAGCTGGAAATTGCTCTCCAGTTTTAGCATTATAAGAAGGTAAAACCATAGCGTCTAATAAACCAATACCAGGTCCATTACCGTCAATAACAATTTCTTTAGGCTAAAATAATGAAATAAGCTTTTTCAATCTAGGAGCCTAATCAGTAATGTAATTTGCACCATGAATAACTTCAGTATATACTAAATTCTTTTTAAAACCGTCAGCTTGTGGTAAAACCTTAAAAACCATAATAGCAGTATTCGCTGAATAGCGAGCAACGTCTACCCCTATTATATAGAAAGTATTAGGATTAGGTGGATTCTCCTGTGCTTTGCGTTCGCATTTTAATAAAGTACGTCGCTTATTAAGCCTGCGAGAATCTAACCATGCATCTTTATTATTACCTGTCCAAATTGACAAATTTTCACGCGAGAATGAATCTTCACTAACGGTAGAGGAATAGCGTTGATCTAATAAGGTTGCTTTATCTAAAAGCCCATAATGTAAAGGGACTTCGTATGATAGGCCCCATGAAAAATACTCATCTGGCCGCAAAACAGCATTAATAGTTATTTCTATAAGTTTCTAATACATGAATACTGTTCTTTCAGCGCTAGTAGTAATAAATATTTGCGCGGCTGATGGTTCTTCTGGATTAAGAGTCCCATCAACTTCTCTTCTTTTAATATTCATTTGCGGCACCAATACTTCATTATATGGTATTTCTTCAATGAGTGCTGCTTCTTCTAGTATTGCGGCGGTGGCTCTTAAACCACGTGAAGTATCTTTAGAAACGACTGAAATCATAGAGTCATTCTTAAACCATAATTCATAGTAGTTACCACTAGCTTTTTGACCAGTTTTTCCATCTTCAGTTCTAACTTTTAATTCTTTTCGTAATAAAGGCCAATGCCTGAATATTTCTTCAAACTTGGCCTATGCAATCTTTATAACTGTTCCTTTTACATCAGATGCAATCATTATAGTTGAATTAGGCAATAAAATTGCACGTACAATCGCACTTAAATATGCAGTAAAAGATTTAGAAGTAGCACGTGTTGCAGTCCAAAAATGATAACGATAGCGCATTGAAGCACGAAGTGAAATGCGCTAAAATGGCAACAAATGAAAGTGCTTTGCATCATCTGGGTCCTATATAGCATCTAAAAATAAATCTGGATAAAGTAACCAGTAATTTAAGTAATTAGTAAAAAGTTCCTAATTAGCGTCTAAAAATTCACGAGTAAGAACTACGCCTTTTTCAATTGGAATACCATCTCTATAGCAAATATCAGTATTCTCATTCATTTAAATCACCGACGAGCTCATCTTCGCCTTCATATTCTATATCAGCAGTATCATCAAATTCAACTGCTTCATTCTCAATTTCTTCCAGACGCTCAGTCATATTATAACGAGCTTTTTTATCTTCTACTTGTTCGGCAAAATTACCTTCATTTATGACTAGCCGCTTTAAATAGTTCTAAATATTCTACATCATAAAATCTATTGAATCTTGTGGTTCTGTATGCCATTTTGGATGCCACCCCTTTTTTCCATAATAGACCATAAGCTCTCCAACTGATTCAAAGTCAGCCGCATTTTTAGCATTGTTAGCCTCAAACTTACAATCCTTAATTATGGCCGCAATAGCATCCATATCCTTTTTTACATCCAAGCCTTCGCGCATAGCTTTTTTCGCGCGCAATGTTAATTCGCAAAGATCACGGGCACGCGATTTAAGAATTGGAGTAGAAACATTTTGAGTGGCAATAATCTAATTATAATAATCTTCAAGGAATAGTAATTCTTCTTTAGTATATGATGGAGACCAGTCTTTTTTAAGCCGCCGCATTTTAGATTCAGAAAGCTTATCAATTTCATCATCAATTGTGCCTTCTTCACGGGCCAGCCGCCAACGCTCGTTCTCATCAGCCCAGCTTATGGCCGCGTACTTATCATCTAGTAACGTATTAAAATACGCACTTAAAGTATGCTCTTTATGTACATCATAAAGTTGAGTCCACTTATTCATATCAAACGGTAAGTCTAAATAGCGACACAAAGCATCAACTTCATTTAAATTGTCTTGCTTAATCATGGTTTCTAAACAGCTAGTACAAATTAGGGAACGATGCCCTGGGAAGAAAGGAGATTTAGTTTGTTGAAAATTATAGTCAGGTTTTTCCTGCTTGCATTTTAAGCACCTGCGTTTCTTTATTTCGCTGGTCATTTATGCTCTAACCTCCTTTTTCAATACGACGTAACTTTTCGCACTCTTTACAATTAGACGAAAAGCCGTCTTTTCTATTTTTATTACACACGAAAAATAGCTTATGACGTGGTAACTTGCGGCCGCAAGTATAGCATTCTTTAAGTTCTGATTCTGGAGTCTCGCAAATTAAGCGCCATTTTTGTGCGGTTTGCGCTATTTTATCGGGTATCTCTTTTGAAAGTATTGTGCATAAATAATTTTCAGTATATTTTAAGCCATATTGTTCCTATAAATTTTCAACAATTTCACCATACGGTACTTTATTTATTTTTTGCTCTAAAATGAAATCGCGCACTTCGGACAAGTGAGCCATTTTACGATAGCGTTCAAAGTCCCATATTAGCGTGCGGCCATAGGTATCTAATTTTTCATATAATTGGTCGTAGAGTGGGTCATACCAATTTAATAGTGCTTTAATATGAGCGGGATTTTCCCAATCAAAAGTATGGCGCTATACCACCCACTTTACTTCAGTTTCACCTGTCCAACTATTGACGCGGGTCTCATAATCTTCTAGCTTTTTAGAAACTGAACTTAAATATGAACTATCAACTTTGCGCTACCATTCATCAAGTGAACACCAATAAAAAGCATCAGAAGTCCAATCTATAAATTGTTGCTTAGGGTGATCCATGCCGAGGAAATGAAGTTCAGGGCGGAATACGTCCTTTAAGTAGTATTGATGACGCCGCAAATCCACCAACCAATGCTTCAACTAATAAAGACGATAATCGTCTTTAAGAATTGGGGTGGTATCGTCGGCCGCAAGCTTACCTTCATTAACTGCTATAGTGTGCTCCATACGGTCAATAGAGTCCCATAGCTCTTTCATATATGGAATATCGGAGTCGCCCGGATCAATTAGTGCGCCAGTCTTCTTATCATATTTTGGCTTCTTAATACAAGGCTTTGGCTTTTTATAAACCGATGGTTTGTGTCTTTGCTCAAAAGCTTGCTAGTCGGCCATTGGGTTTTCCAACAATTCGTCCAACGATAGCAACTTATCATCCATGGTTTTAAAGGTACTGTACCT
>ODAJ014764018.1_pt1 | contig 11361 bp, 10 predicted proteins | sample 1539241 | NCBI WGS metagenome assembly ODAJ01 (sample SAMN02144231, study PRJEB22623) | gut metagenome | biome: sheep rumen | host: Ovis aries | place: New Zealand | reverse complement strand
AGAAAAGTTTTTGCCTTGCAAAAACCTTCTTTCAAATCTTATTAATTCACTGTCAGGAGAATAAATTCTCTAATTCTCTAATTCTTGATAAAACTCACTAATTTTTAATCGGCGATTTTATCGATTTCTTTCTTGATGTCGCGGTTGAAGTCGCAGCCCATGGCGCGGATGCGACCTCGGGGGTCGAGGAGGATGTGATAGGGGATGTTGCGGATGCCTATGCGCGAGAGGTAGGGACTGGCCCATCCGAGATGGTCGCAGTGGTAGGTCCATCGGGTGGAGTCGGTGATGGATTTGGGCAGATGTTCTTGTTTGGGGTCGACATCGAGCGAATAGGTGAATACGTGGAGGCTGTCGCGGTGGTCGGACAGTGCCTGGCGCGTGTAGTTGTTGACGGAGGCTCCGCCGTATTTCCATTCGGCCCAGAAGTTGATGAGGAGGTACTTGCCCTTGTGGGCAGGGATGACGTCGTTCTTGGGCAGTCGGCCGCCCATCTTCAGGGGGCTCTTGCCCTGACGCGGCGAAGGGGGGATGACGGAGTCGGCACCCTCCACGACCTCCTTGCCCAGACTGAGGGCATCGCCCTGGATGTTGACTTCTTGTCCGCCGCGGGCCAGGAAGGAGAGTGTCATGTAGTTGGGATAGATGATGACGAAGGTGAACTGCTCGTCGTGCGGCACGGGTGCGGAATAGTCGAATCGCCCCTTGACGATGTGCAGCGTATCGATGCTCATGAGTCCGCCATCGGGACTATAGAGCAACAGGTCTGCCTGCGGCAGGTTCTGGAATTCGCCCCGGATGCGAAGTTGGCCCCGACGGGGGCCACAAGAGGAAAGAAGGATAAAAAGAAGAAGGAGAAGACCCCTCCCCGACCCTCCCCTTGCAGGGGCGGGAGTATATACTTTTGAAGAATGAGAAATATTCATAACAAAGAAAGATTCGTAATATATCTTATATATCCTTTAATCCTTTATCACAATATATCCTTTATGACAGTATATACTCCCGCCCCTACAAGGGGAGGGCCGGGGAGGGGTCTGGAGGGTCTGGTTTGTTTGGTTATCCAGTTACTTCACCAACCCAGCGATGGCGGTGGCGTACTTGGCGAACTCGAGGTCGTTGAGGGCGCGAGCCTTGAGGCTGGCATCCTTCTCGAAGGCCTGGCGCAGGTTGCTGACAACGGCGGCAGCGTCACCCGTGCGGGCAGCCAGTACGGCAGAGAGGTAAGAGGTGGTGGCGTCGGCGTTCTTCACACCGGCCAGGGTCTGACGGGCAGCGGCGTAGTCCTGATTCAGGATCTGAGCCAGAGCGGCAGCGTTGTTCTTGGCTTCGCCCAGGTTCTTGGCAGCCTGCTGGTAGTTACCCTTGGCAACGTTGTAGGCACCCATGACATCGTTGTAGGCATCGGCACCGAAGCCCTGACCGAGGAGACCCTCAGCCTCGTTGAGCTTACCGTCGCGCAGAGCCAGCAGGGCCTGGTTGGTGTTGACTTCGGGAGCGCGGCTGTTGATGTTGCGAGCCTTGGCCAGCAACTGGGCAGCCTTCTCGTAGTCACCCTCGGCGTAGGCTACGCTGGCCTGGTTGTTGAGGGCGCGGTAGTCGTTGGGGAAGAGCTTGGCGATGGTCTGGTACCACTGCTGCTTCTCATTGGGGTCGCTGACGAGCTTGTTGGCACCGTAGATGAGTTCCTCTACGCTCAGCTTAGAAGCGTCGTCCTTGTACTGCTTCACGATTTCCTCGTCGCTGCGACCGATGACCTGATAGTTCACGATCATGCGTGCACGACGCAGCTCGGGCATGATGCCGTCCTTGATGTCGGTGTAGATGTTGCTCATGTTGCGGATCTGCTGTTCGCGCTCCTCGGGGTCCTTATACATAGAGAGGACGGAGAGGATGACCTGCTTGTCCTGGAGGTTGCTGGCCTTGACGAGTTCCTGGAAGCCGTCCCAGTCCTCAGCGGTGTAGCGGGTGTTGATGTCGGCTTTCATCTTGATCTTCTGCAGTTCCTTCTTCAGGTAGTCGGAGCTGACGTTCTGACGACGCTCGGCGAGTTTCTCGTTGAAGGAGTACTTACCGTCGGGCGAAGCGTAGGCGCTGACCTCGATGGCATCCAGGACGCGCTTCTCGTTGTTGTCGTTGATGTCCTTCAGCACAGCCACGAGGTCCTTGACGCTGACGCTCTGGAGCTCGCTGGTGCGGAGGTTGGCCTGGTTGATGAGGAACTTGATGTTGGCCTCCTGCTTCTGCTGGATGGTGCGCTGGAACTTGTCGGTAGCCTGGGCACCGGTGGCGCCGTCGAGGCAACGAGAGATGAGGTCCTCGGTGGCGATGACGCCGTAGCCGATCTTGACCTCAGGAATCTGCTTAACCTTCTTGCCCAACTTGGCGTCGAACTTCATGTAGAGGTCGCTCTTGAGCATCTCGGGTGTGTAACGGAAGTTGGCCTTCATGCTGTAGGTGCCACCGACCTTGTACTGTACGGCGGTGCCGTTGCCTTCGACCTTCTCACCCTGGAAGGTTGCGCTCTCTGAGGTTACCTCGCCGCCCTGGAAACGGAGTACGGGGGTGCAGGTGACCACGGCCTTCTTCTTCATGTACTTTTCGGGGATGGTTACCGAAATCTGTGCGGGAACTTCACCGCTCTGCTCTACGAGGGGCGTGGGGGTTACCTTGAAATCGTCGGACGTGAGATTGCCCAACTTGCTGCAACTTGTCAGCACCACGGCTGAACCAAGCGTGAGGAAAAGAATTTTCTTCATCGTTAATTAAGTTTTTATATTAAAGAATACACTATTCGCACGCAAAGTTACACAATTCCTCTGACATAACCACGAAATTCTGACAAAAATTACAAATACACGGATTACAAAGACCACGAATTACTTTACGACCACGGATTAAACGGATTAAACGGATTACAGAGACCACGAATTTCACGAATTACTTTACGACCACGGATTAAACGGATTACACAGATTTTTTTTGACCACGAATTTCTCGAATTACACGAATTGGCTACGCCCTCATACACGCCGAAGGCAAAATTCGTGAAATTCGAGTAATTCGTGGTAAAATTTAATTCGTGGTCTTAAAGTAATTCGTGTAATTCGTGGTTCTCGTAATCCGTTTAATCCGTTTAATCCGTGGTCGTAAAGTAATTCGTGCAATTCGTGGTAAAAGTATAATCTGTGTAATCCGTTTAATCGTGGTAGTAAAAGTTTATTCGTAGATGAGGGTAGCGAGGTGTTGGGGGGAGAAGGTCTCTTGGGCGACGGTGAGGAGTCGTGGTGCGGTGAGGCCGTCAATCTCGTCGCAGAATTCCTGCAGCGTCTGGGTAGTGTTCTGGTGGAGCAGTCGCCGTCCCATGCTGATGGCCACGTTTTCGCCGTTCTCCCATGCCAGTGTCACCTGTCCCTTCAGTTGGCGTTTGGCGGCAGAGAGTACGTTGGGGGAGAGAGGTGACTGACAGAGGCGGTCCAGTTCGTTGTGCACCAGTCGCAGGCAGCGGTCGACGTCGGCGTGGTCGCAGCCGAAGTAGGTGGTCCAGAGGCCCGTGTCGGTGTAGCCCGTCAGGCTGCTCTCCACGGTGTAGACGAGTCCGCGCCGCTCGCGCAGCGACATGTTCAGTCGGGAACTCATGCCCGGACCGCCCAACAGGTTGTTGAGCAGGTAGAGCGACATGTAGCGGGGGTCGGAGATGCTGCACGAACGGGTGCCGACAATGACATGCGCCTGGTGGGTGGACTTGGTGACCCTGACGGGGAATGAAGAATTAAGAGATAAGAATGAAGAATTTGAGTTGCCATTAATTCTTAATTCATCATCTTCCCTATTAATTCTTAATTCTTCTTTCTTAATTCTTAATTCTTGATTCGCCGCTTTGATGTCAGCAAGCAGTCCACCCCGTGCGGAGATGGGGCCCACGTCGCCGAGGACGAAGAGGACCATGCGCGAGGGATGGTAGAGGCGGTCGGCAAAGCGGTGGAGGTCGGCACTGCTGTATTGGCGCAGTCGGTCGGCCTGTCCCAGGATGTTGCGGCCGAGGGGGTGATTGGGAAAGACGAGGGCCTCGAAGTCGTCGTAGATGAGTTCGGAGGGCGAATCGTTGTAACTCTCTATCTCGTCGATGACCACTTCCACCTCCTTCTCCAGTTCGCGCTGGGGATAGGTGCTGTGGAGGGTGATGTCGAAGAGGAGGTCGATGGCGCGGCGCAGGTGCTGGCGCAGACAGGTGCAGTAGTAGACGGTGTGCTCCTTGCCGGTGTAGGCATTGAGGTCACCACCCACTGCCTCCATGCTGTTGATGATGTGCCAGGCACGGCGATGCTCGGTGCCCTTGAACGACATGTGTTCGATGAAATGGGCCATTCCTGACTCTTCGGGGAGTTCGTCGCGGGTGCCGGCACCGACGGCGATGCCACAGTAGACGACCTGGCCGGGGCGGTGGTCGACGACGATGCGGAGTCCGTTGTCTAAGGTGAGAGTTTGCAAAAGGGGAAAAGGTTAAAGGGTTAAAAGGTTAAAAGGTTAAAAGGTTAAAAGGGGGCCTTAGGGGGCTGAAGGTAGAGGAGGGCCTCGGGACCGATGTTGAAGAGGAGGTCGACGATGCTGAGGTCGGACATGAAACCGTGGCGGTCGGAAAAGAGCTGGTAATAGGGAGGGAGAGAGGGGGCCGAGAGAGAAGAGCCTGTGAGAGAAGGAGCCGAGAGAGAAGGGGCTGAGAGAGAGGGGGCTTCTCGCTTGCTTAATTCTTCACTCTTAATTCCTAATTCTTCTTTTAGTATCATGTCCTGGAGGGCCTGGTTGTAGTCGACGAGGAATTCCCAGCGGCGTTCGTAGAAGGGGGCGAAGTCGTCGGCGTAGAACTCGAAGAAGGGGGTGCGGCCGTAGTTGCTGCGGAGGGCATTCCAGTGGAGGTGGCGCCAGTTGCCGTGGTCGCTGATGCGTATGTCGCGCATTGGGGTGCGATAGGGCACGAACTTCACCACGGGCACGGTGAGGGACATAGGTCCGTTGGGCGAGGCTATCCAGCAGCGGTTGTGGAGGGTCTGCTTACGGTATATCTCGTCGAAGTCTACCACGGCCGACGGGCACTGGGCCAGCCGGACGTAGTAGGATATGGGAGCCAGATAATAGGATGGGAGAATCATAGGATTTTATAGGATTGCCTAGGATGGCCTAGGATTGCCTAGGATGGCCTAGGAAGACCTAGGAAGACCTAGTTAATATTCTCCACCCAGCGGAACAGGCGGTTCCAACGGATGCCACCGCTGAAGAGACTGTAGTCCTTGTTGCGCGACATCCATATCATGATGGGCTTGCCCACAATGTGGTCCTCGGGCACGAAGCCCCAGTAGCGGGAGTCGGCGGAGTTGTGACGGTTGTCGCCCTGCATCCAGTAGTAGTCCATCTGGAAGGTGTAGGACGTGGCCTTCTGACCATTGATGAGGATGTCGCCCTGGGGGGTCACCTCCAGGGAGTTGCCTTCGTAGACCCGGATGCAGCGCTCGTAGATGGGGAGGTTCTGCAGATTGAGGGTGATGGAGGCTCCCTTGGCCGGAATCCAGATGGGGCCGTAGTTGTCGACCGTCCAGCCCTTGTGGCCGTTGAGGGGGTAGAGGACATCCGTCTCGTCCTGTTCGACGGGGGTGATGGACTTCACCAGGTCGGGGCGTGCCTCCAGGGCCTGCTTCATCTTGGCCGTCAGGGGGCAGATGCCGTCGCGGTACATGCCGTGTCCCCCACCCTGTCCGTAGAGGTCGTCGGCGGAGATGCCGAGTTCGCGCACGATTTCCTCGGGCAACATGCGGTCGGCAAGTTCGACGTGGTAGTTGTACTGCACGTTGTCGGGCTCCTTGTTGGGCTTACCGTCGAGGTAGACGATGCGGTCCTTGATCTGGAGCGTCTGGCCCGGCAGTCCGACACAGCGCTTGACGTAGTTCTCGCGCCGGTCGACGGGTCGCCAGGTGACTTCGCCGAACTCGCCGCGGTTGCCTTTTATATAATCGGTACCCAGGGCATAGATCTGGTTGTAGTACTGACGGCGCTGGAGGTCGGTGTAGGAGTCGAGGTCGGGGGCGTCGAAGTTTTGCTGATAGATTTGTCGGCCATACATATAGCAGAGCAGCGAATAGTCGCTGGCCTGATAGCGGAGGTCGAGGGCCACGGTGTCGCCGGAGGGATAGTTGAAGACCACGATGTCGTTGAGCTGTACGGGCTTGGGACTGGTGCGCTTGTACTTCCACTGGGGCCAGGTGATGTAGCTCTGTATGCCTCCGATGGGCAGCGTGTGCTGGCACAGGGGCATGCTGAGGGGCGTCATGGGGCCGCGCGGACCGTAGCTGGTCTTGGACACGTAGAGGTAGTCGCCCACGAGGAGACTCTTCTCCAGACTGCTGGAGGGAATGGTGTAGTTCTGGAAGAAATAAATATTGACAAAATAGACGGCCACGAGGGCGAACACGATGGCGTCGACCCAACTCATGATGCCGCGGGCCACGGGGTCCTCGAGTTCCTTCCACCAGCCCCACTTGATCTTCTTCGTCACAAAGGCGTCGAACACGAAGGGTACGGCGATGAAGCCCCACCACGAACGTATCCACAGCAGGAAGGCCACCAACAGGAGGCACCATATTATACCTTGCGCCCAATCTTTCCAGGTGCGCGGTTTCTCTTCTATCTTTTTCATATCATTTTTTTTGACTAGGATTCCTAGGATTTCTTAGGACTGCCTAGGTATGCCTAGGATTTTCTAGGATTGCTTAGGAAAATTAAAAATCAAACAAATCCTTCATGGTGAGGAGGCCGGTGTGCTGTGCCGTGTACTCGGCGGCCATGACGGCCCCGAGGGCAAAGCCGCGGCGGTTGTGGGCATCGTGGGTGATGGTGATGAGGTCGGCCTCGGAGTCGTAGCGCACGGTGTGGATGCCGGGGACCTCGCCCCGACGGATGTCGTCGACGCGCAGGAGGCGGGGGTCGGTGGTCTCCTCGGCCCAGTCGTCCTTGCGGTCGAGTCGTTCCACGATTTCCTCGGCCAGGGTGATGGCGGTGCCGCTGGGATGGTCGAGTTTGTGGACGTGGTGGGTCTCCTCCAGTTCGACGTCGTACTGCGGGAAGCGGTTCATCAGTTCGGCCAGGTAGCGGTTGACGGCCGAGAAGATGGCCACGCCGACGGAGAAGTTGGAGGCCCAGAAGAGCGTCTTGCCGCCCTCGGTGCAGGCCCGGCAGACATCGTCGCCATGCTCCTTGCGCCAGCCCGTGCTGCCACTGACGACCTTGACCCCTTGCTCCCAGGCACGGAGGTAGTTGCCGTAGGCGGCCTGCGGCGCCGTGAACTCGATGGCGACATCGGCCGAGCGGAAGGCTGGACTGTCGAAGTCCTGCTGGTTGTCGATGTCGATAACACACACAATCTCATGACCACGGCTGAGGGCGATTTCCTCTATCATGCGACCCATCTTGCCGTATCCTATCAAGGCTATTTTCATGTTATTTGAATAAAAATTTCTGCAAAGATAGGGAATATCGGCGAAAAAGCGTACTTTTGTTATGTTTTTTTAAGAAAAGAGATGAAATGGAGCGACTTTTGCACTACGTCTGGCGCCATAGGCTGCTGCCCCTGAAGGCACTGCTGACCACCGACGGCGAGGAACTGGAAATCGTGGACCCCGGACTGGCTAACAACAATGCGGGGCCCGACTTCTTCAACGCCAAAGTGCGCATAGGCACGACCATGTGGGCCGGAAACGTGGAGATACACCTGCGCTCGAGCGACTGGTACCGACACGGACACGAGACGGACGAGGCATACAACAACGTGGTGCTGCACGTGGCCAACGTGGTGGACTGCGAGGTGAGAACGGAGTCGGGGAAACGACTGCCGCAACTGCAACTGGACATACCCGCCGACCTGGGCTCGCGCTACGAAACGCTGCAGAAGACCGAGGACTACCCCCGATGCCACCGCATCATTCCCCGCATAGACCCCTTCAAGGCTCACGCATGGATGGACACCCTGCTGGCCGAACGACTGACGGAACGGGCCGCAATGGTGGAGAAACGGCTGCAGGAGACCCGGGGCAACTGGGAGTGGGCACTGTTCGTGACCCTGGCACGGAACTTCGGGTTCGGACTGAACGGCGACGCCTTCGAAACATGGGCTCGGCGGATTCCGCTGGAACGCATCGGCAAACACCGCGACGAACTGTTCCAGATAGAGGCCATATTCCTGGGCATGGCGGGACTGCTGGAACCTGAGGCCCTGCCACCAAACTCGCGCGAGGAGGGACAGGCGGACGAATACTTCCAACGACTGCGACGGGAATTCCAATACCAGTGCCGACTGTTCGACCTGGGGGAGACGATGTCGTACAGACAATGGAAGTACCTGCGACTGCGACCGCAGAACTTCCCGCACATCCGACTGGCGGAACTGGCCTGGATGTACCACAAGGGGAACATCGGACTGTCGCGCATCATCGACGCCACCCTGGACGACAAACCGCTGGAACGACTGTACGACCTGCTGCAGGCGACGACCTCGGACTACTGGCACCGACACATCATGTTCGGACGCTGCGTGGACCACCGACAACTGCACCTGAGCCTGCAGACGCAGCACTTGCTCATCATCAACACGGTGCTGCCGGTGCTGTACGCCTACGCCACGGACCACGACGACTGGAATCTGCGGGAACGGGTGATTGACTTGCCACGACAACTGCCGGCGGAACGTAACCACATACTGAGACAGTGGCAGACCTGCGGACTGCAAGCGGACAGTGCCGCGGACAGCCAGGCACTGATACAACTGAAACGGCAATACTGCGACCGACACGACTGTCTACGGTGCAACTTCGGATACGAATACCTAAAAAACAATTGACAACCACGAATGAATTTTACGACCACGAATTACTCGAATTAAACGAATTACTTTGCGACCACGGATTACTCGAATTAAACGAATTACTTTACGACCACGGATTAAACGGATTAAACGGATTATGAACTTAGACAAGGGATTACTTAGACCACGAATTACTCGAATTTCACGAATTTTGCCTTCGGCGTGTATGAGAGGACAAAAAATTCGTGAAATTCGTGTAATTCGTGGTAATCTTTTAATTCGAGAAATTCGTGTAATTCGTGGTAGTCTTAATCCGTGTAATCCGTTTAATCCGTGGTCGTAAAGTAATTCGTTTAATTCGTGAAATTCGTGGTAGTTTTAATTCGAGTAATTCGTGGTAAAATTTGATGTAATATGAAGTATAATGAGTTAAGAATGAAGGTACGCGATTATGAGTGCGACCTGCAGGGCATAGTAAATAATGCCAATTACCAACACTACACGGAACATGCGCGGCACGAGTGGTTGCTGAGCATGGGCGTGTCGTTTGCCGACCTCCACCAGCGGGGCATAGACTGCGTGGTGGCGCGCATCACACTGGCGTACAAAACGCCACTGCACAGCTGCGACGAGTTCGTGGTGCGCACACGGGTGGAGAAGGAGGGCGTAAGGTACGTCTTCCACCAGGACATCGTGCGACTGCCGGACGAGAAACTTTGCTGCCGAGCCAAAGTGGACATCGTGGCCGTGGTGAACGGCGAACTGGTGGCGAAGTGCCCGGAACTGGATGAGTTATTAGGAGAGACTAAGAGAGACTAGGATAACCTAGGATAACCTAGGAATGCCTAGGAATACCTAGGATAACCTAGGATTGCCTAAGATAAAAAAAAGCCTATGAGCGACGAAATACTTTATATGATGGCACTGACGTGCGCCCTGCCCTACCAGTCGCAGGTGCAGCGGCAGTTGCTGGAGGAGGCGGGGTCGGCAAAGGCCCTGTACGAACACCGGGGTGAACTGCGCGACATGATGCCCGAGGTGAACGAACGGCTGGCGGCCATCGTGGCCGGCCTGGACAGCCACATGGGCCGGGCCGAGGAGGAAGTGGCCTTTGCCGAAAAGAACCACATACGCATCGTCGGACTGCACGATGCCGACTTCCCGGCCCGACTGAACGAGTGCCTGGATGCACCCATCCTGCTCTACTACCGGGGCTCGGCGGACATGAACTGCCGCCACACGCTGAGCATCGTGGGGACACGCAAGGCGACGCAATACGGGTGCGACTTCTGTCAGCACCTGCTGGCCGACCTGAAGCGGATGTGCCCCGACACACTGGTCGTGAGCGGACTGGCCTACGGCATCGACATACAGGCGCATCGGCGCGCACTGGAGAACGGACTGCCGACGATAGGCGTGCTGGCACACGGCCTGGACCAGATATATCCGCCCATGCACCGACAGACGGCCATAGAGATGCTGGAACAGGGCGGACTGCTGACGGAATACATGAGCCGCAGCATACCGGAGAAGCTGAACTTCGTCAGCCGCAACCGCATCGTGGCGGGCATGACGGACGCCACACTGGTGGTGGAGAGTGCGCAGAAGGGGGGCAGCCTCATCACGGCACGCATCGCAGGCGAATACGGTCGCGACGTGTTTGCCGTGCCGGGGCGCATCGGCGACGGCGCGTCGGCAGGTTGCAACCTGCTGATCCGCGACAACAGGGCCGCCCTGGTGCAGTCGGCGGAGGAACTGGTGAAGGCCATGGGCTGGGCCACGGTGCAAAAAGAGAAACAGCCCGTGCAAGGCGAGCTGTTTCCTGAACTGTCTGCCGATGAAACGGCCGTTTTCCGTGCCCTGAAGGGTTGCGACGGCAAGCATCTGAACCAACTGGCGGTGGACACCGACATCCCCATCGGCCGACTGACGAGCCTGCTCTTCGACATGGAGATGCGCGGCCTCATCCGTTCCATGAGTGGCGGCACCTACCGCCTTTTAACCTTTTAACCCAAGTACAGTCTCCACGCCGCCATGACATCGAACATGCGGGGATGTTGGCAGTTCTCGATGCGACTGATGGCGCAGACGAGGGGAATCATGCGGTCGGCATCCAGGGGGTCGATGACGTCCTGGGGTGAGAAGCCCGTGAGGGCGCAGACGCGGGCGGTGTAGAGTCGCCGGTCCTGGCCGTCGGCATCGGGGTCCCATTGGGTGAGCAGTCGGGCCACCGTGGTGAGATGGCGCCGCCACACGAGTGTGCGGATAGTGATGAAGGCGGCACGGTAGCCATATATCGGGTTGCGAAACTGATATTCGTCGCGGTCGGTTTGCTGTGGACTCAGGCCTTGCCATATCCACCCTGTCCGACGCAGGTGTAGCGGGTTGTTGTTTTTCATCTTCGAAGCATTCTTAATTCTTAATTCAATTATTTATATGTCAAGAATTAGAGAATTAGAGAATTTTATTAAGGTGTCAGCAACTGAATTATCAAGAATTCGAGAAAAGTTTTT
>ODAJ011935934.1_pt1 | contig 11363 bp, 3 predicted proteins | sample 1539241 | NCBI WGS metagenome assembly ODAJ01 (sample SAMN02144231, study PRJEB22623) | gut metagenome | biome: sheep rumen | host: Ovis aries | place: New Zealand | reverse complement strand
TTAGGCTGAAAGCGAACAGGAAAGACAAAAAAACTTGCTTAGTTTTCATAATCTTACTATTTATTCAATTAATTTTTTAAAAACAATGAAATATTAAGGGTACAATTGTTGCGATGATACACAGTCGTCATCGGTCAGCCCTTGTCTGGAAACAATATTATATTAAGTGAATCAGACACATCATTTCACGAAAGTGGGTCTGTAAAAATAAGAATCGTCGCCCATCGGTATGGCGTTTGCATCGAAACCAGCCCAATCAATCGTAAATATCCGGTGCAAGCTGTCGCAGTAATAGTGGAGGAAAATTCTTGCCTCCGCACCGTCCGCTCCAATGGTCAAAGGAAAGAAACGGCTGTTATACTCCTCCTCGATTGTAGGAGGAGTGAGTCCTCTCACTTCGTCGTTCATCGTGGCACACAGCAAGTCATTCTGAGTCATATAAGGCTCCAATTCATTCTGCATCAGTATTCTCACCGACATAGTCTGTTCCCAATTGTCATAATCAGGATATTCCCATGCCGGTCTTTCATCAGTGCCCGGTGTGATAACCAAGGTGGTATTATCGTTGCCACCCTCACCGCCGTTGCCGTTATCATTACCACCGCCGTTGCCGCCGTTATCATCGTCGTCCGACTTTGAGCAACCCATCGCCACAAGGGCGAGGGTTGCTATAATCATCATTATTTTTTTCATTATTTAATAAATTGTGCTTTACCGTTATGAATATAAATACCTGACTGCTGCGGTTTTTCCGCAAGTTTTATACCAGAGAGAGTGTACCAGTTGCCGTCGTCGGCAAATTCATCCAAATCGGCGAAATCAATCAGAGTTGGCTGATCAGGCGATCCCAGGACCGCATCGGCCTTATAGCCAATCTTGCTACGAGTGACAGCCACCACCTCGTTGTTCCGCTCAATACAGAAGGATAGATTCTGAGCCAGATCCTCATCTACTCCGACATTAAGATAGAATACACCTTCTTCGTCGGCAGTGGCAACACCACAACGCTCAGCACCGTTGTATGCCACGAGTGTGTCGCCCTCAATCGTCTCCACTCCGACCACATTAGCCACAATATTCATGGTTGTTGCCTGCACATTGTGTCTTGGTGCCACATTGCTCACACCACTGTAGCGGTTGTCACCGTAGTAGAGCGGATAATAATAAGAGTGCTCAGAGTCTTTCAAACGTTTAAGCATATAGCCCTTTCCTGTCTCCATATAGCGCAGGTTGCCCTTCCAGATAAGGTTGCCCGAACCGTCACGGCTTAAAATAGAGAAAGCATCCTGGGATTTCAGCACATCACCCTCCGAGGCATCCGTCACATAGCCAGACATAGCCTGAGCAATCGGGAGATTAATCGTGGAGAGGTATGCGATACGGTTCCATCCTTTCTTCACTGTAATAGGTGAGAAATAGCAAGGCAAACCACCAATAAATGCTTTTTTATTGTCAACAGAGAAAATCCGGTACATAAGGGTCGGATTGATTTCAACAACTTTATCTTCCTCAGTCCACCTATATCTACGAGAACCAGACGACTCTTCACAGAAGAACTTAAACGCAGTCTTCCCGTGTACAATCTCCACGATGTCACCCGGCATCCATTCTGCTGCTCCGTATAGGAGTTCCCCAATGGTTGTAGGTCCGAGTGGAGCGGCTGTGAATGATACCCAGTTCCATCCACTGGCCAGGTCAAGCGTGGTAACCTCATCGTATGTGTTAGAAAGCACCACAGGATTCTCGGCAGTGCCCACAACAGCGTTACGTTCGAATGTGTAGGTTTTGCCGTCTTCAGGCTCAAGTTTATAAATCTTACCGCTGGAAGCGTCATAGAAACCGAAGCTCAACTTAGTTGACCGGTTAGCATGACCATAGATAATCATATAAGCCAGTGCCTCGTAAGCATTTGCCGTATCGTCGACATCTATATTAGCCACGCCCAGCACTTCCTGATTCTCTCCGAAAGCAACAAGAATGTCGTTACTGTCCTGGGCAATGACACTGTCAATCTTCACACGTGCAACCATTTGCATCGTCTGGTTCTCATTCTTGAGGTCGTAACTTACCTTCCAGTCGGGAGCCTCACCCGTCACTCTCACATTGAGCGCCAAGGATTCTGCCATACCATTCTCACCCACAAGCGATACCACTTCATTGTAAGTACCGATATTGATAAACGGTGAAACGGTGAATGTGACTTTCTGCTCGTCGAGCGGTCCGATTGTACCTTCGGTGATTGAAGGAGTTATCCAGATAGGAATGTCTCTAAGTTCAAAGAACTGGTTCTCTCCGCTCAGGTTCTTGATAGTGGCTGTAATTTCCACACCATAACCATAAGAAACGGAGACATCCTCATGTTTCTTGTCCCAACGCAACGGGTTTCGATACACATATACATTCATCGTGAGCGGACTATCCATGACGTTGCCGTTCAGGTCGGCCACATCCCTCACGGTGACATATACATTGGTCTTTTCAATCTGTGTATCCGGCACATCCAGGTTGATGAGCAGTTTATTGCCATCGGCAACAAAACTGTATTTGACATTATCAAGCTGGCTTAACCTTGCCATCGGAGCATAAACCTTCTTGTCAGCAAAGGCATTGGCCACTGGGAAAGGAATGATGGTGTCGATTTCTGTCTGAATGATATTTCCCTGATTATCGATATAGCGCTTAAGACTCACTCCAGTAGGCATGAGATTCTGGGAATTATCGTCCTGTTTCTGCGACATTCCAAAGTCAAGGTAAGCAAGGAGGGCGGTCTCTGTTCCCTTCGGCGTCTCGGTAGTGTAAGTCTTTATCAGATTCTGAGGCAATGCGCTTGCAAATAGTCCGATTTCATCAACATATCCAGTCAGCACATCCTTGCATTGTCCATTCTCATCATAAGTAGCACCTATTGCAAGTCCGTTTCCGCTGATACCACCCACACTGTCGGCAGGGAATGAAGCATAAAGGCGGTTGTCAAGATAGATATTAGCCACATTACGCGAACGCTGCACCGTCATCGCATAATGATGCCATGCTGTCATGGACAGGGTGTCAGGAATAACCACCTCATATCCGTTAGAACGGAAGACCAAGAGGGAGTCTCTTACTCCGATATTGAAGTGCTGGTCGGCCATCTGTTCTGTCTTTGCCTCACCGTTGGAGAGGATTGTTCCGGACTTCTTATCCGTTCGGAACCAGCACATCAGCGTGTAGTCCTCATGCTCTGAACGTTCGAAGCGTTTAGGAGCAAGCTTGATTCCCTGGGTTCCGTCAATCTTCATGGAGACACCTTGCGGCCGTTTCCATGTGTGTCCGTAGAGGTTCAAGTCGTTTGCTCCTGCAGCATGGTCGTAACTGTAATCCCCTTCTCCCTCATTCAGCCGGTAGTAGGACATCAGTCCATGCTCATATCCTGTCAGCACCTTCTGCGAGTATTTGGAGAGTTCCCCTGCACTCAGACAACGGTTCCAGATTCTGGCTTCAAGCATATTACCCTCAAAGTTGTTCCATTCTGTTGACTCATCCAGTGCTTCTGAATAGCCGAGAACGATGTAGCTGTTTCCGTCATAAACGCCTTTCACCGTACCGCCTCCAATCTTGATTTTTCCGTCGTAGAGGCTCACCGTCATTTCATCAGCACCTTGCTGAACGCTAAAGGCAACTTGATGGAGCCCGTTAAATTCAACTTTCTTGTCGGATATGATAGGCTGGTCGTTAATCTCGACAATGAGTCTGCGGTCCGGGGTGACACCGAATAACATTCCCCTCTTATCACCTCCATGAACGAAGAAAGCCATCTGCTTCCCGTTGTCAACTGGATCTACCATCATATCAATGGTGAAACTCTTTCCAGTAAGGTTACATTCACCATTTGTGAATGCCACGGACTGTCCTGAGAACTGCAGGGATGTTGATAAAGATATATCATTACCGACAGGAGTTCCCAGCACCTCAAAGTTGTTGGCCTTGCGCAGATAGTTGCTGGCAATAGGCTCGGAGAACGTGATTTGTATGTCGTCACCTATTCCTAAGATACCGTTGACAGGGGTTGGAGTTCCAAACACCTGTGGCCGGCGTGTGTCCTTGATTCCCGTCAGAATATCAGAGGATGCAGTAAGGAATCCGTTTCCGTGCCTGCAATAAACCACTGCCCTCAGGTCGTAATACTGTTCGATAGGATCAATCTCTCCATAGAAAGAAGCAATGATGGCTCCGTTGTCAGGAATCATGTCACACACACCACTTGCCTTTTCCATGAGTTCTTTGTCGTTGTAGAATGAGCACACGTTCACCCAGTCTTTGTCTCCCTGCGTTGAGAGTTTGTATTGCAGCTCGATATGGTCGAAGCCTCTGTAGTTCACGTTGAAGCCTTCAATCTTCACAGGCATATAGTACATCTTCTGCTTGTTGTCATAACTGCTCTCGGTATTGATAACCCACTTATCGCCCGGCGTGGAGATTTTCACCTTGCCTGCAGTCGGTACGAAGTGAGCAGTGAGATACACCGTTGAAATCCTTACTGGGTCATCTGGATCGTAGAACGAAATACCCACATTCTCATAATCAAAATCTGAGTTGGGATAGATTTCCACCTGCTTTTTAGCTACGGTGCCTACAGGGAACAACGTGATTGATTCCCCTGTGCCTGTGAGCGGATTGCCGTCAATGAAGACTTTAGCTCCCTTGCCGTTCGTTGTGTCACTGAGGAAATATTTGAAAATAAGGGTCGAGGCTTCCGCATAGTCGCTTTCATTTGCCATATAGACAGTAAACCTGGCTGGTTCGTCGAACGGCACGTTGCTGACGGTGGTCTGCTCAGCCCAGATTTTCAGGTTGTCAATGGCCTTGGTCTTCGCGTCAATCACTGTTCCTGGGTTATACCACTTAGTCACCCTTTCGTCCTCGTATGGCTGGCATGTGGCACCGCCCCTTGTCCGGAATACAAAATTGGAATAAACGGGGGTTTTGCCTGACTCCATATAACCTATTATCGGAGTTTTGTCCATATTCTTTAGTCCCTCAACTGTGAAATTATAGAATGCGTTGGATAAACCTTCATTGGCAGTGTCCATCTCATTCTCGTTAGCAGCCAAACGGTATACATCTACATTGAGGCTTGACTTGCTTGACGTAGAAAGGGTGAAGCCAATTTTCTTACTGTTTGACTTTGATAGTCCATATTTATCATTAAGAGTTACATTCAGAACAGGAAGGAATTTCAAAGTGTATTCTGATGAGGCTGCACCAACATCAGTAACAATCAGATTATCTGTATCATCTAGAATATTTCCTCCTTCTGGCAAGTACGCTGTCTCTGTGCCCTCCGTAATGGCTTTACCCAAGATTTTCACAAGTTCTTTTCCTACCAGCCCTTCCCATAAGCCCACGCCAAGGCCTCCGTTACCCACAATCGGCCATTTCAGTTGCCGTGTGCTGTTTTCTCCCACAGTAAACGTTTCACTGTACTGTATAGAGGTGGCTCCGTCGAAATCATAGTTCTTCACAAGATTCTTAGTCTGCACATTGATTTTCTCCTCTTCGTTTCTTATGAGGAACTTCGCCCACTGAAGCAACTGCTTGTTGATGGCATTGATACTGTCTGTGTACATCTCCGTATCTTTTCCCTCAGGAAGCACTTGAACATATTCGTCAACACCGAATTTAGGGTCGGAACGATCTACATTGCTCACATAATAAGGAATGCCATTTTTGTTTGCCAGTTGCTGAGCGAACGCCATCGAGTCTTTGGGTAAGATGAGCGAGTTTCGCGCCTTGATAAGTGCCGGCATCAGTTCGTTTTCAACATAATGCTGTGAATGAATGAATGTGGAATTAACCTTGGTGCTTACACCCATCACCTCGTCTCTGACAAGATAAACCTTGTTGCCATTGGCATCCTTTCCTTCTGCAAGTTTTTTCACAGTGGCGTTTTTCACGGACACCTTCACACCATTCTCAGTCTTGAAAGAACCGCCTTCCTGCATCGTCAGAATCTTATATTGTCTTTCAGGGACGACGCGTACAGCAATGGCATCCTGAAGGATGACATTCTGATTCGTTCCGATAAAGAGGTCGGCCTTGGGTCCGACCCATTTCTTTCCACTTGATGTCTGGACACGCTCTGTAACATCCATGTTGTAATTATATGTCCAGTTACCATTGAATGACAAGACGACATCGAGGGCGAAAGTGGATTTCTTATATGCTCCGTCAATTGTTCCGTATTCCACACCAGTTGCACCGAACGATGGAACGACTACTGTTCCTGTATAGTACGACTGTTTAACAGAATTAGTACCTCTGAGTTTGAAACCCATCTGTGCGTCCATAGTCGCATTGTAAGTGTAGCTTAATTTCGAGCCGGCTTCAATATACGACGAACTTCCGCCTCCTGGAGGGTCTCTAAGAATATCGAAAAGAATTGGTATTCCTGCAGCCATGACAGTCTTTCCCTGTGGTTTAGGCTTTGTCACCATCACATATCCCTTAAGTCGCTCACCATTAAGCGGCTTAACATCGAAATAGGTGCTGTCGTATTCCAGCGTGATGCTTACATCCCTAAGCGCCATATCGTTCTCCAACGTAAATGTGGTGTTGTCGGGTGTGAAGATATACGCGCCCTTTCCTGTATTGTCGAGTTGAATAACTTGTTCATCAGTATCGCTGACCAGCCTGTTGCGAATCACGACTGTTCCCGTGTCTAACTTAACGATGTCAAGTTTGCCATGGTTGTCGTTGTTGTAATAGTATTTCTCACATGCCTGTAATGTCCATCCGTAGGGAGAACCGGCCATGAACACGGGATGTCCTAACGAATAGCTGTTGTCGGCGGCATTCCACACCATCACTGTGTCTTTCTGTCCGATATTATCTTGGGCAATAGAATATTTCACACCATAATACGATTCGTTGTTACCATTGAACTGCACGACATCCAAAGTAGGCACAGAGTGATAAATGCGGTTATAAACAACGGTATCTCCTTGGACATTCTTGGAGAGGTCAAGCGTTTCACCCACCTTTCCTTCCTGGAAAAGCGTTGGATAACCTGTGGCAGAAATACTTGTGATTTTATATCTGGTCGGCCTCAGCCTCATCTCATACTCACCTGTTTCATTATCCATCTTAACGGTGATAGAATGAAGGGTGCTGTGCACCACGGTCAGATTCTGCTTATTTTGCCCAAAGGCTATAGAATCAGTACGTTCCTTCACTAAATCATTTTGCTGGTCACGGACAATATATGAAGCATTGTCACCTTCCAGCTGCATAACAATGTTGATGTTGTCGCCAAGATTGTTCACAGACCTTGACTTGCCCAGTTCAAGACCGGCCTGCGCATTTCCTCCTATAACCCTACCGTGGAGCACAACCTCTGTGCAGTCCCAGAGATAAACCTCCGACTTGTTTGCCACCCAGTCCCAGTCGCGCTCTTTACCTTTGGCTGCATCTGGCACCAGCAGATACCCATCGTTTTTGAACACATGGCCTTCTTTCACCGCCTGCACTTGATGGACACCTTTCGGGATGCTCACCTCGAATGCTCCCTGACTGTCGGTTTGGTATGGATTACCATTTGCGTCTGTAATGGTCACTCCGTCCATCTTGAACTCAACGCCGGGAACAGGAATGCTTGAGCCGTCATAATACACATTACCGGAATAAACGAAGTAGTTATCCACATAGAAGATGACATTTGTAAATAAGTTCTTTTTCGTGGTGAACTCCAGATTCTGTGAATCTACGTTGAAAGAACCGCCGTCGGTCTGCACCATGACTTCAAACTGTCCAGTGCCCTGATATTCGAGCCCCGCCAGTTCGAAGTAGCCACTGTCGTCGGTCGTTGTGGTATATTCTTTTTTATCGGTTTTCGAAATGGCAATTATAGTATATCCTCCCATTCCGGTTCCGTCGGCAAGCCGCAGATAACCTTTGATCATACCTGTAGGCTCACATGCACCGGTGGTGGTGGCTGAATTCACAATCATACCCTCACACTGGAACACCGACTCCACTTTATATTCGTAGGTGTGCTGTGGGTATGGAGTGGTATCCTCATATCTCATCAGCGGCAAATTCGTAACAAGCGTGTCCCAGTCCTGTGTTACGGACATCTTGTCACGTCTGAGCACTCTGTAGTAGTCGTGCTCACCGCCATTGCTGTCCCATTCCAGAAGCACACTGCTCTGCCGTACGGTGCTTCTGAGATTCTTCACACTGTCGGTGTTGAGGAACCAGTATTTCGCATCATCGCCCGTCTCCTTTTTCTTCACACTGACGGCAAGGCTGTCGGGATAATTACCCTTGTCATCCTTAAATGTATTACAGATTGGCAGATAAGAGCTGCCACGACGGACCACGAGTTCAAACTCATAATCCACACACTTACGAGGCAATGAGTAGGTGTAGGTGTGGTTCTTAAGGGCGTTTTCGTCCGACGACAGGTCAACCACATTGGTGAATGTTCCACTGTCTGATTTCATGTGGACAACCAGTTGCAGTTTTGCCTTCGAATCCCAAAGTGTGAAAATTTTCTCGTCAGGCACAAAGAACGCGTATGAAGCACACGATTTCCCCTCTTTATAGAACAAATCATAGCAGGTTGAGAGATTTTTGGACTTAAACACTTGGTCTTCAGGCTCTTCTATAACCTTGTCAGCAAAATTGAGAATGTAGCTCTTGTCGTCATACCCAGCCAGATACAATCTCTGCGTACTAAGACCTAAATCAGAAGTTAAATAATGGATGGTATTCGGGGCATTGAACTTGTCGCCTACTGAAGGAATGTACCTCGAGTTCATACCAGAATCGTCGCCAAATGCCTTGAAGATGGCATGCCAATAATTAAAATAAGGTGGCACCATCTTGTAACCTTTGATGTTTTTTTGCTGGAACAAATCAAAATACCGATCCTGATTCCATCCTAAAAGAGAAATCGTATAATTGTTTCCGTCAAATGCAGGCTTGATCAAATTTTGAATAGGTCCATTCGCCAAGACAACAGTAGGCGATACAGAAATCAGCACACCTGCGGCAGTTCCCGCATCGGGGTCGTCGCTCATTTCCTCTTGATTCTTAAATATGCGCCCGTTTGTTGTGACGATGTCTCCAACAGCGACATTCGAATTGTCGATTGTTGACAAAGGTTCATTCATCGTCCAGTTGAAGGTCACTGTATGGCTGTCGTCGGTCCAGGTTTCCTTTTCAACAGTGGCTTCTTTGACACTTGCCAACTGCAACTTTTCGTTAATGGTCACGGTCTTGGTTCCAGCGCTCTCTCCCCAGTCCCAAATGGCTGTAGATGATCTTCTGATTCGGTATGACACGTTCTTGCCTTCATACTCATCGAAGAAATGCTCGTCGAGATACTCATAACTTCCCGACTGACGTTCAAAGCCAAGCATTCCCAAAGTTTTCCAGTTGGAATCGCTGTTGTCAGTCTCGCCGGTGGTATTGCGCTGAATCTCCCAGTAGTCATCTTCCATGATATCTTCTAAATCAGGATATTCGATAGTCCATTTCAAGGTGACACGGGCATTCTCATCCATGGTGGCTGTGAAATTCTTTGGTGTATGGAGAGGATTCACAGAGATGTGTTCCGACTCCATGCCGGTCAGATTGTTTTTATCTGAATCAACGAGGTCGGCAACAATATAGACATCCTTCATCGGGAAGTTCATCGGTAAATAAACATATCCTGTTAGATTGGGAGTCAGAGCCTGTGAGATTTTTTCACCCGTAGCGGCATTCGTATAGTTCAGTGTCATTTTTGTACACTTCACAGCCTGCATATAGTAAGGAATCATCAGTTCTCCCACATGCTCCTTATCAAATGCCAACATGGGATCCATGAAATTGATTGCCACATCTGGCGGTTCCGGGCTATCGTAGGTGTCGAAATTGCCGGTGACAGTACCCGAGCCCTCGTCATCCCAGTGTGCACTGAATCTCAGCATGATTTTATTTCCCTGCCAAGCGTATGGGATATGCCATTGCACCGTGGTGGTGTAATGGTAATCGTCATCTTGGTCGGCACCGAGATAAAAAGTCTTCCAACTGTCATTGGAATTGATGCTGACATCAGATTTCCCATAACGCGCCATCTGAACGACAAGTTCGCCAGGGGCAAGCGTACGCATGTAAGTCGGATCCTCCTCGTCACGTCCCGGATGTTTCCACTCAATGATATGCTTCCACGTTTTTCCTCCGTCGATTGACGCCTCCACATACGACGGCTCGGTGACATGGACGTTCATTGCAATCTTGTAGTAATCAAACGTAGGCAATGAAAACTGCAATACATTCTTTCCCACAGGCATGCATCTATAATTTCCTGCGCTCTTAATGAAGGACGCCGCCCTTGCAGGCGAGAATCCAATCAAGCATAATAATGCTAAAATAAAGAATAGTTTTTTTCTCATATATTAGTTTTTTTCTCATATATTATATAAACATTATATTGTCAAATAGACTTATTTTCAATATATAAAGTTTCAATATATAGTCTGGGGGCTTTGGCTTAGGTCTTATTCGATTTGTTCCATTTCTATGCTATTTCTCTTTTACCCCCTATTAACCCTATTATGTGATGTAAAAAAAATAACTTGCCTCACCATCCAGTTGACGGTAGGGTTTCTGTCCCCCGATAACGGGGGAACCGAAGGGGGTGTAAAGACCATTGATTACTTTATGTATGTCCGTCCATGGTTCAGAGTTCCCGTTTAGTTAGGTATGTCCGTCAGTTGACTATCGTCTTGTCTTCTCGTCTTCCTTTCTTCTTGTCTTCATAAAAAACGAGGCAACTTATTTTTTAACTATTACTAAAAAACACTCTCATAAAGCATATTGATTTGCAAAGTTAATAAATAATCTTGAATAATCAGTAATTTCTCTCAGAAAAATTAACAAAAAAAATGGCACCCGCAAAAAAAACGAGTGCCAAGTATTAAAAAATCATAAACCTAATTGACAAAATTGTCACTTCACAAACACTGCTTTACCGTTGTGAATATAAACACCCTGCTCCTGAGGTTTACCGTTCAGTTTGATTCCTGAGAGTGTGTACCAACCACCGTCGTCCTCAAACTCATCGACAGCAGTAAAGTCAATCCTTGCCCTTCTTTGTAATTCCTTTATTTTCAGATTGAACAGCGTTAATCTTCCCAAAATTCTTGTATATTTCAGCGTTTCTTCGTAACTTTGCAAAAATTTTTTACGACTCAGAACATAATAAATATTTTTAAGGTAAAAAATATGCAGGAGATTAGAAACATTGCAATCATCGCTCACGTGGACCACGGTAAGACCACACTGGTAGACAAAATGTTGTTAGCCGGCAATTTATTCAGGGAGAACCAGCAGACAGG
>ODAJ012146141.1_pt1 | contig 11364 bp, 10 predicted proteins | sample 1539241 | NCBI WGS metagenome assembly ODAJ01 (sample SAMN02144231, study PRJEB22623) | gut metagenome | biome: sheep rumen | host: Ovis aries | place: New Zealand | reverse complement strand
AAATCTGCTTTATTCATAGATTATTATTTTTCAAAAATCTTCAGCAATGCCATTTTCTTCTTGCCTGCTTCGCCGGAATACGGATGTTCGCGGAGCGGAAGGTTGAAATACGTGCTGCCTTTGAGAACGGTCTGCGGGTGCGTGAACTCGCGGAATCCCCACTCTCCGTGGTAAGCCCCCATGCCGGAGTGGCCTGTACCGTTGAAGGGAACGCCTTTGACCATCATGTGGATGCACACTTCGTTGATACATCCGCCGCCGAACTGCTGGGTCTGCATCACGCGGTTCGCCCATTTCATATTTTGAGTGAAAAGATACATTGCTAACGGGTGTTCCCGGTCTGCGATAACTTCCATTAAATCATCTATCTCCGCATCCTTGAAGGGCACGATTGGAAGCAGCGGACAGAAGAGTTCGTGCTGCACGATAGGCTCGTTGATATCTACGGGATAAATCATCGTAGGCGCATATTTGCGCGTCTCTTTCATCCCCGCTCCTCCGAAAACGATACGTTCGCGGTATTCGTCCGCCAATCTGGCACATTTGTCATAAGCCGCATCGGTAATGAGTTTCGGGTATTCGGGATTCGTTTCTGCGTGTTCGCCGATTTGTTTCACAAAGGCTTTTTTGAGTTCCTCAATGAACGGTTCCGCCACTTCTTCTGCCACGGCTATCTGGTTGATATTGATACAGATCTGTCCTGCGTTGGTCAGTTTGAAGAAGGCGATCTTCCGCGCCGCATCCTTCAGGTCGGCGTCAGCCCGCACGACACACCAGTTACCCGTTTCGCCGCCTAACTCCAGCGCTACGGGCGTCAGGTTCTTGGCAGCCTCAGTCAGCACATGTTTGCCTACCGCCGGCGAACCGGTATAGAAGATCTTGTCAAACCGTTGCGCCAGACACATATCCGCTATGTCGTGTCCTCCGTCGATGAGAGTCACATATTCCGGAGGGAAGACCTCCGCAAAGAACTTCTTGAGCACCGCAGTACATGCCGCCGACTTGGAACTGGACTTGATGACCACCGTATTACCGCCACACATCGCTGCGGCTACCACGCCTATCGTCAGCAGAATAGGGAAATTGAACGGACTGATTACCAGCGAAACCCCATAGGGCATTTTATAAACCCGCGTGATGAGGCTCGGAAAACACATCCATCCGCTGAAATGCAACTCCGGTCGTGCCCAACGGCGCAGACCGCTCAGCATCTCATTGATTTCCACAATGATAGGCCCTACGTCGCACAGATACGCTTCTACTTCGCTGCGCCCCAAATCCTCAGCCAAAGCTGCCGTGAACTCATCCGCATGGGCAATGACGGCTGCCTTGAGTTTTTTCAGTTGCTCTATCCTCCATTTGACAGGCAGAGTGACGCCTGTACGGAAGAACTTCCGCTGGGCGGATACAATAGCTTGGATGTCTTTTTCCGTGTACATATGATTAGTTTGTTATTTGTTTCAAGATGTTTTTTATCTGTCGGTTATTCATCGTCACCGGGGCCGAATAATTGATAGAGTCGGCCGCCACCATCCGGATCAGTTCCTCGTGGTCTTCCGTCTTCACCGGTGAAGCTATTTTGTCCATTCCGCACTCTTTAAGCAAAGTCCGTACGGCTTCCAGAAAATCCGGTACACCGCAATATCGGGCTAACTTCTCATATTTGGGCTGGCATACAGGCTGCTGGAATTCCAATACGGGTAGCAACATCAATGCTATAGCCTGTCCGTGTGGGATATGGTATTTAGCCCCGATACTGTGCGCGAAGGCATGCACGTATCCGGCTAACTGGGTGTTAATAGCATTGCCTCCGTAGAAGGCTGCGCGACACATATTCTGGCGTGCTTGCCGATTAGCGGGATCCTGCATTACGACAGGCAGGTTCTCGAGTATCAGCCTCACTCCATCCATGGACATGCGCATATCATCGGCGTTCTCTTTCACATCGCTGACAACTCCTTCTATGCAATGGCTCAGCGCATCTATACCGCACGCCGCTGTCACACTTTGGGGAGCATGGATGGTTAGTTCGCTGTCTAAGACAATATGTATAACCTTCAGTCCGATTAAGACGGTTGAGCCTTTGTTTCCTTTCTTATTCGTCACCACGGCACCCACCGTGGTCTCGGCTCCCGTTCCGGCAGTAGAAGGAACCATAATGATCGGAAGCGTATTACCCGGAACAGGGAGAAACTTAGGGAGCAATGCGCTCGCCGGCAGATGAGGCATCTTCACTCCTGCGGCGATGATTTTGCAACTATCCATCACACTGCCTCCTCCCAAGGCAATGATACATTCTGCCTTGCTCTCCAAGGCTGCTTGTCGTCCGGCGTCAATAACAGGAATCGTGGGCTCTGAGCATATATCTGCAAACAGCTTGTATGCGATTCCGGAAGCCTCCAGAGAGTCCGTAATGGCTTTTTCATACCCTAATTCATGCAGGGTCTTATCGGTGACAACAAGCACTTGTTTATAGCCGGCAGCATCGCATAGTTCGCCTATTTTTCCACGCGCGTTAAAGCCCTCCGTCACTTCGGGGTTCGGAAGCGGTACTGCATGTATCACTTTACCGGGCAAACGGTGAATATGTTTTCTGAACAGGTAAGTATCCATTGTCATGGCTTATAATAACTCTCTTCCAAAATCTTCTGCGCATCTCCTTCCGCCATCAGTTCCTGCAGGCTCACCTCCGGATGATGCTCCATATAACTCTCCGCAATCCGCCAACCGAGCCATATACCGAGTCTTCCCGGGGCATCCTGGGACACCTCTGAAGTGAACGGACCATCGTTCAGGTAGCCTGTCAGAACAAGGCTCTCGGTCTTAAACAGGTCGCGTTTATCCATCACCAGATGCCAGATGGCTTCTTCGTTCTTCACGCACCATTCCCATTGATCCTTTGTCCATCCCATGACTTCATATCCCGGCAGTTTGTCGAAGATCTGCGCGGTCAGGTACATCACTTTGCCGCGGTAGATCATCTGATCCAGGAGGCGGCTTTTGGTACTCGTATAGGGTAGAGTACGGAATAGAAAAGCGCTTATCACGTCCACCGGGATGCACTCTTTCCGCATGGTCTGTTTTTGGTAGTCATAAACCACGCGGTTGTAGTACTCATAGTCGCTTCCAAGGTACATATCTGCTCCAATACCGATGATATCGTCCCCGAAGTAAATAGGGGCGTTGAACCCTGAGATAAACAGATACAGGGTAGGGATCTCCGTCTCGGGATAGAGATACTGGATGCGCGTAAAAGCCTGAGAAATAGCGTTTTGTATATCGCTAATGTCAGCAAAAACCGTTTGTTCACGGGCGTTCGTCTGCTTGAAGCCATAAACGGTATCATTCAGGAACTCCGGCAAGGCTTGCTCCAGATAGGCGGTATCGGCACTCGGAATACCCAAGATATCTTCCACCCACAGCGGCATAAAGACCGGATACTCGTCATACAGCACCCGGATATCCTGCGCTACCGTAGCCTCATGCACATTCATCAGGGCATTGTCAAAACGCACAATTTCCATCTCTTGCGTCGTTAAGTCCTTCGGGAAATAGGATCTTCCGTGGTGGCATGACGTGAGTGCAAGAATACAAAGCAGTATATAAATTATCTTTCTCATAATACGTAGTTCCTTCCCTTTAGGGAGGGTTAGGGTAGGCTTATCACGCCGTCTTTGATTTCAATAACCCGGTCGGCAATACTCGCCAACTCTTTATCATGCGTCACAAGCAGAATCGTTTGTCCGTATTCTTTTCGGAGTTTCAGCAGTAGTTCGCTCAACTCTTTTTTGTTCTTCTCGTCCAGGCTACCAGTGGGCTCATCTGCCAGAATGATATCCGGACTCATCATCAACGCCCTTGCTGCCGCCACCCGCTGTTTCTCGCCTCCGGAGAGCTCATTGGGCTTATGTCCCATCCGGTCTTTGAGGCCAAGATCGCTCAGCAATTTCTCTGCGCGAGGCTTGTATTCCGTCTCTTTCTCGCGAGCAATCATAGCGGGGATGCACACGTTCTCCAGGGCCGTGAACTCCGGTAGTAACTGGTGGAACTGGAAGATAAAACCGATATGTTTGTTTCTAAAGGCTGCCAACTTGGTATCATTGAGTGCAAACACATCCGTGCCTTCAATCAGCACTTGACCTTTCGTCGGTTTGTCTAACGTACCGATGATCTGGAGTAGGGTAGTCTTGCCCGCTCCGGACTTGCCGATGATAGCTACAATCTCGCCTTTTTTTACATCCAGATTCACGCCTTTCAGCACTTCTAATTCGCCGAAAGTCTTCCAAATATTTTTAACCTCTATCATATACTTTCTATTTACCAGATCGCTTGTATCAGAGCGATTGCCATTAGACCGCAGCAGATGAGTTTGATGATGGTACCGAAGAGCAGGCCGATGAAACTTCCCCAGCCGGCTCTAAGGGCTTGAGCGAACTCTTTTCCGCCCATTATTTCACCTATTATGGCGCCTACCAACGGACCAATAATGACTCCTGCGGCTCCAAAGAAGAGGCCGGCAAAAACACCTATTGTGCTACCCCATACCCCGTATTTAGTGCCTCCAAATTGTTTGGTTCCCCATGCAGGGACGACATAATCCAAAATCGAAACGACAACCGTCACTACGCCCCATATAAGGAGCATCTGCCAGGAGAAATCCACACGTTCCGTTGCTTGCGCAATCCATAGTCCCGCGTACGCGACAGGTGTACCCGGCAGACCGGGAACAATACACCCGATGATGCCTACTACGATACACAGACCTGCTAAAATCAATAATACAACTTCCATACTTAACTCCTTTCAATCACTAATTGCCGATCTCCGTTTTCTTGTGGAACAATTTTAATATACACCGTATCTTCCGGCAATAGCGGTTCAATAATATCCGGCCACTCGATAAAACAATAGTTGCCGGAATAGAGATACTCCTCCGCTCCAAAGTCCATCGCCTCGCGGATGTCCTTCAGCCGGTAGCAATCGAAATGGTACACCTCACCCTTGTACGGCTTTTCTACGTCATACACATTTACAATCGCAAAAGTCGGACTATTCACGATGTCTTCTGTTCCCATCGCTTCACAGAGCGATTTGATGAAAGTGGTCTTACCGGCCCCCATCTGTCCGTCGAAGGCAAATACCCGATGCGGTTCACATTCTTTTAGAATCTCCAACGGACTAACCTCTTCTCCCTGCTCGTTAAGCAGTTGGAGTATTTCGGAGTGCTCGGAAGCACCTTTTTTGATTGTATAAATATTCATATTCTTGCTTTTCATTCAATTCTCAGAGCGATATTTTTGCCTTAAAATACTCGTAAAGCATTGATCCTCTGCTATTTCCGAGCAATTCAATCCATTCTTCTTTGCTGGCCGTTCTAGCGCGTTTTACGGAACCAAAATGCCGCAAAATCTTCTGTTTATAACTTGGTCCGATGCCTTTTATCTCATCTAACTCGCTGTGTATCAGCGATTTAGAGCGTTTCTGCTTGTGATATGTAATGGCAAAACGGTGTACCTCGTCTTGAATACTTGTCAAAAGACGAAAGACTTCACTCGTTACCGGCATACTGATCTCCGCCGGAGGAAAACCGTAGAGCAAAGTCTGCGTCCGGTGTTTGTCATTTTTCTTTAGACCTGCGATAGGAATATGCAAACCCAACTGGTCTTCCACCGCTTCCCGGATAGCATGCATCTGCCCCAGCCCGCCATCGGCGATAATCAGATCCGGCATCTGGCTGCCTTCGTCGATCACGTGCTGGTATCTTCTCCTTACTACTTCACGCATGGAAGCGTAATCATCGGCGCCTTCTACCGTCTTGATCTCAAATCGTTTGTAGTCGCTTTTGCTCGGCTTGGCCATTCGGTATACAACACATCCTGCAACAGCGTTCGTACCTTGTATATTCGAGTTATCGAAACAGTCAATCCTTCGTGGTAGAGTAGGGAGATCCATCATTTTCTGCAACTCAGTAAGTACCCTTACTCCGCGTTGCTCCGGATTCAGTTTGTCATCCTGTTTGAGCCTGTCTAACTTATACTGGCGTACATTCTGCATGGCCAGATCCAACAGCTTCTTTTTTTCGCCGCTAAGGGCAATGTTTACGTGCAGCGTTTCGTCAAAAACCTCCGGAATAAACGGTACAATCACCTCTTTGGTCTTGCTTTCCAGACGTTCTCTTAACTCCATCATTCCCAAGGCTAAGAGTTCTTCTTTCTCTTCCTCCATCTTCCGTCGATACTCAATGGTCTGGCCTTGGACGATAGATCCGTTATGGACGTGTAGCATAGAGATATATACCTTCTCATCCTGCTCGTCGTACCCGAACACATCTATATCTCCCGCGTGCGTGTTGGTAATGATGGTTTTGCTCTTAAATTGCTCCAGCAGTTCTATCTTGCGTTTGATCTCAGCAGCCTCTTCATACTTCATTTCTGCCGATTTCATCGCCATTTCTTCCTCTAACTGCTTGCCTATATCATGCGCATCTCCTTTGATTAGTTTGCGCGCTTGGTCTATCCATTCCGCATAATGCTCGCTCCCCGGTCGCATTTCGCATATACCGCAGCAGTTATGCAGGTGGTACTTAAGGCAGACTCGTACCTTGTTTTTCTCGATGGAATCGGCGGAAAGAGGGATATTACAGGTTCGTATCGGGTATAGCTTATGAATTAGCTCTAATACCATATCCACGGTATTCCCAAAACTGTAAGGACCGTAATACTCTCCGTTTCTCTTGTTGATGGTTCTTGTCTTGAAGATACGAGGGTAAGGCTCTCTGGTGATGCAGATGGATGGGTATGATTTCCCGTCTTTAAGTAAGATGTTATAATGCGGTTGGTATTGCTTAATGAGGTTGTTCTCCAGCAGGAAAGCATCCTGTTCACTATCTACCACCACGTAGCGGATATCTGCTATGTGACTTACTAATTGCCTTGTTTTAGATGACTGATGGTCTTTATTAAAATAACTGTTAACGCGCCTATGCAGATTTTTTGCTTTTCCTACATAGATAATCTGCCCGTCCTTGTCAAAGTACTGGTACACACCCGGATTTTCCGGAATGCGTTTTAACAGCAAGTTAATATGGTCATCTTTTCCCTTCACTCCTTATTCATCTACTTCAATCCCGAGCAGACAATCTATTTCTACTCCTTTCTCGGATAAGAATTGGCGTCCGTTCAGACCTTCCAATTCAATCAGGCAGTTGGTGTAGATCTTTTTCACGCCGGCTTTTTGAACCAGCTCTACAGCCGCCAACATCGACCCGCCTGTAGCCAAGATATCGTCATGAATGAGCACTACGTCGTTTTCGTTCAATGCCCCTTTATGTATCTCGATGGTATCTTTTCCGTACTCCTTATCATAACTAACCTGCAATGTTTCGGCTGGTAATTTGCCTGATTTGCGGATAGGCACAAATCCTGCTCCCATTTCTATAGCTACTGCCGGGCCTACAATAAAGCCGCGCGATTCAATACCTACTACTTGCGTAATACCGAGATCCTTATACCGCTTTACCATCTCGTCTCGCATCCACTTCAAGCATTCAGGTTTCGCGAGCGCAGTCGTGATATCCTTAAACTGAATTCCGGGAATCGGGAAATCCGGTACGTTTCTGATTGATGCAATTACTTCTTTTGCTGTCATAATTATTTTGTATTTATAGATTCAATGTTTCACGTGGAACAATCAAAATTAGTTTATTTTATAAACTAAAAACTGTTATTTATCGTCCCATAAGTACTAAAAGCACGCTTATATCATTAGGGCTGACACCTGGGATGCGTTGCGCTTCTCCTATGGATCGCGGGCGGATACGAGTCAGTTTCTGCCGGGCTTCTGTGCTCAGACTTTGTACTTCTTCGTAGTTGAATGTCTCAGGAATACGAATCTGCTCTAATCGTTGCAGCTTGGCGGCTTCCTGCTGCTCGCGTTTGATATATCCTGCGTATTTGACTTCAATCTCGCAACTCTCTACGATTTCATCGGAGGTATTGGCAATCTTTTCCTTGAGAGCCGGCAGTACCTCTGCTAATCCTTTGATGCTTACCTGTGGACGTAGAATAAGGTCGCTGATCTTGCAACCCTCATGGAGTGGAGTGCTGCCGATACTTTCTAACCACGAATCAATCTCTCCTTTATGGATGCTTGTTGCTTGCATAAACCCGATCAAATCGGCACATGTTGCTTGTTTTCTCTTGAGCAACTCATGGCGGTATTCGTCCGCCAACCCCATTTCGTAACTCCGTTGGGTAAGTCGCTCGTCTGCATTATCCTGACGCAGAAGAATCCTATATTCTGCGCGAGAAGTAAACATCCGGTATGGTTCGTCCACGCCCTTATTAACCAGATCGTCAATCAGTACGCCGATATAACTCTCGTCTCTTCCCATGGTAAAGGGCACGCCTCCATGTACATTGATATGTGCGTTCACGCCGGCTACCAATCCTTGTCCGGCAGCCTCTTCATAGCCCGTCGTGCCATTGATCTGTCCGGCAAAAAACAGATTTTTAATCTGTTTGGTCTCTAAAGTATGATGCAATTGGGTCGGATCGAAGAAGTCATACTCGATGGCATAACCCGGTCGGTACATGATGACATCCTCTAATCCTTTAATGGTTTTGAGCCCCGCTAACTGAACCTGCCAGGGCAAGGAACTGGAGAATCCGTTTACGTAGTATTCATTACTATCAACGCCTTCCGGTTCCAGGAATATCTGGTGTGCTTCCTTGTCGGCAAAAGTAACAATCTTAGTCTCTATACTCGGGCAATAACGCGGACCGATACTCTTGATTTGTCCGTTGAAAAGGGGCGAATCTGCAAGTCCTGCGCGTAGCGCCTCGTGTGTCTTCGGGTTCGTATAGGTGATCCAGCAGGGCATCTGTTTTAGCTCTCGATGGACAGTATCCAGATAGCTGAACTGATGCCAATCATTGTCGCCATCCTGCCTAACCAGTTCCTCGAAATGGATAGACCGTGCGTCAATACGAGCCGGAGTACCCGTCTTCATCCTGTCTGCCTTGAAACCCAGAGAAACCAGCTGCTCGGTGATGCCGTAAGAAGCCGGCTCGGAAGTTCGTCCGCCGGCTATCTGCGTCTTGCCGCAATGCATCAGGCCGTTGAGGAATGTACCATTCGTCAGGACTACAGCTTCGGCTTCCATTTCTATGCCTAAAATAGTCTTCACGCCGCATACCTTATTATCTTTGATAATAAGACTCACTACTATATCTTGCCAAATATAGAGATTATCTGTGTGTGAAAGAGTCTTTATCCATTCCTCAATAAACCGTTTTCGGTCGCTTTGGCTCCGCGGGCTCCACATAGCCGGACCCTTGCTCTGGTTCAGTAGCCGGAACTGAATAGCGCTCCTGTCTGTGACGATACCCATCTGTCCGCCGAGCGCATCGATCTCTCGGACGATCTGACCCTTGGCGATGCCACCGACAGCGGGATTGCAACTCATCTGTGCAATCTTGTTCATGTCCATCGTGATCAGCATCGTGCGACTTCCCATACGCGCTGCCGCACTCGCGGCCTCGCAGCCTGCATGACCAGCGCCTACTACTATGACGTCGTATTTAAAATTCATTTCTTTCTTCCTATTGTATGGTTGCGATGTCCCCATTTCCACGTGCCGGAGTAACTATTCCGGCTGATGGTACGCTGGCGGGGTACAAATGCATTCTCTAAATGATTGCGATATAGTATCTCTTTCGTGTTCGGATTGACGATGATGCCGATGATATCAAACCGTGGCAATTTTTCCACCTTGTGGTATTTGATATAGGCATTGGCCGCAGCTGTAACCCGTCGTTTCTTATCTTCGTCCACGTACTCTTCCGGCATTTTGTCGCCATAAGCAGAGGTACGTGCTTTCACTTCCACGAACACAATCTCCTTCTTATTCTCTGCTATCAGATCGACTTCCAGATGCCCCATACGCCAGTTGTGCTCTTTGATACGAAAGCCTTTCGCTTCTAACATCTTGGCGGCCTCTTCCTCGCCGATGATTCCTATGGGATCGGTTACAAACATACCTCAACTCAATTGCTCCATACGTGCGGCATCTAACCGCAGCAGGATGAATAACAACATAGTGAATCCCCATAGCGAACTACCTCCGTAACTGAAGAACGGTAGCGGGATACCGATTACGGGAAGCAGTCCCAAAACCATTCCCACGTTGATCGTGAGGTGGAAGAGGAAGATACTGGCTACGGAATAGGCGTAGATCCTGGTGGACACATTCCTTTGTCGTTCGGCAATCTCTATCAGGTGCAAAATAAAGTACAGATAGACCAGCAAAACTCCGATGGAACCGACAAAACCCCACTCTTCTCCTACCGTACAGAAGATGAAATCCGTATCCTGCTCCGGCACGAACTGCAGCTTCGTCTGCGTACCATTCAGGTAGCCTTTCCCGAAGAACCGTCCCGAACCGATGGCGATACGTGCCTGATTGACGTTATATCCGGCTCCCGCAGGGTCTTCCTTCATGCCCAACAACACCTCTATACGGATTCGTTGGTGAGGCTGCAAGACACGGGTGAACACAAAATCACAAGCGTGTGTATAGCCGATACAGAAGAGCGTGAAGGCCGCCAGGATGAGTAACATATATTTGCGCCAATAGAGGCTCACAAAAACCGTGTAGATCACCAGCGCAATCACGATACCCATACTGATCCAGTCAAACGGCATCGGCGCCCATATATTTATAATAAGGCATATACCGTAGATGGCCGTAATGGCGCCTACCATGATGAGAGCCTGATATCGGATATAATGGTCGCGGCAGATGAAGAACACCTCCACGGCGGTCAGCAGCAGCATACAAACCATGATTCCTACGCTGCCGGTGCCTAATGGCAAAGCCACGGCTCCCCAACGGATACTGATGATAAAGAGTGCCACGGCCGCCACACCCATCCATAGTACGTAGCCGCTCATGCCCTGACGGTAGAAGACCAATAAGAAAGCTGCAAAAACCAAAGCCGAACCGGTCTCTTTCTGGAGCACCATGATGATCAGAGCCGGCACGCCGATGAGTACAAAAGGTACGATGAGATCGCGCCAAGTGCGTATCTTATAGTCGTATCGGCCCATGTATTTGGCGATGGTTAAAGCGACAATACATTTCGCAAACTCCGCCGGCTGCAGGCTGACCGGACCTAATGAGATCCAGGACATAGAGCCCTTGATATCATGCGCTAAGAACGGGGTGACCAATAGCAGTAACAGCATCGCTCCATAGGCGATATACGTCAGTACGTCGTACGTCCGGTAGTCGATCAGCAGTAGTATGATTCCCATCAGCACAGATCCTCCGATCCATGCAAACTGCTTTCCTGCGCGGTTGGA
>ODAJ012144649.1_pt1 | contig 11367 bp, 7 predicted proteins | sample 1539241 | NCBI WGS metagenome assembly ODAJ01 (sample SAMN02144231, study PRJEB22623) | gut metagenome | biome: sheep rumen | host: Ovis aries | place: New Zealand | reverse complement strand
GATTTCGTAACTGGTGCGCGTATCCAGGTTTCCTGTCGCTTCGTCGGCGAGGATGATTACGGGATCGTTCACCAGGGCGCGCGCAATGGCGACCCTCTGCTGCTGCCCGCCCGAAAGCTGGTTTGGCAGGTGGTTCATGCGGTCGACGAGCCCGACCCTTTCGAGCGCTTCTACGGCGCGGCGGCGCCTTTCGGCAGAGGAAATTTTCGAGTTGTACAGCAGCGGAAGCTCGACGTTTTCGATAGCGGTGGTGCGGCTTAGCAGGTTGTAGCTCTGGAAGACGAATCCCAGCTTTTGGCTGCGTATCTTGGCGAGAGCGTCGCGTTTCAGTTTTTCGGTGTGCTCGCCGTCCAATATATAGTGGCCGGATGTCGGACGGTCCATGCAGCCCAAAATATTCAGCATGGTGGATTTCCCGGATCCGCTGGTACCCATGATGGTCACGAATTCACCCCTGTGGATATCGAAACTCACCCCGCGCAGCGCATGCACGGTCTCGTCACCCATCTTGAAGTCGCGGTGGAGGTTCTTTACAGAAAGTATCGGCGTCTCGGTTGTCATATCTGTAAATTTTGATGATTAATGATAAATTTTCGTTGCATTTCGCGCCTCTGAAGATAACTTTTTTTCATAAAAGGCGCTTGTTGACGCATAATTCTTGATTCCTGTACTTGAAATGAATTCATTTTCTATAATTAAAAATGTCTAGAATGATTAACAACAAGGGGTCAATATGAAGGGAATATTCGCCTTATCCTTGGTTGCTGCGAGTATCGCTTTTGCCCAGGCTGGGCTTCAGGGTGGTTCGGACGGCTTCCATCAGCACAATGCGTATACGCTAGGCCAGTGGGGTTTCTCCGTTGGTACGGGTGGAGACGTGTCTAACGATTCTTGGTCCTTCTCTCGCGGCGGAAACTTCCGCGACGAAGGCGGCCATCAGTACTCCTTCGAGGACTGGGCTGGATCGTTCTCCGGGAATTTCAACATGTCTGTCGGCATGCTGAGCTTTGTCGACCTCGGTGCCGTCCTCCCCGTCTATTATGAACATGCCCACGAATCGGACGGCGTTGCCGCGAAGAACGGCATGTGGTCTGCCGGCTTGGGCGATATCGACATGTGGATGAAGATTCGCGCTCCGTTCGGCAACGAAAGGACCGTTTTCGCCCTTGCGGGTATTTTCGACCTCTATGCTCCGACGGGCACGACTTCTGCAGGTGTGCGTCCCCGCCACGTGTGGTATCTGGACGATAACGGATACACGCATCCGTATACATCCGAGGCATGGACCGGCGGTGCAGGTCTCGTGATGACTTTGGACTTTACCAAGATTGGCGCCCCCATTCGCGTGAACGGCCATGGCAGCTATGTGCATACCTTCGGCCTTGACGAATCCGACGCCGTGATTTACGATGCCGGCCTCAACCTGATCGTGAGCGAAGGCCTGGACATGTTCCTGGAATACTCCGGCGAAATGCGTGTCGAAAATACCAGGTTCCCGCGCGATGCGATGGTTGACCCCATGTACATCACTCCGGGCTTGCGTTTCCACCTCGGACGCAATGTCGACATGGGCATCGGTCTTGATTTTGCTGTGCGCAACTTCAAGAACTTCAACTACGACCCGAAGAAGGAGATGAAGGGTTGCTCCGACTACACCATCGCTTACAAGGGTAAGAGCGACTCCAAGGCTTCTTACTGCTATACCTCCGGCCCGCTCTACGCGGCTGTCGCCATGTTGAACTGGCATATCGGTGGAACCCCGATGGTCAAGGACGAAGACTCCGACGGCATTTCCGACGCCAACGACCAGTGCGCCCATACGCCCGAAAAGGCTACGGTTGACTCCGTGGGTTGCCCGATCGATACGGACAAGGATGGCGTTATTGACGGTTACGACAACTGCGCGAACACTCCGGAAGGCGCTACGGTTGACTCCGTGGGTTGCCCGAGCGATACCGACGAAGACGGTGTGTTCGATGGCATCGACAAGTGCCCGAGGACCAAGAAGGGTGCTGTGATCGACGTGACCGGTTGCGAAGGTGACTATGACAAGGACGGCGTCGAGGACTCCAACGACCGTTGCCCGAATACTCAGCCCGGCATTATCGTCGACACGACGGGTTGCCCGGCCGATACCGATAAGGACGGCGTGTTCGACTCCTTCGACAAGTGCGCCAATACTCCGGTAGGCCTGCCTGTGGATTCTACGGGTTGCGCGGCTGACGCCGACAAGGATGGCATCCCGGATGCTCTCGACAAGTGCCCGAACACGTCTGTCGGTATCCCGGTTGACTCCACGGGTTGCCCGGCCGACGCCGACAAGGATGGCGTGCCCGATGCTCTCGACAAGTGCCCGAATACTAGAGTCGGTGCCCAGGTGAATGCCGATGGCTGCGAAGGCGACTTCGACGGCGACGGCGTGCCCGACGCCCTTGACCAGTGCCCGAACACCAGGAAGGGAGTCCCGGTTGACACGACTGGCTGCCCGACCGATGCCGACAAGGACGGCGTGCCCGATGAACTCGACAAGTGTCCGAATACCGCTATCGGTTCTACTGTCGATGCCAATGGCTGCTCTCTCGACTTCGACAAGGACGGTGTCCCGGACGATCTCGACAAGTGCCCGAACACCAAGGAAGGCGTGACGGTCGACTCCACCGGTTGCCCGCTGGATGCCGACAAGGATGGCGTCTCTGACGGCGTCGACAAGTGCCCGGATACTCCGAAGAACGTTTCTGTCGACAGCACCGGCTGCCCGATGGATACCGACAAGGACGGCGTGGCCGACTACCTCGACAAGTGCCCGTACACTCTCGAAGGCATCAAGATCGACGGCAAGGGCTGCCCGACCGACAAGAAGCAGGATTTGAACAAGCTCAAGCAGGGTATCGAGTTCAAGACCAACTCCACCAAGTTCACCAAGAACAGCTATGGAACCTTGAACGACATCGTCGCTTTGATGCAGCAGATCCCGAACTCCAAGCTCGAAGTGCAGGGCCACACGGACAACGTGGGTAGCGCCAAGAAGAACAAGGAACTCTCCGAGAACCGTGCTCTTGCCGTGGTCAACTACCTCGTGATGAAGGGTATCGAAGCGAGCCGCCTGCGCGCTGTCGGTTACGGTGGCGAAAAGCCCATCGCAAGCAACGGCACCAAGAAGGGCCGCAAGCAGAACCGCCGCGTGGAACTCGTTCCGTTCGAATAATCGGCTAGAACTGTAAATGAAAAGGCTCCCTCCGGGGAGCCTTTTTTTACATTTTGCGGCGGAGAAAAAAATGGCAAAGAAGGTTCTAGTTACAGGTGCCGCCGGTTTCATTGGTTGTGAGGTCTCCTTGATCTTGCTTTCGAAGGGCTACACGGTGGTAGGCATAGACAACATGAATTCCTATTACCAGGTATCGCTCAAGGAAGACCGCCTGAAGCGCCTGGACCATGCCAACTTTTCTTTTCACCGGATGGACCTCGCCGATGCTCCCGCTATGGCAAGTCTCTTTGAACGCGAGAAGTTCGATGGAGTCATCCACTTGGGCGCGCAGGCTGGCGTGCGTTATAGCCTGCAGAATCCGCAGGCCTATGTCGACAGCAACATTACCGGGTTCCTGAACGTGCTGGAATGCTGCCGCAAGTTCCCGGTGGAACATCTCGCGTATGCGTCGAGCAGCAGTGTGTACGGACGCAATACCAAGACGCCGTTCTGCACCGACGATCCCGTGTGCAAGCCTTCGAGCCTTTATGCGGCGACCAAGCGCAGCAACGAACTGATGGCTGAAACCTATTGCCACCTGTTCCAGGTGAATGCGACCGGACTCCGTTTCTTTACGGTATATGGCCCGTGGGGAAGGCCCGACATGGCTCCGTGGCTCTTTGCCGATGCCATCATGCACGACCGCCCCATCAAGGTGTTCAACAACGGTAACATGATGCGTGACTTTACCTACGTGGCCGACATTGCCGGCGGCGTGGTGAAGGTATTCGAGGCTGGGGCTGCCCGCATGGATGCTCCTGGTGCCGAAGCGGAACATCGCCTTTATAACATCGGTCACGGCAAGCCCGTGAATCTGCTTGAATTCATCGAGACACTCGAAAAGCACCTGGGCAAGAAGGCGGAGAAGAACTTTATGCCGATGCAGCCCGGCGATGTCGAGGTGACGTGGGCCGACACGACCGCACTGGAAAAGGACGTGGGCTATACGGCCGATACCGACCTGGATGTCGGAATCAAGGCCTTTGCCGAATGGTTCAAGGGATACGTGCGCTAGCGGCTAGCGCTTGAACACCCATTTTTTGTACAGCAGGAAACTGGCGATGACGTAGACCACGTTCGCGACGATGTTCGCGAAGTACGTGGGCTTCATGAACTTAGAAATCCACGTGGTGAACGGCGCTGTCCAGGATGCGTTCACGAGCAGGTAGGCGCAAAGCTCCAGTACCAGCAGGTTCAGGGCGTAGCTACAGAGGAACACGACGAGAAACCGGAAGACCTCGGTGCGCTTCTTGTTCTTGCTCTTGAAGTTCCAGATGCGGTTCATGAGGTAACTGTTGATGCCGCCCGCGACAAAGCCCAGGAAGTTCGACAGTTCCAGGTTCCAGTCCAGAATCTGGTGCAGCACCCACACCGTGGCGAGCGTGATGAGCGTGTTCAGTACGCCGATGATATTGTACTTGATAAAGTGGATCACACTAGGAAGATAGAAAAATTTATCTTTACGCCATGGACTGGATTGCTAGCAAAAAGTGCAGTGCCGCGGCTGCGGCCGAAATGATTCAAGACGGTGATATTCTCGGAGTTTCCGGCTTTACGCTGGCGGGTTATCCGAAGGCTGTTCCGCTCGCGATTGCGGAGCGGGCGCAACGCCTCCATGAGGCGGGCGAAAAGTTCCAGGTGACCCTTTTCGCGGGCGCCTCGACAGGCGATAGCTGCGACGGCGCCCTTGCGCGCGCGAAGGCGATGAAGCTCCGTATGCCTTACCAGAGCAATCCGAGCCTGCGCAAGGGAATCAACGACGGCAGTGTCGACTACATCGATGCGCATCTCGGCAAGATGGGCTATCTCGTGCGCACCGGTGCCGTGCCTGCGCCGACTGTCGCCATTATCGAGGTCAGCGCGATTATGCCCGACGGCCGTGTCTGCCTTTCTACATCGGGCGGCAATTCCGTCACGTACCTGGAGATGGCGCAGAAAATTGTCTTGGAACTGAACACGCGCCTGGGCGACAGCTGCATGGGCATGCACGATTGCGCCCTTCCCGAACTGCCTCCGCATGCAAAACCGCTTGCCATCTATTCTGCCGGTGACCGCGTCGGCGAAGATACGGTCCGTATCGATACGAATAAAGTAATTGCTATCGTGGAGAATGACGGCTACGACGAGGTGACCCCGTTCGTGGAACCCGACGAAGTCTCGAGAAATATCGGTGAGCGCATCCTGGACTTTATCCGCTTCGAGGAATCCCACGGCAGGCTCCCGAAGGGCATGGCTTTCCAGAGCGGCGTAGGCAAGGTCGCGAACGCGGTGCTCTGCGCCATGGCCAATGACGACCGTCTCGGCCAGATAGATTTGTTTACCGAAGTCATCCAGGAGGCGGTTCTTCCGCTCCTCAAGAAGGGCAAACTCGGTATCGCTAGCGGTACCGCCCTCACGCTGTCGCAGGCCGCACAGAAAGAATTCGTGGAGAACGCGAAGGATTGGAAACGCCATTTCGTGCTGCGCCAGCAGGAAGTGAGCAATAGTCCCGACCTCATCCGTCGCATTGGCGTAATCTCGATGAACACCGCGCTGGAAGCGGATATTTTCGGGAATGTGAACAGCTCGCTGGTCTGCGGTTCCGCGATGATGAACGGCATCGGCGGCTCGGCGGATTTTGCCCGCAACTGCGCCCTCGGCTTCTTCTTGACGCCGTCGGTAGCCAAGGGCGGTGCCATATCGAGCATAGTCCCTTACGTGAGCCATGTCGACCACACGGAACACGATACGCAGATTTTTGTGACGGAACAGGGCCTTGCGGACTTGCGCGGGCTCCCGACCGAAGAACGCGCCCGCCTGATCATCAGGAACTGCGCACATCCGGATTTCCGTGACGAGCTGACGGATTTTCTGGAGTACGGGTTGAAGCATGCCAAGGGACTGCACCAGCCGCTGCCGCTCGACCGTGCCTTCGAAATGCACTCCCGGTTCCTGAAAACGGGCAAAATGCACGAATAATGCTTTTTTTGGATTATATCCAACGGGCGGCTATTGGAAAAATGGCCGCCTAGAATATATATTATGTCCTTAGATTATGTACTTTCGTGCCGTCCTTCTAGGACTGACAGTTTTCTTTTTTACCTCGTGCGGTTCGGACTCTGCTTCCGAAGCGGATGCTCTTGCTGATTCCTCCGAAACCCTGCTGGAAGGCCAGGACAGCTCTTCCGATTCCTCGAAGTCTTCGGGCAAGCCGGACAAGAAGTACGGTAGCAGCAGTAGCGGCCGTGTATCGAATTCCTCCAGTTCGTATGTCCCGCCCGATGTCATTGCCGATACGAACGTCGTAGAAGATACGACGATAGTGACGGACGTGGACCAGCTACCCGCCTGTTCCGCGAAGAACGAGGGCGAGACGTTCATGGTGAACGCCGAGAAGATGGTCTATTTCTGCCTGGGCGGCAACTGGGTCCCGTATTCTACGGTCGAAGAAGTGTTCACGGTATCTTGCAAGGATGGCGTTCTGACGATTGACGAGACCGCGGCGGACGATGCCGCTGCGGCTCCGGCCGGCGGTTACGGAGGCTATGGCGGTTTTGGCGGCTACGGTGGCGGCACTACGGTTTCTTCGGGTCTGGATACGCTTGATGTGCGTATTCCGGGCGCTACCATCGTGGGTATTGCCGAGAAGGGCCCGTTCCGTTATGGCGCCTCGGTGAAGATTACCGAACTGGACAGCGTACAGAGGTTGGCCGATTCCCGCCTGACGCATACGGCATGCATCACGGGTGTCGATGGCGCATACCGTTTTGACGCGTTGGATCTGCGTTCTCCCTATTTGCGCGTTGAAGCGAGCGGCATGTTCCGTAGCGAGCTTACGGGGGGCGTGTCGTCGAAGTCGGTAACGCTCAAGGCGATTGTCGATGTCACGGACCGCGATACGGTGAACGTGAACATGCTGACGCACATGGAAGCCCCCCGCGTGCAGAAACTTGTAGAAGACAGCGGCAACAACAAGCCCATCCGTTCCGTGAAGGCGCAGTCCCTGAAAGAAATCCTTTCGTCGTTCGACATCAACCTGGGCGGATCTTCTAGCACGGGCGGCGGCGGAGCCTGGGGTGGAGGCTGGAATTTTGGCGGACAGCAGCAGACGGTGACGACGACCGACGGACGCTTTGCCGAAGATGTCAACCTGTTCGACGGCGACGAGTACAGCGCTGCCCTGCTTGCGATATCTATCATGATGCAGCGCAAGGGTTCGGGTAGCGAGATGCTCCAGTATGCGAACGGGATTGCCGAACGCATCAAGGGCAACGGCAACTGGGACGACAATGGCGCCAAGGCGGACTTGGCGGACTGGCTCCTGGTTCTCGATACGAGCGGTACGTACGAATTTGTACGCCAGAACGTGGCCAGCTGGAATCTGGGCCCCGTACCCGATTTCGAAAAGCACCTGCGCAACTTCTGGACCAAGGTTCACCAGTTCGAATCTTGCGGAACCATGAACGCGGGGACTGTCAAGCATATCAACAACAGCCAGAGCAAGTTCTTTGTCTCTTATTACGAACAGCCCGACGGCCCCAGGGTGCGCTTTATCTGCGATGCGGAGGAACACCGCTGGAGAGTCGCTACCGATATCGAGAAGGATACGGTCGGTTTCGGGAAGGGCGAATACGACGGCCAGCTCCGTTTCGGCAAGATCAATGCCGACAAGTACTATATCTATGAGCAGTCTACCAAGGCCTGGCGCGCGACTACAGCCGACGATATCCAGGAATTCGAGGATATCCAGGACGTATACGCGAAGCTGGCTGCGGGCGAGAAGGTCATCTTTATATTGCGCCACGCCAAGCGCACGGACGATACGGGCAAGAAGGGTCACCTGACCGACGATGGCAAGAGCCAGTCGAAGTCCGTGGGAGCCAAGCTGAAGGGCGAAGATATCAAGTTCGCAAACTCCACCTACACGAGAAGCTATGAGACCTGCGAAAACTTTGCCTCTGGCGCGGGAGTGTCCCCGTTTGTTTCTGACACTATTCCGGAACTCGATGGCGAGTGGTTCGTGAAAGACGAAACGAAGTTCGAGAACTACAAGAATTCCAATGAAGGCGGCTGGACGGTGACATCGGCGTATGTCTACAAAAGTTCCTTTACCGATGCATTCTACGATCTTGAAACGTACAACGAGAAGTTTATCAAGGAAGTGGTGGAACCCGGCTTTGCGAAAATCAATCGCGTCGGCGTATGGATCTCTCACGACATGCTCGTCATGCCCTTGACGGCTGCCTGCACGAACAAGAAAGTGAATTTGAGATATTTTGAAACAAAACAATGGATTAATTACTTGGCCGGTCTCGCGATTATCAAGGGTAAAGACGGTAAGCTCCGTTACGTACCGGTAAAGGGGCTTGAATCCGGAACGATGACGATGTAGGTAGTGTGGTGAAAAAGAAATGGTGCTTGGAATGTTTGGTGGTTGCGTTAGTTCTTTTATTTTCGGGTTGCGGTTCTGATGCGGACGGAGGTGCCGTAAACGGGGCCAAGACGGATTCGGGGCACGATTCCCGCGAAGTTGTAGAGACGATAGACGCCCCGCTCTTTGTGTACGAGATTCTGGCGGAACGTGCGGCACCCGATTCTTCCGGTATCGACATATTGGACCTTTTGTCGGAGCCGCGTGTAGAGCAGTTGTTGATGAGCCATATCCCCGAAGAAGTGGCGGTAGTGCAGGCGAAATACGAGGCGGCTGCCGCCTTCGGGATAGATTCCGCACAGTTCGCGATGGATTCCGGTGCGGTGGTGCTCGCCGTGGCGGCGATGGTGCAGAATCGCGGTAGCAAGGATGAAACGCTGAATTTTATCCGTACTTTGGGCGAAGACCTGAAAGGCGATGGCGTATGGAGCGACCCCAACGGAAAAATCAAGATTGCGGACTGGATTGTAGGTCTCGATTCCAACTGGAGGTACAACGATATCCGCAACAACGCGATGGCCGCCTACGGCGGCAACGTGCCGAATTTCGAGAAGTACATGCGCGCCTTTTTCCCGCTGGCGTACAGCTTTGTGCCCTGCAGCGCTGCGAATGCGGGACAGGTCACATACGTGAACCAGGGACAGAGTGCGATTTTTGCAAACGACTACGAAACATCTGACCATTCGGCGGTGCGTTTTATTTGCGATGTGAATGGATTCCAATGGCGCATCGCGCAGCCCATGGAAAAGGATACGGTGGGCTTTGGCCCAGGTGAATACGACCGTGAAATTCGCGAAGGGCGCGTCATCCATGACAACTATTACATTTACGATGTCGGCGCCTGGCGCCTTGCCACCCCGCAAGAAGCCGATGGCTTTACCGACCTTGTGGAGGTCTATGCGAACCTCAAGGCCGATGAAAAGGTCATTTTCGTTATCCGTCATAGCGAACGCACGAACGATACGGGCCCGAACGGACACTTGACCGATAACGGCGTAAAGTACGCCAAGAATTTGGGCAAGCGCCTTGCCGATGCCGGGAAAAAGGGGAATTTCTACTACGGCTATTCCGGCTACACGCGCACCAAGGAAACTTGCGAGAACATTGCCGTAGGTTACGGGCAGGCTGGCTACGCCGTCAATGTGGTCCCTGCCATGGACGGGGCGTGGTATGTGAAGGACGATGCGAAGGCAAGCGGCTACGTCGATGCCAATGGCGGTTGGGAAGTTTATTCCAGGTACGCCTTTACCGGTGCCTATGCGGATGCGTTCTACGATCTGGAAGATCGCAGCGTGCAGCTTATCGAAGGCGAACTCGTTGCGAGTTTGCCCCAGATGGAGCGGGTCAACTTCATGTGTACCCACGACTACCTGGTGGTGCCGCTCCTTGCCTATGTGACCGACGGGCATGCGAATGTGCGCTATTACGAAAAGTGGAAATGGGTAAATTACCTTGCCGGGGCGGCCATAATAGTCTCTCCAGACGGCTCGTTGCGCTATATCCCCGTGAAGGGCCTCGAAACCGGCGTGATGTAGGGGCCAGAACCCCCTTTTTTTCTACATTTACACCGCTGATTTTTACAAAACAGAAACCCATAAGAATGGATTAAGTCCAATATGAACGAAACACAGACCAATGCACCCGAAGTCGAAGAAGTGGCTCCCGCCGCAGCTCCGGAAGCGGAAGTGCAGCAGCCGGCTCTCGTTGCTCCGCAGCCTGAAGCAAAGGTGAAGGGCAAGTTCGACGAACAGCTCGGACTCATGCTCCCCTCCGATGCCGCCCAGGTTCAGGAACAGCTCTCCATGCCGGGTATGAATGACGACATGGTTTACAAGATCGTGGAAAACCACTCTGGTAACCATTCTGTTCTCTACAAGACCTATGACCAGGCAGTCCTTGCCCGCGACGTGCGCGATTCTATCGAGAACGCCGGCGGCCACAAGGTGCTCCCCATCGCCAAGGCCAAGCTTGGTTCCACCTACTGCAAGGGCGAATTCTCGACCGAACAGGGTTGTAAGGGTGACTCCGACACCTTCGGTATCGGCTCTCTGATCGAATTCCAGGCAACCGGTCTTATCGTGGTGATGGTGGTTATCGTGGGCCTTACCGTCCTTTGCTATGCGATGAACTTTATCATGGCAAAACTCGGCCTCAACAAGGACAAGGCTCCGGCACCTGCGGTCAAGGCCGCTCCGGCCGCTGCCGCCGCTCCCAAGACGATCGGCCCTGCCCACTGTGACTGGGATCCGAACGCCAAGAGCGTCCATCCGGGCTTTACCAACAAGCAACTCCAGGCTTTCCTCGGCATTGCCGCCGTGGCAGCCCTCGAAGAACACCCGGGTATGAGCAACGACCAGTTCCTCGCCCTCGTGACTGCAGCGGCGACCCAGGCTATCGGTCAGCCCTGCCGCGTGACTGCTTACAGAAACATTAACTCCCCTGCTTGGACAATCGTCAAGTAAGGATAACCTTTAAAAACTCAACAGGCTTTTAAGCCAGGAAATAACAAAATGAAGAAAACCGTCCGTATCAGTTTCGAAGGCAAGACCTACGATGTCGAAGTAGAAGTTCTTGATTCCAATGCAGCCGTTGCCGCTGCTCCGGTTGCCGCTGCCGCTCCTGCCGCTGCTCCCGCTGCCGCTCCTGCCGCCGCCGGTGGTACCGAAGTCAAGAGCCCGCTGGCCGGTTCCGTGTTCAAGCTGAAGGTCAAGGT
>ODAJ012169340.1_pt1 | contig 11368 bp, 9 predicted proteins | sample 1539241 | NCBI WGS metagenome assembly ODAJ01 (sample SAMN02144231, study PRJEB22623) | gut metagenome | biome: sheep rumen | host: Ovis aries | place: New Zealand | reverse complement strand
GTTCCCTATCTGGGCTTGTACGGCGCCTGCTCCACCATGGCGGAGGGGCTGAGCCTGGGTGCTCTGCTGCTGGACGGCGGCTATGCCCGGCAGGTCTGCGCCCTCACCAGCTCCCACTTCTGCTCGGCGGAGCGGCAGTATCGTTTTCCCCTGGAATACGGCGGGCAGCGCACGCCCAGTTCCCAGTGGACCGTCACCGGCGCCGGTGCGGTGGTGCTGGGTGGCTCAGGCTGTGTCCGGATCACCCACGTGACCCACGGCCGGATCATGGACGCGGGGATCAAAGACCCCAACAACATGGGCAGCGCTATGGCCCCCGCGGCCTTTGACACCCTCCGCGCCCATTTTCGGGATACCGGGCGCAGCCCGGAGGACTATGGCGCCATCTTCACCGGGGACCTGGGCGCCCTGGGGCATGACACTCTCCAGGCGCTCTTCAAGGCAGACGGCGTAGACCTGGGGCCGCGGTATATGGACTGCGGCGTGCTGATCTACGATCTGCTCACCCAGGAGGTGAACGCCGGGGGCTCCGGCTGCGGCTGCAGCGCTTCCGTTCTGGCCGGCCACATTCTCCAGGCCATGGAGGACGGAGTTTGGGAGCGAGTTCTCTTTGCCGCCACGGGAGCACTCATGTCTCCCACCAGCTCTCAACAGGGCGAGAGCATCCCCGGCATCTGCCACGCCGTGGTGCTGGAGCGGGAGGGATGAGCATGGACCTGCTTTGGGAGTATGCAAAGGTATTTCTGGTGGGCGGCGCACTTTGCGTCATCGGCCAGCTGCTGATCGACTATACCCGGCTGACGCCTGCCCGGATTCTGACCAGCTTCGTGGTTGCCGGGGTGATCCTGGGCGCACTGGGGCTGTACGGCCCTCTGGCTGACTGGGCCGGAGCCGGCGCCACCGTCCCGCTCACAGGCTTCGGCTGGAACCTAGCAAAGGGCGTGAAGGAGGCGGTTGCAGAAAAGGGCGTGCTCGGCGCCTTCACCGGAGGCTTCACCGCGGCCGCCGGCGGTCTCTGCGCCGCCGTGGTCTTTGGCCTTCTGGCGGCTCTGCTGGGGAAACCGAAGGATAAAAACAAATGAGAAAAGAGGGATGCGAATTGCTTTCGCATCCCTCTTTTTGATCTTCTTTCCGGCGCTTTACAGATTCAGCAGCGCCGCCGCGGCGGAACCGGCCAGCGTTGTCTCATAGCCCACGGAGTAATCCACCCGCAGGCCCAGCTTTTCCCGCAGTTCCTCCTGGATCAGCTTTTCCAGGATGGGATGGTATACTCTCCCCTTTTGAACGAGAGAGCCCTCGGCGCAGATCCCTGCGGACTTCTCCCCGCTCAGCAGCAGGATCGCAGCCAGATTTGTGCACATGCAGCGAGCGGAGCGCTCAAACATGGCCCGGCAAATGGTTTGCACGAAGGCCGCATCTTCCGGGTTGTCACTGATCTCCTCCAGACGCTCGCCCATACCCCAGGCGTCGATCACAGCGGAGTCGATCCAGCCCAGCTTTTGAATCTTTTCCCCGCTTCCGGCGCTGAGCAGACCCTCCCGGGCCGCGGCCTGGAGCATCCGGTGGCAGAGCTCGCCCAAATACACCCCGGCTGTAAGTTTTTCAAAGCGCTTCAGGCCCGGATTGTGGCTGCTCTCGTCCAGTTCCCGGTCAAAATCCCCCTGGGGAATCCCGTCATACATACCGGACTCCAGGTTCACGATCATCCTTCGCTCGCCGCTGCGGCCCAGCTTGCCGATTCGCTTCTCCGGCAGCGAGCAGCAGGTATTGGTCCCCGTGCCGCTGACCTGACCAACGGCGCAGCCGCCTCTTTCCAGGCCCGAGGCCAAGCCGCCCAGCAGCACAGCCACCGTATCGTTGAGGATGACGATCCGCTTGCCGGTAATGCCGCGACGGGAAAGCTCCGCCAGAAGAGAGGCCCCCACCAGCTGGCCCTCGCAGCCCTCGATGACGACTTCCTTGTCGATCCGCTGGACCCGGCCGTCCATCTCCGGGGTGATATCCGCCGAGTAGGAAAAGCAAAAGCCGATACGGTCCGTCCGGTCCATCAGTGGTGTGATCGCATCCGCCGTGAAGCGGATAAAGTCCTCCCAGCTGGCCGGAGCGCCGATGCCGGGCATCCTCCACTTGCGCAGTTCCTCCACCTGGCAGCCCGCTTCCGTGAAGCGAACCAGACCGCAGCGGAAGTTGGTGCCGCCGGCGTCGATCACCGCGACGGCCTCCCCCATGGGAATCTCCCCCGCGTCACTGAGATAGGTAGGGATCATCGGCAGAGAGCCGCCAGCACCAGCCAGGCCAAGCTCCATCTCCCGCATCATCTTCTCCGCATCCCGCGCCGGCTGAACGGTATCCGGGCGCATTCCGTGACGCGTCAAAAAATCCCATGCCGCTTTACTGCTCATGTTGTACCCTCCTGCTGAAATATTACACTTCATTATATCACAAAAAACGACGCTGAGAAGATGTGTGAAGAAAAAAATCAGGGCGGCATCCGCCGCCCCGAAGGTATTGCGTTTATGCGCGCGCAGTCTTCTTTTTCGGAATGACCAGAATAAGCTGGATCGCCGCGAAGACGGCCACCACCAGGGCGGAATAACTGTCTCCTCTCCCCATCTGCCTGCAGAGCAGCTCGACCGCCGCCGCGCAGCCCAGGCAGACCAAAACCGGCGCGATCAGCAGGAAACGGCTCTTGGTCTTTTCAAAGGCGGCGGGAATCCCAAAGAAGGCCGCGACAGCGCCGGCAATCATCAGCACGCCCACGCGAAGCCGCCCGGAGGTGTTCTCCTCTGTCTGCCGCAGCAGCAACGCCGCGACCTCTTCCGCCGCGGGGAGCAGCTCCGTGCCCTCCTCAGCCCGCCGGTCGATCTCTTCCCGGTCCCGCAGGATCATGCGCAGAGAGACTTCCTTCCGCTCCAGCTCCCGCTGGTCCTCCGCATTTTTGATCTCCCGGTCCAGCGCTTCGGACTCGGCATCCAGCTGGATTTTCTCCTCCCGGAGGGTTTTTTCCTGTTCGGCCAGCTCCGCACGCTTTTCCTCCAATTGCCGAAGGCTGTTATCGAGAGCGATCTCGCCCTCCCGCAGTTGCTTTCCCACCAGCTCCAGAGCGGCGCGGCCCTTCTCAATCGCTTCTTTTCCCTGCTCCATGACAGGGTCCAGCTCGTCGATCTGGGCCTGAGCGGCATCCAACTGGGCCCGCATCCCCGCGAGCTTCGCCTCATACTCGCTGATTTTGCCTTCCATCGCAGCTTCGATGGACTGCAGCCACTCCCGGCTCATGGCATAGCCAGCTTGCAGGGCCGCGAATTCTTCCTCAGAAATAGGCGTCTCTCCATCCGATTGGGCGATGCTGTCCCGCCGCTGGCGGATCTGCTCCCGGATCTCTCCGATGCTCATCCCCGTGGCGGCCACGACCCGGTCCTCCAGCTCCTGCAGATCCTCCGCGGAGATGCCCTCCCAGGTGACCCCGTCCAGCAGCTCGCTCAGATCCAGGTCGGACTGCTGGGCAAGGAGCTCCGCCAGCTGCTGCAGCTGCTCGGCGCTGATCCCGCCCTGGCCCTTCAGAGATTCGTAGATGCCCACCGCCTGGTCCAGGGATTGGAGCAGCCCATCGTAGGCGGAAATGCTCAGCTCCCGCCGAGCCTCCGGATCATCGCTCTCCAGAATCGCAGCCAGAGAGCGGATCTGCCCCAGCTGACCCCGCAGGGCGGCAAGGGTGGATTCCAGCAGCTCCAGGGTTTTTCGGGCCTCTTCCAGCTGACGCTTCCCCTCCTGGAATTGCTCATAGCCCTCCCAAAAGGCGGCCTCCTGCGCCGGGAATTCCTTCACTGCCTTTTCATACTGGCCCTTTCCCTTGTAAAAGGCGTACTTTGCCTCGGCAAGGGCAGCCTCCCCTTCCAGGAGTCCCCCTTTGGTGGCGGTATAGCGGGCCAGATCCGCCCGGTGCTTGGAGGCCAGCTTGTCATGCCGCGCCTGGTCCTCCTGCAGGACTCGGTTCTGCTCTTCGTAAGGGGTGCTGCCGTCCAGCGCGTCCAGGATCTGGCGATACTCGTCTACCCGCTCCGAGAGCCGCCGACAGTCCGCCATCCCCTTCACCCGGTCAGAGACGGCGCCGGCCGTGCTGCCGAATCCGGCAACCAGCATCGCCAGGCTCAGGACCGCAAGGACGACAGAGAATAATCTAGTTAGGGCGGGATGTTTCAACGTTCATTCCTCCAGGGATCAGATTCCCATTCCAGCGAATCAATCTTAACAGTCTTAACAATTTATTATACATCAGGAAACGGGGATTGTGTGAACAAATTGTGATTTTCCAAAATATTTTGACCGCAATGCAAAAATCTGCTATGCTGGGGAAAAGACTGCAAGGAGATTCGCCATGGAGCTTTCCTTTGCCCCGCTGGAGGGGCTGACCTATGCCGCTTATCGAAGGACCCACGCCCGCCTCTTCCCCGGCGTCGCGTATTACTGCGCGCCCTTTCTTGCGCCGGACCAGCAAGGGCGGGTGAAGGATTCCGCCCTGCGGGATCTGCTGCCGGAGAACAACCCCGGGCTCAGCCTGGTTCCCCAAATTCTCTGCAATCGGCCGGAGGCATTCCTGGAGCTGAGCCGGAGACTGGCAGATCTGGGCTATTCGGAGGTCAACCTGAACGCGGGCTGCCCCTCGGGAACCGTAGTCCCCAAGCACAAAGGGGCCGGGATGCTCTCAGATCTGGATAGTCTGGACGCCTTTTTGGAGCGAGTTTTTGCTGAGGCTCCGGTGCGCGTCTCCGTCAAAACCCGGCTGGGTGTGACAGACACTGCGGAGTTTTCCGCGATCCTGGAGATCTACCGGCGCTATCCGCTCTCCTCACTCATCATCCACGCCCGACCGGCCAGCGGCATGTACAAAAGCACGCCGGACCTGTCTGCCTTTTCCCTGGCGCTTGAAGCAAGCCCTTTCCCGGTCTGCTACAACGGAAACGTCCTGCACCCTGCCTCTGTCCAGATGCTGCGGCAGCGCTTCCCTTCTTTGGAAGCTCTGATGCTGGGGCGCGGCGCGCTGGCAAACCCAGCCATGTTCCGACAGATCCGAGGCGGGGAGAAGCTGCGGCTGGAGGAGCTGGATACTTTTCTGGACAGCGTCCTGCAGGCTTATCTGCAATCCGGGCTGACGGAATACCACTGCCTCTGCCGAATGAAAGAGCTCTGGTATTATGTTAACCATATGTTCCCCGACTGTCCGGCCCAGCTCAAGCGCTTGAACAAGTCCCGTTGCCTTGCGGACTACCGGGACGCCGTCCGCGGCTTCTGTGATTCCGGCCGCTTTGACCCGAACGCCGCATTCCCCGGTGAGCTTCCCCGGGAATAGCCGCGCCATTGCTGCAAAACCGCCCGAGCTGAAAGCTCGGACGGTTTTTCGTCAGATTTTGTATTTCTCGGCGTACTGCTCCACCATCTGCTCAAACTGCTCGGAGTGCAGCTTCTTGAGGTTAATGATGTAATCATGGGTGTCAAACTCGTCGTCGGCCAGTTCGATCATCGCCACAGCGATATTAGAGCAGTGGTCGGCCACGCGCTCAAAATTGGTCAGGATGTCGTTGAAGACGAAGCCCTGGCCCAGGGAGCAGGTTCCCTGCTGCAGGCGCTCCACATGGCGCAGCTTCATCTCGTCGCACAGCGCATCGATCTGTTCCTCCAGCGGCTCCACCTGACGAGCCTTCTGCTCATCCTCCTCGAGGAAAGCACCGAAGGACAGGGTTAAAATCTCCTGCAGAGCAGCTGTGAGCACACTCAGCTCTTTTTTCGCCTCGGGAGAGAACTGGATGTTCTTCTCCTTGATTTCGCTCCCCACGGCAGCCAGGTTCATGGAGTGGTCGCTGATTCGCTCGAAATCGCTGAGGGTGTGCAGATACTTGGAAACGCTCTCATTCTGCTTGCGGCTCAGCTCGTTGGTGTTCAGCTTCACCAGGTAGGTCCCCAGCTTATCCTCGTAGCGGTCCACCAGATCCTCAGTTTGTTCCACCTTGCGCATACCGTCCGCCGAATACTGGTCCAGCAGGCCAATCGCCATACGGATGTTTTCCAGCGCAGTACGGGCCATGGCGTTCACCGTCAAGTGGCTCTGCTCCACCGCAAGAGCCGGGTGCTGCAGGAAGCGCTCGTCCAAACGGTCCAGCTCGCCCTCGGCGATCTTCTCGTCTTCACGCTGCTTGACGATGCGCTGCACCAGCCGGATGATCAGCCCGTCCAGCGGAAGCAGCACCACCGCGGTAGCCACGCGGAAGAGGGTGTTGACCAGAGCGATATTTACCGGGTTCATCTGCAGCTGGTGAAGGCCCAGATCCAGGAAAAGGTTCAGCACATAATAGAGCAGGCCGAAGACCAGCGCCCCGATGATCTCGATCACCAGATAGGAGAACGCGGTCCTGCGTCCGTCTGCCTTGGCGCCCAGGGCAGAGAGCAGCACAGGCACCGAAGAGCCCACGGCAATACCCAGGATGAGAGGGTAGGCCGTATCAAAGGTAATTGCCCCGGTCATGGAGAGAGCCTGCAGAATGCCAACCGCTGCAGAGGAGCTCTGCAGGACAGCAGTAAAGGCCGCCCCAACCAGAAAGCCCAGAAACGGGTTGGAAAAAGCTGTCATCATACTGATGAACGCCGGGTCGGTTTTCAGCGGCGCCACGGCTCCGCTCATGTCCTGCATACCGAACATCAACACCGCAAAACCCAGCAGGATATCCCCCACATGATGGTGGATCTGCCGCTTGGAAAGCATCCGCATCAGAATCCCCACCACGGCCATCAGGGCGGCCAGAGTGGAGGTGGAAAAGAGTGTTGCCCAACTGCTGCCGGAGACGCTGGAGAGGGCGATGATCCAGCCGGTGATGCTGGTGCCGATCAGCGCGCCCTGAATCACCGGGACCGCCTGCTGCAGCTTCATCATGCCGGAGTTCACGAAGCCCACCACCATCACAGAGGTGGCAGAAGACGACTGGATCACCGCGGTAACGCCGGTTCCCAGCAGGGCGCCGCGCAGAGGTGTCCCCGTCAGGCGGTATAATACCAATTCCATGCGGTTGCCCGCCACGCGTTTCAGTCCGTCCCCCATCAGGCTCATGCCGAAGAGGAACAACGCAACTCCACCCAAGAGCGCGAGTACATTGGAAAAACTCATGTTATGATTCTCCTTTGCGCATTTCATCGCATTTTAATTATACCAAATGTCCGATTGCTGCGCAAGGGGCAGAATGCAGCTGCAGTGAAAAAAGCTCTGGTGTTTTCCCCCGATCTGCGGTACAATTCACCAGAGGTGATGGCATGAACATCCTGTATGAGGATCGGGAGCTGCTGCTCTGCGAAAAACCGGCGGGGATCATTTCCGAAGAGGGCGGACTGCCAGCGCTTCTGCGGGAACAGACCGGCTCGCCGGAGATCTACTGCGTTCACCGCCTGGACCGGGAGACCGGCGGCCTCATGGTCTATGCCAAGACAAGGCAGGCTGCCGCTTCCCTCTCCGCCGCGATCGCCGAAGGAAGGCTGCAGAAGGAATACTGGGCCGTGGTCCCCGGCATGCCGGAGGAAGAGGCGGTACTGCGGGATCTGCTCTACCGGGACAAGGCGAAGAACAAATCCTTTGTGGTCAGGCGCATGCGCCGCGGCGTCCGGGAGGCGGAGCTGCAGTATCGCAGAGTTGCCGTGCGGGAGGGGCTCAGCCTGCTGCGCATTCAACTGAAAACCGGGCGAAGCCATCAGATCCGGGTCCAATTTGCCTCCCGCGGGATGCCCCTGGTGGGCGACAAAAAATACGGCAGCGATCGGCGGGACTGTGCCCTGGCGCTCTTCTCCGCCGCGCTTTCCGTCCCGCACCCTCGCAGCGGGGAGCTGCTGTCCCGCCGGCTGCAGCCGCCGGAGGCCTGGCCCTGGACCCTGTTTGCCCAAGAGCTTTGGAACGATAACACGGAAAAGGAGAAAAGCGATGCGCTATATTGAAGTGATCGTCGATACCCCGGCGCAGGAAATCGACCGCCGATGCGAGGAGATGACCGCCATGGGCGTGGGCGGCTTTGTCATCGAAAATGAGGAAGACTTCCGCGATTTCCTGGAAAACAACCACGCTTACTGGGATTATGTGGACGAAGAGTTGGAGCAGAAATATGCCGGCGTCAGCCGCATCAAATGCTATCTGACCGACGACGAAGACGGAAAGGAATCCCTGCGCCAGATCCGGAACGCCTATGGAAACGTGGCTGTCTCCTATGTCCAGGACAGCGACTGGGAAAACAACTGGCGGGAGTACTACAAGCCCATCCAGGTGGGTAATAAGCTGGTGGTGGTGCCGGAATGGGAGCCGATCCCTCAGGACGGCCGCGTCCCCCTGCGGCTGGACCCCGGTCTGATCTTCGGCACCGGCAGCCACCCCACCACCCGCCAGTGCCTGGCCGAGCTGGAGCATTATGTAAACCAGAACACGCGGGTACTGGACCTGGGCTGCGGCAGCGGCATTCTGGGCATCGGGGCGCTGGTCCTGGGCGCAAGGAGCTGCCTGGGCTGTGACATCGATCCGAAAGCGCCGGACGTGGTCCGCGCCAACGCCGCGCTGAACGGCATCGGTCCGGACCGGCTTTCCGTCTGCGCCGGGGACATTCTGGCGGATGCCTCGCTGCGCCGCAGCTTCGGCGGCGGCTATGATCTGGTTCTGTCCAACATCGTGTCGGACGTGATCATTCCCCTTTCCCGTTATTTGCGTGCCTTTCTGGCCCCCGGCGGGGTCTGGATCAGCTCCGGCATCATCGAGGGCAGGCAGGACGAGGTCCGCGCCGCCATCGAGCAGGCGGGCTTTACCATCCTGGCGCACCGGCAGGAAGAGGAATGGCACAGCTTCACAGCCAAATAATTCGAAAATCTAATCGAAAGGTCGGTCAAGATTTCCGAGATTTCTATTCGTGTTCTGTATAGAAAAATGCGGTCACGGGTTTTCCCGCGGCCGCTTTTCGATGCTCCCGTGAAGCCAGCGGAGCGCGTCCGACAGGGTTCCCAGCCGGTCGATCAGTCCCATTTTCACGGCCTCCTCGCCATAGATCACGCTGCCCACGTCGTTGGCGAGCTCATCGGTATTCGTCATCAGGCGCAGATAGTCCTCCCGGCTTATATGGGAGTGATCGGTCACGAAACGGACGATCCGCTCCTGAATCCGGGCGAAGTAGTTGTAGGTCTGCGGCACGCCGATGACCACGCCGTTGAGGCGCACCGGGTGGATGGTCATCGCAGCTGAAGGGGCGATCATACTGCATTGCGCCGCGACAGCCATGGGCACGCCGATGCTGTGTCCGCCGCCCAGCACCAGGGAAACCGTCGGTTTCTTCATCCCGGCGATCATCTCTGCAATAGCAAGCCCTGCCTCCACGTCGCCGCCCATGGTGTTCAGCAAAATCAGCAGGCCTTCAATCTCCTGGCTCTCCTCAATGGCTGCCAGCAGAGGGAGAATATGCTCGTACTTGGTACTTTTTGCGTCATCCGGGAGGAGCTGATGTCCCTCGATCTGCCCCACGATGGTCAGGCAGTGGATGCCGCCCTGGCGGACAGCGCCCAGTTCTTTGATCTCGTCCATGAAAAACACCTCCCGGGTAGTATTGCCCGAGAGGTGTTTTTTCATGTTTGAACCAAGAATTATTTGTCCGCGTAGGCGGCCAGAACGCCCTTATAGGTCATGTAGCAGTCGAACTTGGCGACAACCTCGAAGGGGGCGTGCATGCTGAGAACGGGAACCCCCGCGTCGATGGTGTCGATATTGCGGTTGGCCATGTATTTCGCGATGGTGCCGCCGCCGCCCTGGTCCACCTTGCCCAGCTCTGCCATCTGCCACACCACGCCTTCCCGCTCAAACAGGCGGCGCAGATAGGCCACCAGCTCTGCGGAAGCATCGCTGGTGCCGCCCTTGCCCCGGGAGCCTGTGAACTTGCAGATCGCCATGCCGTAGTTCACCTTGGAATCGCTGCGCTTCTCGGAAACCTCCGGGTACAGGGGATCAAAGGCATTGGAAACGTCAGCAGAAAGGCAGAAGCTCTTCTCATAGCAGCGGCGCAGAGACACGCCCTGCTCCTCGCACAGATCCTCCATGAAGCAGTCGAAGGCGGCGGACTGCATGCCGGTGACGCCGTCGGAGCCGGTCTCTTCCTTGTCGGCCAGGATGCAGACGCAGGTCCGCTCCGGGTCCTTCACGTCGAAGATGGCCTTCAGCTCCGCATAGGCGCAGACCCGGTCGTCATGGCCGTAGCCGCCGATCAGGGAGCGGTCCAGGCCGACCTCGCACACGTCAAAGCCGGGCACGGCCGCCAGCTCCGCGGAGAGGAAGTCCTCCTCGGTGATGCCGTACATGTCGTTGAGGATGCTCATGACCGCCAGCTTCACCCGATCCTTGCCCTCATCGGCATAAGGAGTGGAGCCCAACAGGATGTTCAGGCCCTCGCCGGTGAAGCCCTCGGACATGGTCTTCTTCATCTGATCCGCAGCCAGGTGGGGCAGCAGGTCGGTGATGACGAACTTGGGCTCGCCCTTCTCACGGCCGATGACCACGTTCACCACCTCGCCGCTCTTCAGCGCCACGGCGCCGTGAAGCTCCAGAGGAATGGTCACCCACTGGTACTTCTTGATACCGCCATAGTAGTGGGTCTTGAAGTAGGCCATCTCGTCCTGCTCATAGAGGGTCACCTGCTTGAGGTCGATGCGCGGGGAGTCCACATGGGCCCCGGCAATCACCGCGCCCTCCGAGAGGGGCTTTTTGCCGATCACCGCCAGGAGCAGCGCCTTACCCCGGTTGTTGTGATAGATCTTGTCCCCGGCCTTGAGCGCCATGCCGGGCTGATACTCCACAAAGCCCTGCTTCTCGGCCAGGGCGATGGCGTTGATCACCGCCTCACGCTCCATCCGGGAATTGTCCAGGTACTCCATGTAGCCGCGGCAGTAGTCCTCCACCGCCAGGCGCTCCTCGGTGTCGATCAGGTCGTAGCCGTTTTTCTGCTCGTAGAAAAGTTTGCTTCTGAGTTCATCCATGATGCAGTCTCTCCTCCAATACTTTGTTGATATTTGAAATAAAACTTGCTTCCTCTTCATTGTTTTCCAGGATCACGCTGCAGTGCTCCCGGAAATAGCTGTCCGGCCGCTGGGCACGGATGCGCAGCAGCGCATAGTCCCGGCTGATGCCATCCCTGGCCATGATGCGCTCCGCCCGGATCTCCTCCCGGGCGATCACGCCGATGGTAAAGTCGCAGCGCTCCGCAAGTCCGCTGGAAATGAGCTCAATGGCGTCCACAGCGGCAAGGCTTCCCCCCGCCATGGCGTGGGCCCGCAAGCGGCGCTGCACCTCCCGGCTCACGAAGCGGTGGGTGATCCG
>ODAJ011920120.1_pt1 | contig 11380 bp, 16 predicted proteins | sample 1539241 | NCBI WGS metagenome assembly ODAJ01 (sample SAMN02144231, study PRJEB22623) | gut metagenome | biome: sheep rumen | host: Ovis aries | place: New Zealand | reverse complement strand
TCATGTGGAGTGAAGACAAACATCCACAAATTTTGGTATATGCTGGGCCTGAAGCAAATCGGTATTTAGAATACGGAACAGACTATACTGTTTCGGATGATGGCTTAAGCATTGTACTGTCCTCCGAACTTGCCGCGGGCACAAAGCTTACTATCATGTCTGATATTCCGTTCACCCAAACATCTGATTATACAATCGGTCGTATCGACCCCAAACAAATCGAAAGTGATTTCGACAAAGCCGTGATTCGTGATAACGAAATTCGAACAACTGTTGAAGAAGTCAAACAAGGCGTAGACTCTGCCTTGGATATAATTCAGGAATTCGCCGATGATGTCGAAGAGATACGTGCAGGAGCGGAAGCTGGGGCTACCGCCGTACAACCAGAAGATTTAGCGACGGTGGCGACGACTGGTTCTTATGATGACTTGTCAAACAAACCAACATTAGGAACTGCTGCAGCAGCAAACGTAACAGATTTTGCTACAGCATCACAAGGAGCAAAAGCAGATTCGTCCGTACAAAGCGGGGCAGCGGCAACGTTTAGTTCGGTATCAGCACCCAAGGTGGTGTTGACATATGATGGTTATGATATATATGAAATATATGTTGACGAACACAATGATTTATATATTAGAAATAAAGTCGAGCTGCAAGACCAAAGACCAAATTGGGTTTTCACTCATACGGGTTCAATATATTCTCTTGGCACTGGCGCTTATTCTTATCTTGGTAGCGAAGGCGGGGCATGGGACGTTGTGTATGCAAAAACCATAAACGCTGGTGGGCAGTACGGACATCAATATGACATTCAGATACCGGTGGTTCAAAACGCAACAATGATTGCCGCAACCCCTCCAACCACAGATGGGACATATGTATTAAAGGCAACAGTGTCCAGTGGGCGCGTAACTTATAGTTGGGTGGCAGAATAAGAGAAATGATAATGGCGCTATTTTCTAAAAAGAATTTTTTCACCAAAACCACCGTCTTTACTAAGACGACACTTATAAAAAATATTGCAAATATGATACGTCGTGTCGTATAATAAAAACAACAAGGAGAACTTAAATGTCTAGAGCAATTAAAATAAAACCAAACACCTTATATAAAGTCGCAATTGCGACGGAACCGGTGCCACATCACTATACTCCGGTAACGGTTGAAATCGTTAGTGCTTCGAGCACTGTTACCATCCGTGCAACGAGCAACCCAGACTTCACTGGCTCGTATAGTCAGTTGCCAGTACAGGTTACAGATGGGGCGGCTGGTGATATTTATGAAAGTACATATGGGCGCTCGTTACAGTTTGTTTCGTTTGATTGCTCAGATTCTTCAGCGGAAATTTATGTCGCTGGTTTGAAATTAGAAGAAGTCGTTGCAGACTAAGGGAGTGAAACATGGCTCTATTCGAAGAAGGTAAGTTTTTCAAAAAGGCAGGAGAATCCTCCGGCGGTGGCGGTGGCGGTGGCGGCGGTGATGTTGACTACAATCGTGTTGTAGAAAAAACTGCGTCTGCATTACCAACCCCAACTGCTGCTTTGAACGGCAAGGCATATATGTACGTTGGCGAAACAGACATGGAAGACAACACAAAACGCAATGGTGCGATATATGAATGCACACAAGGTATTGTTCTACCATCTGTTTCTTCATCTTTTGTATCACAAACAATTTCTAACATTGAGATTTGGAACGAAGGTGTGCTCTTGCAGTATCTTGGCTTCTCTTCTGAAGATGCCACTGCTGTTTTTACTTATGTAAGGGGCGAATCACAAGAAACAGTTTCTCCAACCGATGGGGAAGAACAGGGGATAGGGTGGAGTATACCAGATTCATCCGCATTTCTGACCGCGGTACATGCTAAATTTTCTGGAATAGATTTTTATGGTGAAACACCAGTCGCACACATTAGTGTGAACGGTACTGGTGGCGCGTGGACTGTATCCTTGTTGGATTCTAATTGGAATACGTTTCCAGACACACAAGAACAAACAATTAGCGACCCGAACGAAATCGGACTCGTGGTAAACGGTGATGTGTCGTCCCTTGGATGGTGGGAGATAACTGTAGAACCGGCCATGACAACACCAGAATCGTGGCAATATAATGGTGCTACAGTAGAAGATTTGGGCCCAATCGGCATTGATATATCAGGAACTCCGTCCAACGGAGACACAATAACAGTTGTTTATACGGCGGCGACCGAAGGGTATATTTGGAAACCTGTTGACAATAAATATTTCAAGTTTCCACCACTGCTTGGGTACACGAATGAAATAATTCAGTACATCGGTTTCGGTGATGAAAAGGGGAGGTTTTATCAGGCCGAATTGACCGGTTCTTCCGAGCCGCAATATTCTATTGTACAAACCGCCGGCACAGAGTTGAGTGGCTTAGGTATGGGTTGGGAATCGTGGAAATTCGGTGACCAGTTGGGATGGCCTCACGACGAAGTGGACGTTGCGTTTAAGTTCATAGAAGCAACACAAACCACTGGTAATGTGACTTATAACCTAACGAACATACAGGCAACAATAGACTTAAACACATTCTATTCTGCACTTGTGGAAATCACTACGGTTGATATGGCCAACATGTATAAACCAGAATATACTGATGGTTGGCAGATTGCAGTTAAAGACCCAAACGACAACTGGAGTATCATAGCACAAAGTATAGACCCAGCCCATTGGGGTATAACAATAACATCTGGAACACCTGTGGCTTGGCAAGACAGTATTGAAGTTTACTTTACTGCTTTGGGCAGCGAAAGTTGGGAAGAATATGTCGATGGGACATTGTTCAAATCTGTTCCCGCGAAGGAATGGGGCATCGTGTATAGCGGAACCCCAGAAGCCGGCGTAGAATTGCTTGGGCACTACACACCAGCATCTGAAACTTACGAGTGGAAAGAAATAAAAAATATTGGCGGAGCATCAAAGGCGGTGACAAAACAGTTAACCGTAGATGGTTGGCAGAATAACGAACAAACGGTTTCTGACTTTAATTTTTCACTAGGACAAGCCAATGCGTTAATCGTAACGCCAACACCAGAATCTATGGATGCTTATGTCGGTGCTGGTATCATGTGTATCAGCCACAACGATTGGTCTGTTACGTTTTCTTGCAAAACGGTACCTAGCGTTGAACTGACTGTAAACATAGCAATAATATAAGGAGTATAATATGGCACAAATACTTAACATGGTGACATCTGGTAACGGTGGTGGTGGGGGCGATTCTGGCATCGATTGGGCTAATCATTGGGATTTGCCGGCAGACCGCACCACAGGTGTTACGCCCACGTTTTCCTTCTCGGAATTAGCCGATGGTAACTATGTTTTTTATTTTCAAGTCCTGAACGGTAATTATAACAACAACGTCGTAGTTTACGCTCCCAAAACGTTTTGTGTAAACTTCAAAGTACAGACCACAGATGGCACTAGACGGACAAACGGAATAATAGAACGTGTACTAGATAGGGACGAATATTCTTTCTCAACGCTGGGGTACAGCGATGGCGACAATGTTTCAAAAGGCGATAGCGTGCGTTATCAGACCAGAGACGGTATAGACATTATAACCATGTCGGCCGAATTTATGATGTGCGCAATACCAAGTTATAGCCCAGCGCTAGTGGAAAACGCAATTCGCTGGAGTAACATAAAAAACATTGCGACCGAAGAGACAATTACCCCAACATTACATGTTGATGAAATAGACGAAGGCACAACAATTGGTACCTTGCAGACGGGCCCGATGGTGACAATTGACCCACCATCATTCATAAGTTCAGTAAATGTAAACGCGAACGCCAACCAGTGGGGGGTTGATTTTAAGAACACTCGTGTTATGTCCGGATACGGCCGTTATCAAAGCGAGTTAAGAATCTCGATGACCTCCCTCGCAACAGGAGAACAATTCGTCGCCGCCGTATACATCGATAATGCAACTAACGTAACTCCGGTTTATAAAATCAAAAAGGCGGAGGGTATATTCGCTAACGCGGTTGTCGGTAGTTGTGGTGACGGGAACCTGATATGTGTCAAGTTTAACTTCCCAAGCACTATGACGGAGCAGCGCGTAACGGTGTCTGCAGCCAAGGTTGGTGCTCGGGGCGACGCGCCGAGCATAGGCAGCACATATACCGAAGCCCCAAGTAATTATGTAGAGTTCGCACAATTAAGTGTCGGGGCAACGATTACTGCACAAACACTTGGTGCAATAGAACAATATACTGGAAGCACCACAAGTACGTATACTTATGGGTATTTTTATAAAGCAGTTGGCAATGTTGTCACAACGCCATCTAGTCTTACAGCGACAGAAACTTCTGGAACGGGTGTGTCTATCACGGTTTCTGACCCAGATGGATTGTTGAATTATTTAGTGCAAATAACTGGCGCCGCTGCTGCGACGTTAAAACGATACCTCGGGAACCCGCACTGGACTTGGACATATACCCTAGGGGACAACACGCTTACTTGGGCTGCCCTTGGAACTTCTAATATTATCGATGCATTACAATACTTCACGCTCACCCCAACCCCATCTGATGTTGTAACGTGGGAAACAAGTAACTGGGTCGATGCTGGTAGTTCTGTTCAGAACGGACGTTGGGAACAGGTTAATGTTCAGCCCAGTAGTGGTGGCGGTGCTGTTTCGTCAGTCATCCAACTAGCGGTTGCAGACTGGGTTAATAACGAACAAACCGTAAGCGGTATTTCTGGTGTTACTGCCAACAGTAACGTTATTGTGGCACCAGCGCCTGCAAGCCAAACGGATTATACCACGGCTGGAATTTTGTGTACCGCACAAGGGGCTGGAACTCTGACGTTCTCTTGTACAACGGTGCCCGCATCTGCAATAACCGTAAACGTGTTGTCAATATAAGGAGTAAGACATGCCTATATTTAATCAGGTCGTTAAGGGCGGAGGAGTCACACCAACTGGCACGATGTATATCATAAGCAATGGCACTTATAATGTTACCGATAAGGCAATTGCAAATGTGAATGTGCCGCAAACACCAGCCACAACAAAATACGGTGGGGCGGTAGCTAATGTGCTTGGCGATGTAGACTCAAACGGTGTTCTTCAGTATCCAAGTGGCCCCCAATGCCATCTCGTGTTTAGCGGGGTAAAGACACTGATGGCAGGATACATTTTACAACAAAAGTTTTTAGGCGATAGTGGTGTTTTGTCTGCTGTATTTCCAGACCTAGAAGAAATTTCTGGTGTGTATGCGATAAACGGCATTTTTGAATATTGCCCAAACATTGTTAGTATATCTTTTCCAAAGTTATTGGTGGTATCGGCGAACGCAGCAGCAAGATATCTTGCCGCCAATTGCCCGTCTTTACAAAGGGTAGATTTTGGTTCTTTGGGAAAGACCGGAACATCGATACTATCTGTTAGTGTGTTTAGCAATGCGTTTAGTGGCACCACCGCAGACATTCATTATCGCTACGAACTGGGCACAAACACCCCTAACTGGTGTCAACTGTACGGTTCTACTGGCAACTTGGTTTTTGATTTGACCGACCTCGGTTCGTTGGCGCAACTACCAGACCCATCTGGGTATTCTGAAGGCACCACATGTGAAGTTTCTGGAGCGTATTATATGGTTGCGGACGATGGTTCTGGTAACCTGTACTGGAATAACATAACAAGGGCTTAACTATAAGGAGTGAATTATGACGACAAAAGAAGTATTAACTAAAATCCAAAAGTGTGTAGAATTTGCAATCCCATTTGCGGCGGGTGTGGCTGGCGTATGGGGAATCGATGCTGCCGCTTATGCAACGGCCATTGGTACTGCAATTATATATGCGCTGGAAGCTGTTAAAGTGTGTGTGAAATAAAATGTGTGCACAAATAGATGTTTTGAAGAAGATACGCAAGAAGGGTAAGGTCAATGGTTTTGATGTTGACCTTGCTGAAGCGCAAGCCAAGGATTATATGGCCATGAAAAGACGAGTCGAAACCATTGAATCTGATGTGTCTTCCATCAAACAAACACTGGTCGAACATGGTACAAAGTTAGACCTTATCATCCAACGCTTGAACAGTCCCGTTGAAGCCGAGCGTGAAGCTGGGCAGAAATGGAATCTGTTGGTATCTATTACAAAACATAAAGCCGCATGGGTTATATTAGCAATCGTGCTCACAGCATTTGCACTGGCTGGTGAAAAGCTGGTCGGCATTATTGAAAAGTTAATATAAAGTTCTTGACAATAAAATAAAACAATGCGATAATTTTATTAAGCAACATGAATTTGTTGGCCTCCTGACCCACGGCACCTTTCCTTTCCTCTCCATTCCTCTTTCTTCGCCGTGGGTTTTTTATTTTTTAATCCACAGATAACCAAGCAACCCCGCAATAATAGACATCAGTGTCGTTGCCAATTTCCATGTGGCAGTTTCTTTACGATATGCCGATATCGTTTGGTCGCACGCACGAACTATATCATTGGCACGCGATGCACAGTGACGAGCACCGTTTAACAATAATTGTTTATCGGCATCCATTTCCATATTGTTATTGGCGTAGTCGACCAGCTCGGCGACTTCGGTTTGGATTGCATGGTTTATATCAGCGTGCGGTGTGCTACGGGAACAACCAGCCAACAACATTACCAAGAACAAGGCAATCATCCACCCGACGATTGTCCAGCTTAAAACTTTTTCTTCGTTCATTATCGCACCTTTTGTTTGAGTACTGCGGTTTGTAATTTACCAATAGTTATAGCAGGTATCGTTGTGATTTTCAACTCCGGAACTATGGCGTACCCTAATTTTTTTCCAATGAGTTTAAGGTTTAATTCCCCAAAGCCAGATAGCGCTGTGTGGTTATAAAACCGTTCACCAAACTGCACGTTGTAGTCGATGGTGCGACCCTTCTGGTACGACGGCGTCATGATGCACTGGCGGTTTTTCATTATCACCTCACCCTTGTTGTCGATGTACATTATCGGCGTGCTGTAGTCAATCAGAGAGTTGTGCTTATGTCCTAGCCATATCAGGTCGGCGTTGGTACCCTTCGCCAGAGCCGAGAAGTCCAGCATGCCCTTGGTTTGTGGAGCGGAACCACCAGCCCCGTGGTGCTGGAACAAGTCGTAATGAAATTCCCTGCGGTCTTTTGCCTTAAACGTAAAGCGCAAGAAGTTCGCATAGTTGCCCACCAATACTTTGTGTTCCTGACCCAAGTTTAACATGGTGGCGAGCATCTGCAATACATCCAAGCCGTTGTATTTCAGGATGCTTTCTTCGTGGTTGCCACGCCCAAAGAACAGGATTTGTTTTTGGTACGGCTTCAGGAAGTTATAGATATCGTCTAATTTTTTATTCAGTTGTGCGTCTGTGTTTTCAATCAGGTGTGGTACCGCCCGCTTTGTGTCTTTCATTAAGATAGCATCGAACAGGTCACCACCGAACAGGATGTACCGTCCGTCCTTCAGGCAAAAGTCCAAATGTTTTTTCAGGGTTTCGCGGTCACAATCTGGCGAGTCGAAGTGAACGTCACTGAACAGCGCTAGTTTAATTGTCTTGCCAGCCTTGGCCTCTGATGTAAATTCGAAAGCTCTCATCGTGTTTTTCCTCCGTTTCTAATAAAGTTAAGGCGCTTCCACTCTTTGTATTCATCGAGTGTAAGCGCCCCTTTTTCATGGTTGCAATCGCCGCAGACAAGAACAATATTTTCTGGTGTTGTTTTCCCGCCACGGCTACGTGGTAAGACATGGTCGCGAGTGGATTCGGAAAGCGGGAGGGTTCGCAGGCAATAAGGACAAACAAAACTTATTTGAGAGCCATAGAGTTTTTTCCAGCGCCGCTGTTTCATTCTCGCACCTTTTGTTACACAATATTATATCACAAGAGCACCTCAATATTCAATATCTTTTATGTCGTCAACCGACCGAACAACTTTATACCCAACCCCGATGCGCTTGGCGACATCTTCCATACACTCTTGTTCGGGTGACCGTTTGCCCGTAGGGGTTTTAAGTTCTAACCACCAACACTTGCCGCCACTACCCCAACAAATCAAATCGGGCGCCCCTTTGGTAAGGCCGGTGGAGCGCATGCGAGCCGCGTCAGACACACCCGCGTTACGCTCGTTTGGGATGGCAAAAACCACCATGCCCCGAGAGCGCAGGGTGGTAACAATGAGATGCTGAAGAACAAACTCGTCGTGTTTCATTATGCCAACCTCGTCACTATAAGTTCACCACTGGCTGCTTTTTTAGTACGCAAGCGCAGGTTTGGGTTTTCTATTTTCAACAGCGACCGCGAAAAATCAAACCACAAACGAGGGCAAGCAACAAGGACGGAGTCCCCGACCAACAAAGATGAAATCTGTTTGTATGCATCGGTGTTGCGCATCTGGTCGGCACTTAAACCCGCGCGGGTTTCGAAGGCGGCAAGGGTGCGACCGCACGCAACCAAGTGTCCTGCTTGTGTTAATTGTTCGCATGCGTTAATCATTGCAATTACGTTTTCTTTATCGGCGTCTGACATAGAACTGTTCGTAACTGTTTCGCGCATTGACGTTAAGATATTAAATACTTTACCAGTGTATCTGATTGCCATTGTTTTGCTCCTATAGTTTTTTGATTTTTACCATGTCCACGTGTCCCGCGACAGGTTTTGTTTTGTTAACCACACCGTTGTACCAACAAGTTTTCTTGCCAGTGCCACGATTCAAACGACCAACCACCTGTTCGAACTCGCACGAGTTGCGAAAGTTAGTCAGTAGAATTATGTTCTCTAGTCCCTGAAAGTCAAAGCCCATAGTTAAACAGCCCACGGTTACTAAGAACGGAATGCGCCCTTCACGGAAACGCGATACCAAATCTTCTCTGCGTTTCTTTGGTGTGTCGCCGAACACTGCAGGGATGTTGAACGTGCGGCTTATCAACTCCGCATGTGATATGCTGTCACAGAATATAATGCCGTTCTTTAATGTCTTGCACAAATCATTCACGCCACGAATATGTTTGTCAATCAACGATTGATACACCACGGGGTTTTCCAAGTGCATGGCGTTACACATTGGTATGTTGACGTGCTTGATTTCTATGTCTGGTGAGAACCCAAGCGCGTGTCCAGTTTCGCGGTCAATGTTAATAACCGCAGGCCCGTATTGTTCTTCGATGGACACGATTGTTGTTTCGTTCCACATCCAACCCGCTTTGTATTTTGTTTTGCGACGATAGTAATATGGTGTTGCGGTGAAGCCCGCGACTTTGCAGTTGCGCCACGCGCCAAAGATTTTTGTGAATAGTTTTCCAGACCAGAACCGATGACACTCGTCCACGATTAACAGGTCTGGCTCTGGACATTCGTGCAAATGTTTCACCAATGTTTGTGGTGTTGTGTAAATAAAATCTGCGTTCCATGAGCCGCGGTGTGCGGAGTCAATCATTGCTGTGTTCATACCTGCGCCTGCTAGTTTCTCATGGTTCTGTTTTACCAGTTCCAAACAGGGTTGCAACACCACGACACGCTTAAAGTATTCTGCAATGCCGACCATCACCCACGACTTACCAAGTCCAACGGCCAGTACCACCAGACCCATGCGGTTATTTTCCAATCGAGATTGGAGGAGGTCGATGCTCGTTTTCTGGTACTCCCTCAGCTTGAAGTTTTGCGGCAGCAAGTTGTTTTGTTTTGTAAGCATAGTATTCTCTCACTAAATCACTAACGGTTTTTTCTATCGGCCCAGTGCGTAGGTCTAGAATAAACGGCGCGGTTTCCCTGTCGAACAAATCGAATACATCTTGTTCGGTCATTCCATCTACGATTAAAAGAGCCTTATAGTCTAGTATCATTGTATTGGTGGTGGCGCTTTCTTTCCCTTGTTGGAGTTCTTGACAGAGTCCGCCAATTGTTTCTTCAGCAACTCCGCCATGAATTCATCCATCTTGGCTGGGTCAGAGAGATATTGTTTAAGCCAAGCCATACGGAATTCGTCGCCACCTTTTTCTTCTATGATTTTATCGGCCAGTTCTATAAGTGTCATTGTTATCCCTTGTACACAGTATATCTTTTGCCATCATACACCAGTGCTTCACGTCTGTCGGCGAACCCTGTGTATGATATGTGAATCCATTCTTTGCCATGGCTGCGTTCTAGAATCAATTGGTCGAACATTAAGTTTGACTTGTATATTTTTTCGAACGCCTCTGGTATGGTAACACCAGTTGGTATGATGTCGCATGCTTCACAGTGCATGTGCTGTGATGATGGTGCGCCACCAACCTTCTTGTTTAATTCTGGACAGCGGATACCAGACGATATGATTATTGGGCAGCCCAATAAGTCTCGTACTGTTTCCAGAAAGTCCGCGAGGTCTTTTAGCTTTTCAATATTGCGCCGACCGTGTTCGCGGTTTGCTTCCAGATATTCTTTGTGCGAAGTGTTTGTTAGCTCTTCGAACGAGAAATGTTCCGTCAGTTTCATTCTCTATCCTTTTATGTTGGCGCGAGATGGCACGGGTGGGAATCCGTGACCACCATTTGACTGTGGTGGCGTCAACTTTGGCCCTATTCCCCATCTCGCATTTGGCTGGTCTGGTGAGGCTCGAACTCACAACCTCCTGATTAACAGTCAGGTGCAAACTACCCATTGTGCTACAGACCACTGGTTGCTGGGGTGGGATTCGAACCCACGTATTCCGTGCTTATGAGGCAGGCGAGTTCCAGTACTCTACCCAGCGATAAGTTGCCAGTTGCGGGACACACTACTGGCGGAGTGCTGAGTTAACCTGTTGGACACAGGTAGGCCCCTCGGGGTTACAGCCCCATTTCTTCAGCTGCTGCATCGACATCGTCCCAGTCGCCTTCTTTTACTTCAGCGCCCAGTCCTAAGTCTGCTTCGTACGGATTTGTTCTTGTGTCTGCGAAGTCCAGCAACAAGTATTCCTTTCCGTTCGCTTTGCCGATTACCTTGCGTGGTGCGCATGTCAGCTTTTCTTTCTTGCCACCCATGTCCACGATAATAACAGCTTCGTCTTGTGTCAAGGACAAGATGCCACAAACCTTGTGACGATTGCAGACCTTGCCTTGTTTGTTGACGTAGGTTTCGTCAGTCTTGACATCTACGTCAGCAACCAATTTGTTTTCTTTGGTGCGGAAGTTGTTGATGTAAATGTTCACACCTTCAACCCATTCGCCAGACCCAAAGCGTTTGCCCTGTGGGTCACGTTGTAAGAAAATAACTTTTGTTTTGTTTTGTTCTTTATCCATTGTTCGCTCCTTTAGTTTGTCGTTTGTTTTTCAGATAGTTAATTATATTAAGCCGCCCAGCGGTGCGTCCGTTAATACTCGTTGCCTGTTTGTGGTGTTGTATTTTCCCTTCCCATTCTTTATTTTGTTTT
>ODAJ011999526.1_pt1 | contig 11383 bp, 9 predicted proteins | sample 1539241 | NCBI WGS metagenome assembly ODAJ01 (sample SAMN02144231, study PRJEB22623) | gut metagenome | biome: sheep rumen | host: Ovis aries | place: New Zealand | reverse complement strand
TCGCAATATTTACAAATTTCGACAAGCTCAATGACCGCAGTCCAAAATCTTATTAGACATCCCCAAACTCGAATGTTCCGCTTTTTTCCCGCATATAATTCCATCCATAATTATTACATACCAATATATAATTAATCTTGTTCGACAATCAGAACTTTATAAGATAAAATAACTAAGATGACTTTTTCGAAAAAACTTGTTTTTGCCTATACAGGAATTGTTGTAATCCCTCTTTTTATTATTGTTGTTACGGCAATGGGGCTAATTAGAAAATCTCGTGTGGAAGAATTGGAAGCAAGTAGTGAAGGTCTTCTTATAGAAAATTACGATTTAGTACAGAAAAATATTGAATCCTTTAGCCTTTTTGAACAGTTAATAAACAGTAACGGAAAGCTGACTTTGTTTTTTACAATTCCGGAACGCAGCTCAGAAAACGAAATTATAGATACTATGATTTCTGAAACAACCATGCTGGAACGAACTTTGGAAACTATGCCCAACATTTATGGTCTGCGTGTTTTTAGCGATAATCCTCTTATTCCGGAACGCTGGCCTATTTTTATGAATTCTTCCCGCACAGATTTGGCAGCCTTGAATCGCTGGGAATATGCCTATACTGCAGATTACCTTGGTAACCTGGGTTCTCTTAAGTTTGAGTCGGTTTGTTCTACCCGCCGCATGGTTAAAAATCATCATGAAATTGGCTATATCCAGATTGCCATGAAAACCAGCGACTTTTTTCCTTTCCTTTACAAAACCATAAATCCTTATAACAACGACTATGTTTTTAGGGAGGTTTTAAATCCTATAACTAATAAAATGGATTTAATTCCTGTTACAAATTCATTAATAGAAGCGGCTCAACGTCCCCTAAGCCCGGAGCTTATGGAATCCTTCTATAAAAAAGTTTACCAGAGAGCTCATGGCGAATTACTTCCTCTTGGAAAAATAATTTTACGCAGCAAATCAGACACAAGATATTCCAGCTGGATTCGAGTGCCAGACATGAATATTGTTCTGCTGCACACCTGTTCTTCTCAGAGTATTTCCCGCGAACTGTTTTTCCTTCAGATGGGCATCCTGACCGGCCTTATAATCACCGTTTTCCTGCTTTACTTTTTAGTTCGCTATTTAACCTCCCGTCTTATGGGCCGAGTCTATAATCTGATTGGCGGAATGAAGCAGGTTCAAAAGGGCAACATTTCCACACAGATTTTAGTAACAGGACACGACGAAGTTACCGAAGCACAGCAGACCTTTAACAAAATGACCGACCAGCTGTGTAATCAAATAGAAGAAATTAAGCATGAACAGCAGCTGATTGCCGATACCGAAATGAAGGCAATGCAGAATCAGATAAACGCCCACTTTTTGTATAACGCGCTGGAAACAATTAAAATGCAGGCAGTTATTGCCGGCGAAAATGATATAGAAGAAAGCATAAACGTTTTGGGTAAGCTTATGCATTATTGTCTGCGCTGGCGTGTGCACGAGGTTACCGTAGAACAGGAAGTAGACTATATCCGCTCTTATATTTACCTTTTAAATATCAGAAATGATTATGTAATTTCGCTTGAAACCGAGATTCAACCTCAGTATAAAGATGTTGTTATTGCAAAAATGAGCCTGCAGCCTCTGGTAGAAAATGCCTTCTTTTATGCTGTTGAACCACTTGGAAAAGACGCCGTAATTCGTGTTTATACAGAAGAAGGTCCAGAATATGGTATAATCTGGCTTTGTGTTCGCGATTTTGGGCCTGGAATTCCAGAAGAAAAGCTTGAACAGCTGAAGGCATATCTTGCAGACGATTCTTTTGAACGAGATTCCAGCGGCAGTATTGGATTAAAAAATATTCAGCAAAGACTTTCGGCTTTCTATGGAAAAAACTTCCGTATGAAAATTGAATCAAAAAAAGGGGAAGGAACTCTTATAAAAATTCCGGTTCCTTTACATTATAAGCTGCCTTCTTTGGAAGAGGCTTCTTCGGAGGAAAAATGATTACCATAGTTCTTGCAGATGATGAAAAACTGATTCGTGCCGGACTCAAGAAAATCCTTGAGGAAAATCTTGATATTCCGCTGGAAATTATAGAAGCAAAAAACGGCGAAGAAGCTTTGGAATTGTGCTTTCAAAAAAGGCCCGCCTTATTAATCACAGATATTCGTATGCCTGTAATGGACGGCGTTGAACTGATGAAAAAGGTTTCTTCCATGAAGGATAAGCCTTCCATCATTGTTTTAAGCGGATATGACGATTTTTCTTACGCCAAGGCGGCAATTCAAAGTGGTGCAATCTCTTATATTTTAAAACCAATTGATAAAAAAGAACTGATTTCTGCGGTAAATTCTGCAATTATGGACGCAAAAAAAGAAGAAAAAGAGCAAAATGAGCGAATTTTACGCGAAATTTTTGAAAACGGAAGACTGGAAAATAAAGAGGCTCTGCCTGAAATTACTGTAAAAAATGGCCTACACTGCATAACAATTTACGGAAAAAATGCCGGCGCCATGGTAGATACCGTAATGGGTGCAAAGCGTTTTTATGTTTTGGAGCGCACAAGGCACGGAGTCTGCATTGTTTATCCTTTTGATGGAACAGAGGTTCAGTTTAATCCTTCTGTTTTGCAGGATTACATAGTTGGAGTTTCTTCTTCTGCAGATGATTATTCAATGCTCAGAACCCTGCGCAAACAGGCAATTTCTGCTGCTATGCAGGCTTTTTTTAATCCTCAAAATGGGCTTCCTTATCCGGACCAGAAAAAGGGCGGAATTTATTATTACGAAAAAGCAAAGCATGTAACAGACTTTCAAAAGCTGGAAGAAAGCTATGAAAAAATGATTTCCAGCTCTGATATTGCAGATGCCACAGAGGTTCAGGCAAAGATTGAAGCAATTTTTGCAATTTTTGAAAATGCCGCTGAGGGTGCGGGGACACAAGGTGTGGATGTGCACGATGCCGGGGCACTGCCACAGGATGCGACAACACCCGAAAATCCTGGCAAGGTTAATTCTGAAAAGCTTTATTATCTCTTCCGCAAAATAACAAGCAATATGTTTACCCGCTTTCCAGGCAGAACAGACACAGATATGTACCTTCATATGAAGGGCATTATGATTGAAGCAATTTTTGAATATCAGAATCTTTATGAATGGAAGGGAAGCATAAGAGATTATGTAGTTTATCTTGCAGCCTTATTAAAGAAGGATACAAAAGAATCTCCTTATATTACAGAGGCTTTGGAGTATATCAAAACTCACTTTACAAAAAATATTAATATGGCAATGGTTGCAAATCAGGTTTCTGTAAACTACACCTGGTTTTCGGAAAAGTTTAAGGAACATACTGGTGTAAACTTTAATGAATACCTTAAAAAAATGCGCTTAGATGAAGCAAAACGTCTTTTGCAAAAGGATTGCTACAAGGTTTATGAGGTTGCAGAACGCTCTGGTTTTTCAGATGTAAAATACTTTATGAAGCAGTTTCGCGAAGAAACAGGTATGTCTCCAACAGAGTGGGCCAATAAGCATAAAACAGTATAAATTCTGTTATATTAATCGTTTTTTCTTGTCGATATAGGGAATTTACCTGTATAATTATTTGATATGTCAGAAAAAATATTAACAAAAATCAAGAACAGTAAGTCTGGTATTAATGAAGAAAAAAGTGTAGCTAAAAAATCTATCTGGCTGATTTTTACTATCGGAGATAATTCCGAAGGTAATAATTTATATGCAATTCCTGCTGAAAATGTAAAAGAAATCCTTAGAGATGCTACAGTTTTCCCATTGCCATTTGTTCCATCTTATGTTGACGGTGTTTTGAATAGATATGGAGATCCATATGTTGTTATTGATCCGGCAGTTTTGAATGGAAAAAAGGCACAGAATTCCTTCCTGTTTATAGTATTGAATGATGAAACTCACACCTGTTTTAGAATTTCAGATGTAAAAGACTTCTTTACTGCAACAGAAAAAGATGTAGTTCATTTTGTTGAAGAAGAACTTTCTGATTATTATGATGGCACTCTAAAAGTTAATGGACAAGATGTATTTGTATTGAAAGTCCAGGCAATTATAGAAAAAGTAGGAAAAGAAATTGCCGCAGCCTGAAAAATTTATTTGCATATCATATTCTACAATCGATTTTCTCATTCCTAATGAAGATGTTCATTCTGCATTAAGCCTAAAGGATTTTGATGTAGAAAATATGTGCGGTGCTTTTTCTGGTATATACAATTTTGATGATATAGCGGTTAATTTTAATGTAGAAAAAAAAGATAAAAATATTAGAACAATGGTCATGCTAAAAAAAGACGGTAGTTCTCAAATTTCCTTTGTAACAGCTTCCGAATGTAAAGTATGTAAATTAGATTTGAGCAAATTTTCGACCTTTTCAGAGTATTACACAGATAGACTTTGGCATTTTGGTATACTTGCCTGCTATTTTGAAAACGACCGCCTTCAATATCTGATAGATGCAAAGAAACTAATAGAATATGTTATATATTCTGCTGTGGAGGAGATATGATACAGATTTTGTTGGCAGAAACATCCTCAATTATTCGTTCAACATTAAAAGATGTTATTTCAAAATCTAGTAAATTAAAGTTTATTGGCGAAGTTGTTACAGTGGAGGAATTAAAGGATTTTTTAAATACTGAAGAACCAGATTTAATTATTATAGAAGAAAACTTTTTTGGTGAAGAAAAACAACATTTGTTAGTAGAATTTTGTGAAAAAAATAATTTAGCTGCTTTGGTTTATTATAAAGCTGATGGTGTAAAACGTCCTTTTATTAAGAATATTCAGTTTGTGGAAAAACCTGAATTTATTACTCTTTCTGCAGAAAAAGTTCCTGAATATGCAGAAATTCTTGAACAGAAAATACTAGAAATCAAGAGAGATATTCTTTTTGAAAAACATCCTGCTTCTAGTCCTCTTTCTATGCCTGGGGAACCGGCTCCTTTAAAAACTCTTTCTTCGGAGTTTACAAACCGTGACTATAAAGCAGTAGTGGTAGGGGTTTCTACAGGTGGGCCAAGTACCCTTCTGGAGCTTATTAAAGCGATAGGTAAGGATTATCCTCTTCCTATTTTTATTACCCAGCATATTGATTCTTTTTTTGATAAAAATCTTATTAAATGGCTTAATTCTGAAAGTTCGGTGCCGGTTCACCTGGCAGAAAACAATACAAAAGGTCTGCCTGGTCATGTTTATTTTGCACCATCAGACATGCACCTTGTTTTTGGCTTAGATGATTTTGATGAATTTCACATGTTCTTAAATCATGATGCCCCGGTAAATTTTTTGCGTCCTGCAGTAGATAAAATGTTTGATAGTGCTGCAAAGGTTTTGGGCGGAAAGTGCATTGCAGTTGTACTTACAGGAATGGGTTCTGATGGTGCAAAAGGTTGTAAACAGATAAAGGATGCCGGTGGATATACAATTACCCAGGACGAAGCGTCTTGCGTAATTTATGGAATGCCAAAGGCTGCTTATGAAGCGGGTGCTGCTTGTGAGGTGTTACCTCTTAATCAAATTGCAGAAAGATTGTGGGCTCTGGTCGGCCAGCAAAGGGTTTTTAAAGGATGATAGATACTGACGCAATAGACATTATCAATTCAAAAATCCTCTCTTACTCTGGTATTTATGTTGCCGAATCGCAGAAGCAGGCTTTGAATGCACATATTCAAAGAAAAGCTAAGGAAAAATGCGTTACTCCAAAAGAATACTGCATGACTGTTGAAGCTCACACTCCAGATTTTGATGAAATTATTAATCTGGTAACTGTAAATGAAACATATTTTTTCCGCGAAGAAAAGCAGTTTGACTTTTTGAAAAATGAAGTATTCCCTAAATATATTGGAAAAAGTATTACTTTATGGACTTGCTGTTGTTCAACTGGCGAAGAGCCAATTTCTTTAATGGCAATGGCACTTTCTATGGGGGTAAGGCTTACAATATATGCTTCAGATATTGATGATAATGCGCTTGCAACCTTAAAAAAAGGCCGATATTCATTATTTTCTTTGCGTACAGATGGTAAAAAGTATCATGAACTGTTGGAGCCATACAGTACTAAAACAGAAACAGAAATCATCTTTAATCGTGATTTTTTGAATAATATTCATTCTTTTAAGTTCAATCTTATTCAGGATTCGCTATCTTCTTTACCGTTTTTTGAAAATGTAGAAATTATTTTTATGCGAAATGTCTTTATTTATTTTGATAAGCCAACTCGTGTAAATGTTACCAGGAAAGTTACCCAACGCTTAAAGGATGAAGGATTACTCTTCTTTTCTATGAATGAAATTGGTTCAATAGACCATACAATAATTCCGGAATATATTTCTAAGACAAACAATGGTGCTGTATATTATTTTGTGCGCGGAAAATGCCAAGCGCCTGTGCACAAAATTCATGATATAGAAAAAAAACTGGCTGACGAAAAACAGAAATCTATTATGCAGGAAAAATTGCGCAAGGAAGTAGAAAAAGCAAAAATTCTAAAAGCAAGACCTGTAAATCCTGTAATTCAACTTTCTGATGCAGACAAAAAGACAGAGGTTCCTCAAATAGATTTTAAATCTTTGTACGAAGAAATTTGTGCAGAAATTAATCGTCAGGATTTTGCAAAAGCAAGAAGCATTGCCTTATCTATTACTGGTGAACAATTTAAGCGCTATTCCTTTTTTATGCAGGGTTATGTTGAATATCATGCAGATAACCGTACAGCGGCAGAAACATATTTTTCTTATGCAGAAGCTGCCGCAAAAGATTTTTGGCCAGCCTATTTTTATCATGGAATGGTACTTAGAGATATGGGAAAAACTGATAAATCTGGCTGGTATTTTAAAAAATGCAAAGAAATACTTACAGAATTTGGACCAAATAATCCTTATGATTTTACACTGGATTCTTTTAGTCCGTCATATATCTGTTCATTATGCAATACTTTCCAAGGGGGAGAATAATGGAAATAGATAAGTCTTTGTTTATTGCCGATTATATTTCCGAAGCAAGGGAAAATCTTGATGCAATTGATGATATTGCTTTTCAGGCTCTTAAAGAAACAAGAAATTCCGGATATTTGAAAGAAATTTTAAGATATCTTCATACTTTAAAAGGCTCATCCCGCATGATGGAATTTACCCAGATAGAAAAGGTAATGAACCATCTGGAAACTGTTTTTAAAACAATTGATGGCAATAAAACAGAAATTCCTTCAAAAGTTATTCAACTTTTAATGGGCGTTTCTCAACTTATTCATGATGTAATTGATAAGCTGGAAGGTGGTGGTGACGGAACTTTTGAAGAATATGAAAATGTTCTCCAGAATATAGATAAAGCCCTGGAAGATGGTGATTTTGAAACCGAGTTTAAAACAACTCGAACAAGTGCAGAAAATGATTTGGCAGAAGAAATTGTTGAACGAAATTCTGAATATTTCCGCGATTCTAATACAATTAAGGTTCAAGTTTCGCAGATAGATTCAATTTTACAATCACTTGATAAATTGATTATGCGTCAGATTAAACTTAAAAATGAAATTGACGCTTTAAAGGTAAAAGATGATTCTGCAGGCTTCCAGGCATATCAGGAGCTTTCTGAAAATATTAACGTTCTAGAAAATCAGAGTGTTGATATTCAGAAAAATATTATTTCTCTTCGAATGCTTCCATTTGATATGATTTTAATGCCGATTAAGCGTTCTATTGTTTCGGAAGCTTTTAAGCTTGGAAAAAATATAGATTTTGATATTCCTCATTCTGAAATTACAATAGATAAGGCTATTTTGGAAAGACTGCCTGCTATTTTAATCCACCTTGTTCGAAACTCTATTGACCATGGAATTGAATCGGTAGAAGAACGTGTAAAAGCCGGAAAGCCGGAAAAAGGACAAATTTCTGTTTCTGTAAGCCAGGTTTCTAACCGTATTTTTATTACAATTAAAGATGATGGACGGGGAATTGATTACAATAAAATAAAAGAAAAAGCACTTGCACTTTTCCCAGAGCGCGAAGCAGAAATTATAAGTGCAGATGAAAACGAATTGCTCCAGTACATTTTTATGTCTGGTTTTTCTACAAAAGAAAAGCAAACCGAACTTTCTGGCCGTGGAATTGGACTGGATGTTGTTCGTTCAGAAATGGATCATCTTAAAGGAAAAATTTCTGTATATTCTGAATTCGGAAAAGGTTCTACTTTTGAACTTTCTCTTCCTGCTTCTCTTGCAACTCAGGATGGTCTTTTTGTAAGCGTTTCTGATAATTCTTATCTTATCCTTTCTCACTATGTAAAAGAAATTCTTACCGTACATAAAACAGATTTCCTGCGCTTGCAGCATGGCCCTGTTCTTAATGTTCACAATGAGCTTGTTCCGGTTTACGACTTTGATATTATCAATGATAAATCAGAAAAAAAGGCTGTTGCTCGTAACGAAATTTCTGTAATCATTCTTGAATATCTGAACCGCAAAATTGGTGTAATGGTAGATAAGGTTTTGCATTACGGAACTGTTGTAATTAAGCCGGTTCCACCTCTTCTAAAAGATTTTGAAGCATTACAGGGCCTTGTTTTTGATGAAAATTACCGCATTATTCCGGTTTTGAACATTCCAGATACAATCAAACGTTTTAAAACTACAAACGTTTTTGATGTAAAAAACCTTGAAGTGCGTAAAATGCCAAAGATTCATTCTATTTTGGTTGTTGATGATTCACACACCACCCGTCATATTGAACAGATTATTCTGGAAGCAGAAAATTACAATGTTTCTACTGCAGTTGACGGAATTGACGCTCTTGAAAAGCTAAAGGAACACCGTTTTGACCTGGTAATTACCGATGTAAAAATGCCTCGTATGGACGGTTTTGTTCTTTTACATAATATTCGCCATAAAGACGAACTTAAAGATATTCCTGTAATTATGATTTCTTCTGTCTTTGAAAGTGACACACTGGATAAGGCAAGTAAGCTTGGTGCACAGGGATACATTGTAAAATCAGACTTTGAACGTGAAAGCCTCACTGCAAAAGTTAAGGAGCTGCTGAATGAGTAATTCCGATAAACAGCTTATTTATGTTGTTGAATCTTCTCGTCTTCTTGCCAAGCTTCTTTCTGCAGAGCTTGAAGGGCAGGGATATAAGGTTGAAACTTTTAAAACAGGTCTGGAAGCCTTAAAAAAGATAATTGCCAACTCACCAGATTGTATTATTGCAGATAAGGTTTTGCCGGTAATAGATGGTATAGAGCTTTGTAGAATTATGAAGGAAGGTTCTACAAAAAGTGCCATTCCATACATTCTTTTTTCGGCAGATGAAAGCGTGTTAGATTTCTGGACTGATTCAATTGGTGCTGACGATGTAGTTTCAATTACAGAGTCAAATTTTAATTCATTGATTGAAAGTATAAATAATAAGCTTCAGTATAAATATATAGAAACAAATTCTTACTATCATGCAGAAAATCAGGAAAGATTACAGTTAGAAGAAAAAATGACTGATGATGAAAAAATGATGTTCTGGGTGGTAGATGCCATGGACAGGAGCGATTTTTATCTAAGTATGGTAAAAAACGTTCTAAAGCTTTATGAATTTGTAAAAAGTACAGATCTTTTGGTAAAAAACATATTCGAAATGCTTTATAAAGTGTGCGAATTTGATGTTGTTTCATTAATTCTGGATACTGCAGATACCCGTTTTTATAATTCTGGTATTGAACTTCAGACTGCTGAGGTGGCAGAAGATATAAAAAATATCTGTAAGGCTGATTACGAACAGAAGGCAAAAAAGAACCATACTGTAACTTATGTGTTTTTTAACATTCCAGGTATTATTCCTAGTGAAAGTAAAGGGGAAAAACTGGAATCTTATAGAGATTATGTTGTAAAAGCTGGAGAAAACTTTATTGGAACCTTACATTTTGCTTCAAGCAAAAAAAAGATTTTCAGTTATAAAGTTCAATCAACAATTGAATTTATTTTGCCTGCCTTGGGTTATATTCTGGAAGAATCTCTTCATCATGAAACAATTTCTCATTCAGAAAAGAATCTGCGTAATGTGTTTTCAAAGTTCGTTCCAGAAGAAATTATTGATGAAATGATTAAAGCAGATGATTCAGAACAGCAGGCTAATAACGAAAAGCGCAATGTTGTAATCCTAATGTGCGATATCCGAAGCTTTACTTCTATCAGCGAAATTAATCAGCCGGAAGACGTTGTAGGCTTCTTAAATACGTACTTTACCCACATGGTAAATATCGTAAAAAAATACGGTGGTACGGTAGATAAGTTTATTGGTGATGCCATTATGGTTTTGTTTGGTGCGCCAATTTCTTACAACGATAATGCCCAGCGTGCAGTTCAGGCAGCTATAGAAATGTATTCTCAGCTGGACCAGATTTCTACTGGAAATATGAAGTTCCCGGAAGGAATAAAGCTGGATATTGGAATTGGTATTCATTACGGAGACGTAATTGTAGGAAATATCGGAAGTATAGATAAAACAAGTTATACCGTAATTGGTGATACAGTAAACCTTGCTTCCCGCCTGGAAGGTCTTACAAAGCTTTATGGTGCAAAGGTAATTATTTCTGAGGCTGTTCGTCAGGAGCTTTCTGAAGAAATGAATGTTTTGCTTCTTGATTCTGTTAAAGTAAAAGGAAAGAAGGAAAGTGTTCACATTTACCGTGCAGATGAAAAGGCTCTTCCAGAAGCTTTTTCTGAAGCTTATTCAAAGGGCTTTAAGTCTTATACAGAAGGAGCTTTTGCTCTGGCAAAACCTTACTTCGAACGGGCCCTTGAAATTATTCCAAGTGATAAGGCAGCTAAGCTTTTGCTTGGTAGATGTAATGAGTTTATGGAAAATAAACCGGAAAATTGGGATGGTGCAGTTGCACTCACATCAAAGTAATGTGTAAGGGCGCTGGCCCTAAGAGAGGTATATATGAGTCTAAAAGAGAAATTAAAAAAGAAAGGCGAACAGAGGCCGGATCAGGACATTAATTTTGGAAAAGAAGTTTTTACTAAACTTAAGTTTTCAAATCTTTTGTTTGGAATCCTTACCGTAATATTCTGTGTTGTAATGGCAGATTTAGTTTCGCTTCCATGGTCCATCCTGATGCCTGTATTGGTTACTGGTATTTGGGTATGTGTTTTGATAGAATTTCTTGCCAGTCTTATAACAACTAAACTGGTAACTCAGTCTATCACAGAAGATTTAGTTTCTTTCTATACTTATGATTCAACTATAAAAGAGCGCACAAAGCTTATGAAACAGCTTATGGCCATGCCTGCAAAAATAGGAATAATGGTTTTTGCCATTAATATGATTTGCGGCATGATTTGGGTTTTATCTTCAGCTAGTGCTGCAAAAATGGATTCT
>ODAJ012133431.1_pt1 | contig 11389 bp, 10 predicted proteins | sample 1539241 | NCBI WGS metagenome assembly ODAJ01 (sample SAMN02144231, study PRJEB22623) | gut metagenome | biome: sheep rumen | host: Ovis aries | place: New Zealand | reverse complement strand
CCACATATAGGTGTGAATATCATGTAAAATATTAGATTAAGTAGTGTATGTACATTTAATGGATTTGTACATAATAAAATTCCTATTGGTATTAGTAATATGAAGAATCCATGTACTGATAATGTGAATGTTGTCATTGGCAGCTGCATTGAGAAGGAATACTGTTTTACAAATTTTCCGTAATTAATTATTGCGTCATGAAAATTTCTATAGGAAAATATTGTTTGTTGAAATGTTTTTGTTACAGGTATTCCTCTAAGGTATTCTACTGCTTCACTGTTCATTTTTTCTAAATGTGTCTGGTACTGCATCATAAAATCTGTATGTTCTGCCGTAAACATTCGTGATATTGAAATAAATGCTACTATCAATGGTATTATACACACTATTCCCAGTTTCCAATCAAAATAGAATAATAGTATTAAGAATACAACAGGTGTTGTAAATGCTGCTACCATATCCGGCAATAAATGTGCTAAGAAAGATTCTGTCTGACTTGTACTATATTCTATTATTTTTCTTAAACTACCACTAGTATGTGTTGAAAAGTATCCTAAAGGTAATTTGATTAGATGATCTAGTGCAGCATTTTTCATATTTTTTTCATTTTCAAATGCTGAAAAGTGTGTACACATTAATGCTATAAAATTTGTTAATAAACCACATACTCCGAATATTAATGCCATAAATGCCAGATTTTGTATTAATGCACTATTATAATTGGGTATTGTTGTTAATAGTTGTTCAATGATTTGATAAATATATACAAATGGTATAAGCAGTAATACTGCGGATATTGCAGATAGTACACAACCTAATATAGACAGGTATTTGTATTTTCCAGAATAATTTAGCAAATCTAAAAATGCATTTGTCATCTAGTTCCTCCTTTATATTTTTAGAATATTAAATTAAGTTTTACCTAAAAAATTTTATCTTATAAGACAATAATAAAAAAGAATACATATTTTAGATAAAATAAAAAATCCCTTAAATTAAGGTTAAATAATAAAATAAATAACATAATTATTTATAATCTTTTAATATTCCTATTTAAAAGTTAATTAAATATGTTATTTAAATATATTTGAACTTGAAAGACAAAAATTATCCAAAAGGACAAAAATAGTTTTAATGTGTATTTCTATATTCACTAGGTGTCATAGAATAATACTGTTTAAAGGCATCTGTAAATTTACCATGATTCTGATAACCAACAGTTTCAGCAATTTCACCAATATTCATGTTGGTCGTTTCCAAATAAGTAGCAGCCTGACTTAACCTATACTCCCTCCTCCAGGTACTTAAAGGTTTTCCATAAATTTCCTTGAAATAATTCTTTATGGAAGTTTTACTTAAATTAAACTTATTTGACAAATCATCCAATGTCACAGTATCACTAATGTTTTCAACAAGATATCTCTTTACATTTTTAATAATTTTAACATTTTCAGCTTTTAACGTAGGATATTCATCTTCTACATTTTTTATAGTAGAATTTTTCAAAAATAAAAGTAATTCCATAACTTTTAGCTTATAATATCCCTCTTTAATACTTTCATTCACACTATATAATTCGCTTATTACATGTTCAATCTGAGGATTGGAACGTATAATAACAAAAGAATCATTGTCGTTAATTTTTTTTACCAAATCATCAAGATTAATAATATTTTTACCAATTACCTGATTAATACTATCCTGTGCAAGATTCAAATCAATAGATATCTGAAAACCAGTATAATAACCTAATGGAAACTCATGCATATACTTGTTAGAACCAATAGTAAATACCAGATCACCCTCAGATAAATAGAGATATTTATCATTAAAAATAGTCTCAAATCTACCCCTATTACAATGATTAATTATTATAAAATTATCATAACCTGACGAATCATTTATTTGATTACAATTTTCAGCATAAAAATCATTATAAACCAAATCAATACCATTAAAAAGATGATAAAAAATCATATTTCCATAACCCGAATCTAAATCAAAATGAAAAGATGTAACAAATGAATTATCATCTAAAACAGTTGTAATTTTATCATCATATTTATTTTCCATAATAATTAACCATCCTTTATAATCATATATACAATATTATTTACATTAGATATATAACTAATTTAACCATATTTTAGATAATATCGAAAAACAGTCAAACAAAAACACGAAAAACAGTCAAACAAAAACACGAAAAACAGTCAAACAAATAAAAATATTAAAGAGAGAAGAATTATTATTCTTCTTCATCTTCTTCACCGGTAAATTCACCATATTCTTTATCAAGTAAGAATAATAGTTCTGGTGAATTTACAGACATTTTAACTTTTCTTAAGTCTTCTGCAGCTAATTCTTCTTCTTCAACTTGTTCTTCTACAAACCAAAGTAAGAATTGATTGGTTGCATGGTCTTTAAGTTCTATGCTTAAATCTACAAGGTCGTGGATTAATGATGTTACTAATTCTTCGTGTTCCTGTATTTCTTCATATACTTCTACAACATCTTTCCAGTCTCTTTTTGGTTCATCTATTGCCTGTAATACTACACTTCCACCTTTTCTTAAGATGTAGTCATAGAATTTCATTGCATGTTCCAGTTCTTCTTCTGCATGTACTCTGAGTGAATTACCAAAACCTGGTAAGTCATTGTCTTCAAAGTAGGTTGCCATTGATAAGTATAAATATCCTGATTGCATTTCTGCGTTTAATTGGTCATTTAATGCTTGTTCCATTTTTTTGTCTAACATTATATCTCTCCATTTTTTTATACTTATACATAGATTTATAATAGATTTATATTTTTTGTATATATGAAGAAAAATTCAAAAAATTGAATAAAAATAGAAATAATAGAAATTTTTGTTAAATAATAAATTTTAATTCAATTGTATCATTCCTTTACATTTCATTAAATATCCTCGTTTTTTAAGAAATCAATAATGTTTACGTGCTGAATTCCATTCTGAGAGTAATCCCATGTATCCTGTGTTATCACATACTTCGGATAGTTATCTTTGATTTTTTCAAGTGAACGAAATTCCCTTTCTCTTGTGACTTCATCAGCAATACTTTCTGAAATCTGGAAATATTTTGTTTGATTACCCTTCCTGCATATGAAATCCACTTCTAATTTTTTTATGATTCCCACTGTAATCTGATATCCTCTTCTTTTTAATTCCATGAACACTACATTTTCTATTAATGAACCTAAATCTTTTTTAGTTCCAGTATTTAATTCATAAAATCCCTGATCAACCAGATAATATTTCTTTTTACTGGTTAACTCTTTTTTACTTGGAATTTCTTCCTTAACCGCTTCCAATAATATGTATGATTCCATAATACATCTTAAATATTTTTTTATTGTTTTTGGTTCTATGTTAATTTGGTCATGTTTCATGGACTTTGATAATGATGTTGCAGAAAAAGGTCTTGATATATGCCTAATGACATATCGCATGATTCTTTTTAAAAAGTCAACGTCCCGGACTTTGTTTTTTGGTATTATTTCATCCAATATGATTGAGTTATATATGTCCAACAGATAATCTTGCTTTTCCTGTTCTTCATCCAGTTGAATCAGCCGAGGTAATCCACCGTATTGTAAAAAATCGTGATATATCCTGTTTTCTTCAAAGGAGGTTATTTCTTCATTTCTTATGTTTTTATGATAATTCAGTATTTCATTGAAACTGAATGGATACATTTCAATTTTTATGTACCTGCCTCCAAGTAATCTTATATTATCCCCCGATAATAATTTTGAATTGGATCCTGTCACATATAAATCACAATCCAAATCCACCCTGTATCCATTAATGCTTTTTTCCCAATTTTTAACCAATTGTATTTCATCAAAAAGCAGGTATACTTTTCCTTCAACACCATCAACCAAATCAAATACCAGTCTGTTCAAATCCTTATTATCATGTATCTCATCATATTTTGTTGATTCTAAAGATATGAGAAATATGTTTTCTTCTGGAACTCCCCGAGATTTTAATTCCCGAACAATTAAACGTAACAGGAAAGTTTTTCCACAACGACGTACACCCGTAATTAGTTTAATTTCTTCCTGACCCATAAATCTTTTAATTTTTTCCATATATACATTTCTAGGAACAATATTATCCACCATAAAACACACCTCTTTCAATTATAAATATTTATAAAACATATAATATTAAAAAGTTATCATTTTAGGTTCTGTAAAACCTAAAATTTATAAAAATATCAAAAAAAGATATTGTAAAACATTAAATTAAATACAAAATAATAAAAAAATGGAAAAACAGGAACTAAAATGTATTATTTCTAATCACATAAACTATCACATATATCGAGATTATAATCATTACTATAGATAGTTCAGTCCATGACAACAGCAGAACACCTGACAAATAATTTGCTATTATTAATGATACTATTAAAAGAGGAATTACCAACAGATAGACGTATTTATCGCCATCTTTTCCTTTTAATGGATGACCCATCCAGATGTTTTCATTTTCATCATAAATAAGATTTGTTTTCCTTTCCACATACCTGAAATATTTTTTTACAAACAACTTAATAAAAATATAATACAAAAATATTGAGATAATCATTGTTCTTTCAATATCGATTAACAGTACCGTCATTATACTTTCCTCCCAAATAAATTACTGCATATTATTTTATGACTGTTTGAACATGAATAATATTTTAAAAAAGATTATGAAAAAATAAAGTTATTGTTATGAATAATAATTATAAAAACAAGCAATAAACAATTAACACATGCTTATGAACTGTTTATTGTTGATTTAGAAATGGTAAAGAAAAAAAGCATGATTATGCTTTTCTAGTGTAAACGAAATCTGCCAGTTTCATTAATGCATCTTTGGCTTCAGAATCTGGAAGGAAAGTTAAGGTTTCTTTTGCCTTGATTACACAATCGTATGCAAGGGTTCTGGCATACTGTATTGCACCGTATTTTTCAAGCAATTCCATTGCTTCAGGGATGATGCTTTCATCGTGTGTTTCAAGCAGTTCTATGAGTCTGTCATGATCCTCTTTGTTTGCTTTTTCAAGTGCATAAAGTACCATGATTGTTTTTTTACCTTCTACAAGGTCACTTCCAACAGGTTTTCCAATTGATTCGTCACCTGTTAGATCTATGTAGTCATCCTGTATCTGGAAGGCAAGCCCTACATTACGTCCATATTCCTGTAATGCTTTGATTTGCATTGATGATGCCCCACCAATAATTGCTCCAGCACCTGTTGCACCAGTAATTAATGCTCCTGTCTTTTTATAAATCATGTTCATGTATTCATCTTTAGTCACATCATATGTGTCTTCGAATGACATGTCCAGTGCCTGTCCTTCACATATTTTTATACATGAGTCGACTAGTACTCTTAGTGCATCTATTGCTCTTTCGTATGCAATGTTGTCATCTGCTGTTTTGATGATTGTTTCATATGCTTTTGCAAATAGTGTGTCACCGGCAAGTATTGCCAGTGGTTCTCCCCAAATCTTATGCACTGCTTTCATTCCACGTCTGGTATCGTCATTATCCATTATGTCATCGTGTATGAGACTGAATGTGTGGATTAATTCGAGTGAAGCTGCTGCTTTAAGTGCCTTGTCGGTTTCTCCACCTACTGCCTGACAGCTTAATACTGTTAGTGCAGGTCTGAATTTTTTTCCTCCAGCTTTTATTAAATGTGCTGATGCTTCTTTTAAATCTTCCGGTTCGAGTGTGCTTAATGCTTCTTCTATTACTAAATCAACATCTGATGAGTATGCCTTTAATATTTCTAATACATCCATTATAATCACCTGTTAAATACTTGTGCTTGTCCATTTCTTAGTATGTGTACATCGTTTCCTAATTTATATCCTTCTTCTTCTGCAAGTTCAACAAATGCTGCCAAATGACTTAAATCACCGTGTGATGGTATTAAGTGTTGTGGATTTAGCATTCTTATGAAGTCTCTTAAGTCTTCAGGACCTGCGTGACCTGATACGTGAACATTGTTGTAAATTCTTGCCCCTCTTTCTTTAAGTCTTCTGTTTAACAAATCCCTGTTTGCAAGGTTGATAGGGTTAGGAATTGTTGTTGCAGAAAAGACAATGTTGTCTCCTGGTTTGATTTCAAAGTTGGTTTTGTTGTTTGCTATTCTTGGCAGTAATGCATCAGGTTCTCCCTGGTGACCTGTTACGATTAACATGTATTTTGTTCTGTTTTCGTTTGCTCTTGCCAGTGCTTTGTTGATTGATTTTGAATTACCGTATATGCTTACGTTTCTTGGAAGGTTTAATATTCCCAGTGATTCTGCTATTGAACAGTATCTTTCCATACTACGGCCAAGAATAAGCACTTTTCTTCTGCTTCTTTCTGCTATCTTTGTGATTGCCTGGATTCTTTCTATGTGACTGGAGAATGTTGTCACTATCAATCCTTTTCTTTCTTCCAATGGTCCTTTAAGAACATCCTTAAGTAAATCTCTTGCTATTTTTTCTGAGTGTGTTTTGCTCTCTTTTACTTCCTTGATGTTTGTAGTATCCATTATTGCTACTTTTACACCTTTTTTACCTATTTCACGGAATCTTCTGTAGTCAGGTGGTGGTGATACCATCTGATGGTTGTCGAATTTGAAGTCGTTTGCGTATATTACCACTCCTTCAGGTGTGTGAAGGGCTGCAGTAATTGTTTGTGGAATACTGTGGGTTGTTCTTACAAATTCTAGTGTTAAGTTTGGTGAGATTTGTAATTTTTCTCCAGGATTTAATATTTTTAATGGATTGTTTACCTTGAATTTACGTTCTCCCTTGATGGTTTTTTCTATTAATGCTATTGTGTATGGTGTTGCAATAATAGGGGCTTCGTATCTGTGTGCAAGTTTTGCTATTGCACCTATGTGGTCCAGGTGTCCGTGAGTACATACTATTGCCCTTACTTTACCGTCCACTTCTCTCATTAATGTGTCGTCAGGTATTACTCCACGTTCTATTAAATCCAAACTGTGCATCCTCGATATGTCCGTGTCTTCGTGGATGTGAAGTCTGTCTAGGTGTATTCCCATATCAAATATTACTACATCATCATTTACTTTAACAGCCGTCATGTTTTTTCCGATTTGTTCGTATCCTCCGACTGCTATTACTTCTATAGTCAAATTATATCCTCCTTGCGTATTTTTTTGTGTCTATATTTAGTTCTGTTAATATTTCCCTGGTTTTTCCGGTAATTATCAATCTTTTTTGCTTTAACTCTTCGATGTTGGATGCTCCTACAAGGAACATTGCCGTTTTAAGTTCTCTGGTGAATTGGTTGATTTTTTCTTCTATTAGTTCGGGACTTTCATAGGCATATTTTAAAAATGGTAATGCCATACCCACACAATCGGCTCCTAAACTAATTGCTTTTGCTGCTTCCAATCCATTTCGTATACCACCAGATGATATGACTGGCAGTAAAGTGTTTTCCAGGACTTCTATTGTACTTACAGCGGTAGGTATTCCCCAGTCCCAGAAGAGGTTTCCAAGATCGGGATTTTCTGCTCTGTATGTTTCTACTGCAGCCCAGCTTGTTCCACCCACTCCCTGAATGTCTATTGCATCTACTCCTATTTTTTCAAGAATTCTGGCATCCCTTCCATCTATACCGGCACCGGTTTCTTTTGCTATTATAGGAATGTTTGTTTCAGAACATATTTCTTTGATAGATTCAACATAGCCTTTTGCATTTATATCTCCTTCCGGCTGAATGATTTCCTGTAATGGATTTAAATGTACGGCCAATGCATCACAATCTAACATCTCTATTGCTTTTGGTGCATAGTCTACTTGTGGTGCTCCAATGTTTCCAATTATCATGGATTCATGTGCATAATCTCTGACAACTGTAAATGTGTCCGTTAGTTCTTCATGAGTTATACCGGCTCTTTGACTTCCAACACCCATTGCAATACCAGTACTTTCTGTAGCTATTGCAATGTTTTTATTTATTTCCTTACTTGCTTCGTGTCCACCGGTTATTGCTGAAATAATCAATGGTGAATCCAATGTATTTCCCAGCAAATCTATTGACGTGTCTATATCGTCAAAATTTACTTCAGGTAATGTTCGATGAACCAGTTCTATGTCTTCAAAACCCGTTGTTACGTGATGTTCAACATCGTTATTTTTACATATCTCAAGGTGTGCAAGTTTCCTATCCGATATCACTATAGTCTACCTCCTCATCTTTTTATTGTGTTAATTGGTTAAAATGAATAATTATTTGATTAATGTACCTTTAACATCCTTTCCTGAAACTACCAGTTTTATGTTACCTTCTTTTTCAGCATTTATTATTAAGGACTCTATGCCATCTTCTGCCAATTCAAGTAATTCTTTGATTTTACCTGCCATTCCACCGGTAACATCAGCCTGATTTTCATTTTCTGTCAAGGTTAACTGACTGTCTTTTGTTACTATATCTATTAATTGGGCATCAGGATTAGTTTTTGGATTGTCAGTAAATATTCCATCAACATCCGAAGATATGACTACCCGGTCTGCCTTAAGTTTTCTGGCAAAATGAGTAATCAGCTGATCGCCTGATATTATTGCAAACTTGATGTCGTCATTCAAATCAAGAACGGCATCACCATATATGACAGGAACAAAACCCTCCATAATATAACGTTTAACAATTGTACTGTCACAAATGGATATTCTCTTGTTTTCTGTCATTATAAAGGTTGAAGGTTTAATACCTACTGCAGGTATGCCCTTTTCCTGTAACTTGTTTACAACAATATAGTTTAACAGCTGTACTGAAGCCTGCGTTTTACATAGACCCTCGTTTTTGAATTTTTTTTCTTCTTCAGTATTGATCTGGTCTCCTATGGCATATTTCTTTGCATGAATATGTCCATATGATCCGGCTCCATGTACTATCATCATATCATCGTTGTAATATGACAATTCTTCGGCAATCCTATCTAAATTAACTTCATCTATAGTTGGTTCTGATGCATCCTTAATTGTCAATGCACTTCCGCCAAGTTTTAATATCATCATAATAATTGACCTTTATTAGTTTTCAATGATTTGAGCATGTACTCCATCGTCTGATTGTTCACATTTAAATGTAGGGTATTTTTTAGATAATTCTTCATATATATTATCTATATTTTCCGGACAGTAAGCTATAATACAGCCCCCACCACCACTACCTGTTAATTTAGAACCTTTTGCTCCATATTTTCTTGACATATAAACCATATCAGATAATTCAAGAGTATTTACACCAATTGAATCCAGCAATCCCTGATTTAAATTCATTAGATCTCCTATTAAATCAGAATCACCATTTTCCAGAGCATCTTTTGCATTCTTTGCAATTTCCTGCATTGCGTTAAAAATATTTCCTACAATGTTGGGATATTTTACATACTTTTGTCTAACAGATTCCACAAGTATGCCCGTGTTTCCACTTATTTGACAATTTGAAACTATCAATGGGAGATTCATATCAAATTTTATCCTGTTTAATTCGAAGTTTTCATCGATATAAATTATGCCACCGTATGTACTCATGCTGGTATCAATAGGACTTGCCGCTCCCTGAATCTTGATTTCTATATTGCGAGCTTCTTTGGCAATACTTTTCTTGTCCATGTCAACTCCTGCCAAGAGTGATAACGCCTTAATGCAGCTTACCGTGACAGCTGCTGATGAACCCAAACCGGCACCAAGGTACATTCTTATATCAACCTTAAGATTGAAACCCTTTTCAAATTCAAATAAGTCTATTGCCTCATATATATAATCAGTAATCATCTTATTTTGACTGTCCAATTCAAAATTAAGCCTTTTATCTGTTAATTCTGATTCTTGAGAATAACCTATCAGCGGAACTTCTATTTTGACAATATTATCTTCACGAGTCGTTAATTCTACATCGACTCCCCTGTTTATTGCCACAGCTATGGCTGGTTTTTTATGTACAACAGAATGTTCTCCAAATAATATTACTTTTCCTGGTGCAAAAGCCTTTATTTTCATGTTATAATTATTCTCCGAAAGTCAATAGGAAAGTATAAAAAATTAGTTAATAAGAATAAGTTATAAAATATTTTTATGACTTAGTTGTTATATCTTTAAATTAAGTTTAGATAAAAAAAATTGTAATATTATCAAAAGATATACTACCATATGCTTAATATCTAAATTATTTAATCTAATTCCAATACATTACCCATGCAAAACGCACAAGTACCCCTTAATGATTCTCAAGTATAAAAAATCCTTTTTATACCGTCACATTCGCAACAATAAATGATTACTTTTAATCAATTATCTTATGAGAATCTGTTAATAATATATATTGAAATTATATATTATATACTTAACTAAAAAAACTAAGGAAAATTAAGTAATTATCAAATTATTTGATTAATGATTTTCTTAAGATACACATAAAAAAAATATGGGAGTTATATATTTTAAAGATGCAAATATTAAATAGTGATTAAAATGATTAGAAAAGCATGTGTTAGCGGAATGTTTTACGAGTCCAATCCGGATTTTCTAAAGGAAGATATCGAACATATGTTTGGAGAAATTCCTGATAATACCATGGATGGAAATATTATAGCCGGTATTGTTCCACATGCAGGATATGTTTATTCTGGTAAAACAGCATGTTATACTTTTAACGAGATTAAAAAAGGTGAAATTCCCGATACGTTCATCATAATCGGACCTAACCATACAGGCAGGGGAACAAAAATTGACGTATGTGACTTTGACAAATGGGAAACTCCACTTGGTTTGGTGGATGTTGACGATGAATTTATACGTGAACTGTTAAATGAGGATTCCAATGTCTACATTGATAATTCTGCACATGTCAATGAACATAGCATTGAAGTTGAAATTCCATTGATTCAGTACATCTGTGAGAGTCATGATTTTAAGATAGTGCCGATAGTCATTTCCCAACAGATTCCACAGCTTTGTGAACAACTTGCCCGAAGCCTGGACAATGTGATTAAAAAGTTAAATAGAAATTGTATTATCATTGCAAGTACTGATTTGAATCATTATGAAAATCAGGACACAACACTTTATCTGGATGAAAAAATCATAAAATCCGTTGAGTCCATGGACATGAAACAGATGGTAAAAGATATTATTGACTATGATATCACGATGTGTGGATATGGTCCTGTTATAACTGCCACTTGTTACTCCAGGTTACATGATGCTGAAAGCTCCATTGTATTAAAACACTCTACCAGTGGTGACGTGTCAGGAGATTATGATTCCGTTGTCGGTTATATGTCCGCAATAATTACGAAATAATTATTTTTTTATCATAAACAACAAAAAAGCGT
>ODAJ012145961.1_pt1 | contig 11391 bp, 7 predicted proteins | sample 1539241 | NCBI WGS metagenome assembly ODAJ01 (sample SAMN02144231, study PRJEB22623) | gut metagenome | biome: sheep rumen | host: Ovis aries | place: New Zealand | reverse complement strand
CTTGAAGCGATGGTTCCGTAGCTCAGCTGGATAGAGCAACAGCCTTCTAAGCTGTGGGTCTTGGGTTCGAATCCCAACGGAATCACGAAAAGGATGGACGCCACGGTCGCAGACCGTGGCGTTTGTTGCAGAAAGGTCCGCGCCGAGCTCGCTCGTGCGGGGGCCTTTCTGCAACAAACGACATTGTGGCTTTCAGCCACATGGCGTCCATCCTATGCTCGTACATTGGCCCCCCGCAGGGGCAGGGATGCCGGCGCGCCAGCGACGGAATCCCATCGCCCCCCGGCAGGACAAATCCCAACGCAGTTACGAGACGGCGATCGTATGGTTGCCTTTTGGGATGCCGCATTTGCGGGCTTTTGGGGGAGCGCCACATTCGCGGACCTTTAGGGCGATGCCGCAAATGCGGCCGATGCTTTACTTGAAATGTGCTGCATTCTGGCACAAGCGGGGTGTATCTTTGCCTCCGCAGAGAACACTCCGAATACGTATGACAACGATTGAAGACATCATCCGAATTGCCGTCAATGCCCATGACGGGATGAAGGATATGGTGGGCAATCCCGCCATCGCCCATGTGCTTGCCGTGGGCCTGATGGGCAAGACCGAGGCCGAGCAGAAGGCCGGCTTCCTGCACGATGTGGTGGAAGATTCGACCATTACCATCGACGACCTCCGCGCAGAGGGGGTGGAAGAGGATGTGCTGGCTGCCGTGGACCTGCTCACCCATCGACCCGGAATGACCTACGAGGACTATGTGCGGAACATCGTCCTCTCCGGAAATCAAATCGCTATCCAAGTGAAACTGAATGACTTGCGCCATAATCTCCATCGTGCCGAGCTCGCCTTGCACACCCTGGACACCAGCACCCGTGAGCGACAGGCCCTTCTTGACGAGATTATGGCCATCGCCGCGATGCACGACCGGGCGGAGCGGTATATCCGGAATGCCGTCCTTCCGGAAGCATGCTGAGTTAATCGGGGCCAGCCGCCACCCAGTGGATATAACGCCCAACATTTCTTATGTACATCGACCGAATACGTATCAACTGGGACAAGGTTCCCCCGGACTCCTATCTGACGCGGATTCCTGCGATCGGCCTGCTGCAGGAGCTTGCGTTCCGTCGGCCCGTGACGTTCTTCGTCGGAGAGAACGGAACCGGGAAATCGACCTTGCTGGAGGCTATCGCCATTGCCTACGGGTTCAACCCCGAGGGCGGGACGCTGAACTACAACTTCTCCACGCACGACGACTATTCCGAATTGTGCAATGCGATAACCATCGGACAGGGTGCGGTCAAGGGCCCCCGCGGCGGTTTTTTCCTCCGGGCCGAGAGTTTCTACAACGTCTCCACCCAGGCCATCGAGTATGAGAAGGAACTGGGCCGCCCCATGTATGGGGACCGGACCCTGCACGAGCAGTCCCACGGCGAGAGTTTCCTGAGTTTCATCCGGACTTTCACCCGCACGGGCCTCTTCATCATGGACGAACCCGAGGCGGCGCTCTCCCCGCAGCGCCAGCTATCTCTCTTCGCCCGGATTGCCGAGATGGCCGGGGAAGGCTCGCAGTACATCATTGTCACCCACTCGCCCATCCTGCTGGCCCTGCCCGGAGCGGACATCATCGGCTTTGACAACCAGGGTATCCGGTACCTGGAATACGAAGAGACGGAGAGCTACCGGATCACCGAAATGATGATCAACCACCGGGATCTCATGGTCTCCCAGTTGCTGCAGGAGGGGGATTGATGTATTTGCATCGAGTGCTCGCTCCTTCGTCGAACGGGAGGCCTTTCGAGACCTTGTTTATTGGCCAAAACCGGGGTTGGGACTCACCATGGGTGCGTGGGAACCTTGAAAAAGGGCTATTATCAAGGTTGGGAATAACCATCACCCCCGTTGGCAGAAGGGTTACTTCCGGTTCTGCTTCAGGAAAGCCCGGACATAGTTGAAGTACAGTTCCCGGTGCTCCGGGCTGAAGAAGCCATGCCCGGCGCCGAAAAGGAGGTGGAACTCGAATTCCCGGCCGGCGGCGTTCAGCGCCGTGACGGCCCTGGCGGAGTATTCGGGCTTTACGAGACCGTCGTCAGTTCCATGGAGGATCAGGACTTTCCCGGGATACTTGACGATCTCCTCATAGACGTCAAGCCCGTCCTTGAAGAAGCATTCATAATACTTTCTGCCAATCTGCAGGCCCATCAGCGTGTAATCCTCCGGGATTTCCTCGTAGGTCCCGTATAGGGCCAGGATATCGTCGTAGATGCAGAAGGCAGGGTACACGAGGATCGCAGCATTGATCTTGTCCGCCACATACGGGGCGGTGATTCCGGAGACGCATCCTCCCTGGCTCTCTCCCAGGAGGAAGATATTGTCCTTGTCGACCTCATCCCATCCCGAGACCATCTCCACGACGTCGATGAGGTTCTGTCTTTCGGAGACGATGGACATCTCCCGGGGGCTTCCTTCGCTCCGGCTCCTGAGGCCGCCGCCGGCGAAGTCATAGCAGTAGCAGATGTACCCTTCCTTGGCGAACTCGGCGATCATCGGGTAGAAGCCGCTGTGGCTTCCGTTGTATCCATGCGAGAGGATGATGGCGGGATGTTTGCCGGGCGCCTTGGGGAAGAACGCCTCCCCGTAGAGTTTCCGCCCTGCGCTCATGCAGGAAATCTCCTTCATCTCAAAGGATTCGTCCGTCGGCGCTTCCCCCATTCCCCGCCAGGCGGGTTGGGCTGTTGCGCAAAACATCATGGACAAAGCGGCGAGAATGATGAGAAATTTTTTCATAGTGCTTGAATATTAACGTGTTGTGGCGGCGAATCTGGCTCTCGTTGTTCTATTGGTAGATTACTTCTGTTCCGTCAGGGGCGGTCAGGAAGAGGCTGTAACTATTTTCCTTGACTCTCGTGCTGAGATACAATGTCTCCAGTGGATTCTCGGAGCAGTCCAAAGATAGTAGTTTTGTCGCAGGAGTTAAATCCACAGAAGTTAACAGGTTGTTTTTCAAGGAGCAGATCATGAGGGCGGAACAGCCCGTGAACGTAATCTCCGTCAATTGATTGTCTTTTGCTACGAACTCGGTCAATGCAGAGCAGCCGGACAGATTCAGGGACGATAACTGATTACCATAGCAATAGGCATTTTTCAAGGAGGGGTTATTCTCCATCGACAAACTGGTCAGCAGGTTGTCGTGGCAATCCAGTTCGACCATAGAACTCACCGACGAGACATCCAATGAAAGGAGTCTGTTATTTGAACAATGCAGCTGTACAAGCCGGCTCTTGTTGAATGCCAGGTCTGTCAATCGGTTGCCATAACAAACCAAGTGCGTTAAGACAGGAGAGGGAATAACCAGGTTCTCCAACTCATTGGTATGACAGGACAGTTGCAAGAGGGCGACACAACCGGTAAGGTCCATTCTGGCAAGCCGGTTGTCGAAACAAGCCAATTGTTCCAAAGAGGGGCAGCCACTTAAGTCGAGTTCTGTGAGCTGATTCGAGTTACAAACAAGAACTCTTAACAGCGACTGGGTGGCTATATTCAAATCTACGAGTTGATTGTTCGAACAGCCCAGTTCCGTCAGTCCTGATGTCTCCGAAAGGTCGAGGGCTGTGAGTGCGTTGTTGCTGCAATCCAACACGGACACCGACCGGACAATCAGCGATGTGAGATTGTTATTCTTGCAGTTGACACCTTCCAATGCAGTGTTGTGGGACAAATCCAGTTGAACCAAATGGTTATCGTTGCATACCAATTTCTTCAACTGCACATTGTGAGACAAGTCAAGGGTGGTCAGTCCAGCGCTTGTACACGTTAAAGACATCAATTCTACATTCTTTGAGATGTCCAGACTCTGTACCCGGCAATTCAGTGTCTGCAAATGGATATTCTGTGAGAGATCCAGGGAAGAGAAGTTGTTAACCGCACACATCAAAGTGCGCAATTCTGTATTTTGGGACAGATCCAGTTCGGTAAGTTTATTGCCGTTGCAAGCAAGATAAGTCAAAGCAGTGTTCTGTGTAACATTTAGTGCCGTGAGCTTATTGCCGTTGCATCTCAGTTCCGTTAATGATGTATTCTGGCTGACATCCAACTCAGTGAGTTGGTTGTCACTGCATGACAGGACGGAAAGGGCCGGGAAATACTCAATCCCCTTCAACGAGGTAATCTCCTTGCTGGCTACCTTGATTTCGCTTACTTTCCTTTCATTAGGCCCGAGTTTTTGATCCGCGTTTATATCAAATGCAGAGACATAATCCCGGAATACTGCGTCGGGGAAGTGTTCTTCATCAATCGGAATCTGTTCCCCTGATACATCGTCAAGAACGGGACGGACATAATATGCGTTCCAGCGAGGGGAAGGGTCGAGATACGATCCGTATTCAAAAGCCAGAGTTTCAGGACGAAAACGCAGGGCATCCGAACTGTTCGGTGAGGAGTCTTCGTAATACCCGACGCTTTCGTCAATCAATGTTTTTGACCAATAATATTTGTCATTGGGTAAAAACAGCTGGTTCCCAGTAATTATGCTGGTTAACAGCAAACCATTCACCCCATTGACCGTCTCATATTCCAAGTTACAATTGTCGATCAGTTCTTTCCATTCTACCGCCAGGGGCATGCGCCATTTGTCTCCCAGTTTGACAGTGGCAGCATCGTCTTCGGGGAGCAAGATATTCAATCCGTCCGTCAGGTCTCCGGAGGCTCCATTGGCCAGGGGAGTATATTTCAACATTCCGTTCCCGGCTCGAAGGTATTTGTAGTAGTAAATATCGGAAACCTCTGAAGGTTCTGTTTCTCCCCATGCAAAGAGGAAACCTTTTCCCGACACATTTTCAGCGCCGAGATTAAAGGTCGCCCACTTGACGGAGGTCCCCATATCGACAGTTTGTGGTATTACGCAAGAAACCGGAGCAAGCACAGTCACCTTGACGGGAGAGGAACTGACCCCGTTCTCTGCAGTTGCAGTGATGGAAGTAGTTCCCGCACTCAATGCCTTGACATGTCCATCGGTCACGGTCGCCACAGCCGGATCGCTGCTTTTCCAGGTAAACACATCGTGTTTTGGCCATGCATCCTCAGGTGTTTGAACAATGGCGATAAGAGAGGCCTCCATCCCTTCCATGAGGGTCGTGTTGTTGGCGTCTTCCCATTCCGTGTCTCGCTCAACATTGATGTAAAGTTTCTCGATTGCAACCGTTTTCCTGCCGTATATGGCACGGATGGGAGCCGGCTTGCAAACTTCATATGGGGCAACAAAGGTCTGGACACCAGCCGGATCCACTTGTTGGCAGTAATCGTATCTACTGGTAAACTGGTGTCTGTCGGAAATGCGATAGTGAGCATAGTCTCCCTCCGCACCAATACTGGCTATGGAGTAAACTACGTAAGGGAAGAAGATAGATTGATCGGTATATCCTTCCACCTCGCTGGTGAACAGGGTGCCGGGGATTCCTGTTCCCTGATAATTGTCAACAGTCGTTCTCTTCGTATTTGATATTAATTCGGACCATTCATTGTAAGTAGGTGTCCACCAATCTTCTCCAAGAAGCACGTGGGCGGCGTCATCCTCCGGTTCCAGATAACTACGGCAGTCCGTATTGCCATAATAAGCCCAAGAACAATATTTCGTTAACGTTCGGTTATTCCCCAGGCACCATTTGTAGTTGGACCAGTCGCCACTTCTCTTGCTCTCCGTTTCTCCCCAGGCGAAATAGTCTCCTCTTTCGAAAGGTTCCGACGCGCCTACATTGCAAGATGCCCACTGAGTCCCCGAGGGGAGCCCAAGGTCGACGGGGTAGATGCCATGCTTGTCCGGAGTCAACCCTTGAAGTGTTCCCCAGACAGACCGGCGGACAGTGACGGACGATGACCCTGACTTGGTGCCGATCAGTTCATCTCCATACAGGTCAATGGAATATCCTCCGGATAATGTCCCTGGCAGGCAGACAATGTAATACCATTGTCCCGGCGTAAAGACACTTCCGTCCGGAGCCGTGAGCGAAACTTCGGTCGCAGGCGAAAGCACCTCTGAAATGACTGGCAAGTCGTTTTCAAGCGTGACTTTGACGGTCCCGGCTACCGGTTCGTTTTTGTTGCCATGGAAGACAACCTTCCTGATTCCTTCGTCCGCCAAAGCGAACTTGATGCCGCCACACACATTCTGGAAATACAGATGGTCATCGGTGGTGCGCGCCACGCTGATGAACAGATCATCGGCAAATGTCCCGGGGGAAGCCTGCTGCTCGGACGGAAGGGTGACCGTCAGTTCCCCATTCGAGAAAGTGTTTGTCTCGGAATACGGATAAACAGCCCAGAAATACTCTCCGCCCGTTTTTTCAAGACCCTCTAACGTTCCTTTGAATTCCACGGCATCGGAAACCGTCGTGTTTGTTGAGACGAATTTTCCATGGACACCGTTGCAGAATATGTTGATGGCATCGTTCGGAGACCAGTAAACGGAGCCGTCCGTCTGCAGCAGGGTACGGGTACCGGCTACATTGGAAGCGTAGAACGTCATTTCGCCGGAACTGTTGTCCAGAGATCTTTCCATCTGGCAGGCTAAGGATAACGCGGCTGCAATCAGCAGGGAATAACAGATATGGTGTTTCATCTTTTCAACGCTTTAACGGGTTCATATCTATTGCCATCCCTCCTCTTCGGTTCCCTCGTGAGAGCCGGACTTATCCTTGACCGTAACATCACAGACCCCTTCCACAATCAATCCGGAAGAATACGAATGGAAAGCACGGACTTTCGTCACTCCCTTTTTCAGTGCCGTCACCTTTCCGTCGGTCACGGTGGCCACGGATGAATCGTCAACCTTCCATGACAGATCCGTTTCAGTCGCATTCGATGGCAGGATCGTGGCAGTCAGCGTAAAGGACTCTCCGACAATCATCGACAAGGTGTTTTTACTCAAGATAATCTCGTTGATCGGGATCGGTTTTATTACAGTAATCCGGCAGGTCGCTTTCTTGTTTCCGTCCGACGTCGTTGCCGTGATGACAGCAGAGCCAGCCGAAACGCCGGTTACCTTCCCGTCTCCGGTGACGGTTGCAACCGCTTGATTGCTGCTGGACCAAACGACCTCCTTATTGTATGCATTGTCCGGCAATACGGTGGCCATCAAGGCTTGTGTCTCTCCTTCCGAAATAGTCATAGTATTCTTGTCAAGCGTAATACCGGTGACAGGAACGACCACTTGGACTGGACATTGAGCGCTGAAATGTCCATCGACGGTTGTCGCCGTAATCACGGTGGATCCGGCAGCAATTCCCGTTATCTCTCCTGTAATCGAGCCTACCGTCGCGATAGAAGGATTGCTGCTGGACCAAATAACGTCCTTGACCGTGGCATTTTCGGGTAGGATGATTGCCGTCAAGGTCGCCTTGGATCCGATGGGAATTTGAAGGGAAGTCTTATCCAGGGAGACTGATTCCACGGGAATCGGCATAACAGGGCGGATAGGAAGCCCCATATAACGTGGCGAACTTATCCAGGAGATAATATCTGACTTGATTAAGCCGCTTGCCGCACTGTCGGGCATATATTCGATATAACAGGTTCCTAACCAGTATCGACCAAATATGCTGGAATCTGCAATGGAATTGCCAATCTTGTAGCCCGCAGCGGGAATGAAGATGAATTTTCCATTCAAGTTGCTTGTTACATCATAGCCGGCGACTCCATCCCGCGTGGTCCAGTTCCAAGTACACTGCTCCATGAGTTCCTGCCATTCTCCGACCGATGGAACTCTCCACATCCCTTTCAGTTTCTGCTGCACGACATCGTCATCCATGTTCAATAGGGTGGCTTGGTCTGTGGCATTGTACTTTGTAAGATGATTCTCGTCCCCATCATACCATTGATAGGTTTCCCAAGAATACTCATCTTTGGTCGCCGTCTCACCCCAGGCAAAATAATCACCATATTCCTCTGGTTTTGTCGCTCCAAGATTGAAAGATGCCCATTTGACGGAAAGACCGAGGTCGATGGGTTCCAGTGTCTCCGGTTCTGGCTCTTTTACGGTGAAATAACCCATGTCACTTTGGTAGGAGGCGATAACGGTATTATCCTCCTTAATCCTGACTACAACGTACCATGTATAATTACCAGTCGATAGTTGACATAATGCTTTCTTATCTGAATCATCGGAGTCATCTATCTTGGCATCATCTATGAACACCTCATAATGAATGGTATACTCATGAGTTTTCTCATAGGGGATATATGTCTCCCAAACATCGCCATAATACTGATTGAAACTATCCGTTATGGAAAACGGCTCCAAGCCACATTCCCAAGAAAAGGAGATTGAACCATCTGTTGTTGGAACGGGATCATCTAATACGATCTCGTGTGAATCCACAAGAAAATAGGGTTCGTCAGAATATGAAGAATTCATTTCATACGTGTAAAGATGATAATCACACATATTCATTCTTTTTTCCATTGAACCAAACCAACGGTTCAACGCGAAACTACGGCCCTCTTGACTATACCATTGCCGAAAATAGGTTGCATTACTCGTGCTAAAAGCGATGGTTGAAGGGTTGTTTTTCCAATATTCCGCAGAATCTTGAAATGACAAACCGTGACATAAAAATCGTATGATTCTATCGTCAATGAAACATCCAACTTTTGTTGATATGGTATTTGAATAGCCACTATAGACAGCTGCCCCGACAGAAAGGAACTTATGAAGCATATAACTATATCCAGAAATCTCTTCGCTTGAACCACAAGAGGTTGTTATAACACATGAATTCTTAAATGATGCTTCATTTAAGAATTCAGGAGTCATGCAAAACCTTTTCGTCCCGTCAACATATGTAGCATATACAACTTGGTCCCAGGAAAGCTTTCCTTCGCCTAGAAGCCGTTCTGCTGTTTGCTCTGAAAACTGAGTACCCGTCGCAAAGTGAAAGACTTCTTTGTCCTTCCCATATTGCCCATTCTGCATCCGAGTCTTACCTCCTACTCCTCCATGAGCAAAGATATGAATGAAATCATAGTTATCTAAATAATCTCCTAAAAAAAGAGTAATCTCAGCGGTTTCGTTCTCAAAAACCGAATCCGCATAATCCAAATTGGCATAATCCAGACTCGCGTAAACATTTTTTTTGAAACTCGGGTCATTGTAATCAATATTTTCGGCAGGGTAGAGAAGTAACGCTTTCTTTTTTGAATTACTGCTAGACAGACTATTCCTATGAGAAATCATATCCATGGGGGAACATGAGGGAGATGGTAGCGGCATATCAATAGGATCTTCATAAGGAATAGGATAAAAATTAAAGAACACGCTATCCTTCTGCTGAATGATAATTCCGGATCCAATAGAGTTAACATACACATTCAAAACATTTTCATTCTTTCCAAGCTCCTCGGCCAAAATATCCAAACTAGTTCTTTCTTCTCGTTCCAGCTGTTTAACAATGGATAAGGTATATTCAGAGATGGCTAGAGAAATCCTAACCGATTGAACAATTTCCTCTTTTGTCTCAGGAAAATGTGTCGTTGTAGCCTCATACTCAATCCCTTCATCCGCCTTCTCAATATTGCCGTAAATGCTTCGCTTAATCTCTACGGCCTTCTCGCTAACCTTCCTTGCATAATCGGAATCCTTATAGAACCTCAGCTTATAACCACCCTCCAAGGCCCCAGGAATGGCAACGATATAATACCACATCCCTGGCTCAAAGGTTTCCTTTCCGGTAGGAGGCAGCAGCGTAATGAACTGACTGCCACAGGAAACCTCCTTGACTACCGGAATTCCATTCCCGTCAAAGCCAATCTTCACCTTGCCGGAAATAATCTCCCCGGATAGACCTTCAAACATGACCTTCTTGATGCCCTCCTCCGTGACACTGAACCGGATACCACCGCCCACATTATAGAACTGGAGGGATGAGGACGTGGAATGGGCGATGGACAAATTCATATCCTTCCCGAACGAACCTTCCCTGGCCACCTGCTCGGAAGGAAGAACGGTTGTAATCGTCTCTCCATCAAAGGTTGCCTCCTCGGAATACGGATAAACCGCCCAAAGATTCAAATCCTCGGGCCAACTCTCATCTCCAAAAGTCCCCTTGAACGTGGCTGTTCCCGATGCGGCGGTAAGATCCGTCGTAAACTTAGCCGACTTTTCACCCATAAACACGGCAATCTCATCTCCGGGCTCCCAGAAGACATGGACACCCTCCTCAACGACCGTTTTTGTATCGGCCGGAGATTCAGTCCTGGCGAAGAGGGAAAGGTTTGCATCGGGGATATCAATCTCCTGATTCCTTGTACATCCGATAAGGCCCCAAACAATGACAATGCTAATGAATAAACGTGTCTTCATGATTCCGTCCTCCTTCATCTTAGTCCCAGTCTTCATAACCGATATCTTCATTGCCACCTGGGACGGGGCTTTCACAGAGGGCATGTTCAAGGAACATGGGAATAATGCGAACAGTGGGGGAGAGATACTCCTTGTGCGTAAAGTCAGTTGTTTTCATAGGGGGTGGCTCTAATCGCTTCAAAGATAATCAAAAAGAGAAATAAAAGAAAGAAAAACTTCCAATCCAAAATTCTGTCGTCATTATTTCACCAACTACTTGTACAGGCGGAAGATATAAATGGTCTTCCTGTCTCGGTATGATAATTCCAATTCCTTGGCCAATTCCTGGTATATCCAGTGGGGTGGGAGCCTGAGGAAGATATTGCAGACAATAGCGTTTTGGGGCTTGGCTCTGGGAATTATGTAAATAGTTGATTCTTAGATGAATGCAAAATAGCCTCCCGCAGGCATATCGAAAACACGGAGGGGCTGCGGTTTGCCGGATTGTAAGAAATTGTATGACAGAAACTTCTGCGTGATTATCCCGCAGGCCTGCTAAGGGCGACCCGGACTACTTGTCCATTCCGCTGAAGAAGAAATGCCAGGCGGCCCATTTCATGGGGATGCCGTCGGCGTGACCGATCGTCCGGTAGGAAGCGTCCTGGACGAGACCGTCCTTCCGGATATGGCCGATGATCCGGTAGGACGCATCCTGCACCGTGCCGTCGTCCTTGATGTGGCCGATGATTCGGTAGGAAGCGTCCTGCACGAGGCCGTTGTCCTTGAGGTAGCCCACGACCCGGTATTTCTCGTCCTGGACCATGCCGTCGGCCTTGATGTGGCCGATGATCCGGAACGAGGCGTCCTGGACCGTCCCGTCGGATTTGAAATGGGCAACGGTTCTGTATCCGGAATCCGTGACGCGCTGCGCGGATGCAGCGGCACAGGCAAGGAAAAGGCAGAGGAGGACAAGACGCAACTTCATGCCGGAAAGTTACGGCTTTTCGGCTTATTTTCAAATATTTGAACAAGGGAGAAAACGTTTTTCGGGCCGAATCGCTATC
>ODAJ011662262.1_pt1 | contig 11392 bp, 9 predicted proteins | sample 1539241 | NCBI WGS metagenome assembly ODAJ01 (sample SAMN02144231, study PRJEB22623) | gut metagenome | biome: sheep rumen | host: Ovis aries | place: New Zealand | reverse complement strand
GTGCTATCCCGCTCATATCGATCGTCAGTCAAACGGAATAATTGCCGTTTTGGGTACGTTTCCGTCAACACCGTTTTTCAGAAACGTTGAGATTAACAGACGTGAGAAGATTGACGAGTATGTAAAGAATTATTCGCTTGAGGATAAAAGAATTATCGTAAGCTCTGACGCCCACTATCTTACCGATATGAGGGATAAGGAAAACTATTTTGAGCTTGACGATGAACCGTATAGCGCTTCTCTGGTAAGAAAAAAACTATTTGAACTGTTAAGGCAGTAATTATATGAAAGAGCTTTCACTTAATATACTCGATGTCGCTGAAAACTCCGTCAAAGCGGGTGCGACGTTAACAGAGATTTTAATTGACGAGGTGGGCGACACCTTTACTCTTACAATAAAAGATGACGGCTGCGGTATGGACGAGGAAACAGTTAAGGCTGTTGTTGACCCGTTTTATACCACCCGAACGACAAGAAAGGTCGGACTCGGTGTTCCGCTTCTCAAGCTTGCCTGCGAACAGACGGGCGGAGAGTTTACCGTTTCTTCGAAAACGGAGCAGGAGCATCCCGATTCTCACGGCACAGTCGTGACAGCCGTATTTAATAAAAATCATATTGATTTTACACCGCTTGGTGATGTCGTTTCGACAATCACCACGCTGATTCAGGGACATCCCGATACTGACTTTCTTTTCTGTCACACGACTGAAAAGGGTGAGGCGTCGGTTGATACACGCCAGCTTCGTGAGGTGCTTGGCGATGTGCCGCTGAACAGCTTTGAGGTTATTAAATGGACTGATGAATATCTGCGCGAGCAATATCAAGGTTTTAATTAATAAATTAATATAAAGGAACAGGAAGGAAAGAGGCTTATGAAATCATTAGCTGAATTGCAGGCAATTAAGGACAAGATGAAGGATAAGGTTGTCCTTAGAGAGGGTGCTAACGACATCCGCATTGTTGTAGGTATGGCTACCTGCGGTATAGCTGCAGGTGCGCGTCCCGTTCTCAACGCCTTCGTTGAGGAGGTCAACAAACAGGGGCTTTCTGACAAGGTTACAGTTTCCCAGACGGGCTGTATCGGTATCTGTCAGTTTGAGCCGGTTGTTGAGGTGTTTGAGTCAGGTAAGGACAAGGTTACCTATGTTAAAATGACAGCCGAAAAGGCAAAAGAGGTTGTTGAAAAGCACATCAAAGGCGGCGAGGTTATCGCTGACTACACTATTAAAAACGACAAAATCTAAATGGAGGTAAAGTTATGATTCGTTCACAAGTACTTATCTGTGGCGGTACAGGCTGTACCTCTTCAGGCAGTAAGGCAATTCAAAAGGCATTCAGAGAGCAGATTGATGCAAACGGACTTACCGACGAGGTAAAGCTTGTTCAGACAGGCTGCTTTGGTCTTTGTGCACTTGGCCCGATTGTTATCATCTATCCTGACGGCACATTTTACAGCAGCGTAAAGGCTGAGGATGTTGAAGAAATTGTTACAGAGCATCTTCTTAAGGGCAGAGTTGTTGAGCGTCTTGTTTATGATGAAACAAGTAAGCCTGCTGAGGAACTCACAAACGGCGTATCATTAAACGATACTGACTTCTACAAGTCACAGCACCGTGTTGCTCTTCGTAACTGCGGTGTTATCGACCCTGAAAATATTGACGAGTATATTGCTGTTGACGGTTACGCAGCACTTGCAAAGGTGCTTACAGAGATGACTCCCGAGGATGTTATCAAGTGCGTATCCGATTCAGGACTTCGCGGTCGTGGCGGCGGCGGCTTCCCGACCGGCTTCAAGTGGTCGCTTTGTGCTCCTAACAAGGCACCCCAGAAATATGTTGTATGTAATGCCGATGAAGGCGACCCGGGTGCATTTATGGACCGTTCGGTTCTTGAGGGTGACCCGCATTGTATCATTGAGGCTATGGCAATCTGCGGTTATGCAGTTGGCGCAACAAAGGGTTACGTTTATGTTCGTGCCGAGTATCCTATCGCAGTTTACCGTTTACAGACAGCTATAAATCAGGCTCGCGAATATGAGCTTTTAGGTAAAAACATCTTTAATTCAGGTTTTGATTTTGACCTTGAAATCAGACTTGGCGCAGGTGCATTCGTCTGCGGTGAGGAAACTGCTCTTATGACCTCTATTGAGGGTAACAGAGGCGAGCCTCGTCCGAGACCTCCTTTCCCTGCAGTTAAGGGACTTTATAATTCACCGACTGTTGAGAACAACGTTGAAACCTTTGCAAACGTTCCTCAGATTATCCTTAAGGGTGCAGACTGGTTTGCATCAATGGGCACTGAGAAGTCAAAGGGCACAAAGGTATTTGCTCTCGGCGGTAAGATTAAGCACACGGGACTTGTTGAAATTCCTATGGGTACAACCCTTCGCGAAATCATCTATGATATCGGCGGCGGTATCCCGAACGGAAAGAAGTTCAAGGCTGCTCAGACCGGCGGACCTTCAGGCGGTTGTATTCCGGCTTCACTTATTGATACTAAGATTGACTATGATAACCTTCTTGCAATCGGTTGTATGATGGGTTCAGGCGGTCTTATCGTTATGGATGAGGACAGCTGTATGGTTGATATCGCTAAATTCTTCCTTGAATTTACGGTTGACGAATCCTGCGGTAAGTGTACTCCTTGCCGTGTCGGTACAAAGAGAATTCTCGAAATGCTCAACAAGATTACATCAGGTAAGGGCACAATGGAAGACCTCGACAAGCTTGAAGAGCTTTGCTATTATGTAAAGACTAATTCAGCATGCGGTCTTGGCCAGACAGCTCCTAACCCTGTACTTGCAACACTTAAGTTCTTCCGTGACGAATATATTGCTCACGTTCAGGACAAGAAGTGCCCTGCAGGCGTATGTAAGGACCTTCTTACATATACTATTGATAAGGACAAGTGTATCGGATGCGGTATGTGTGCAAGAAATTGTCCTGCAAGCACAATCGTCAAAACCGATTACACAGCACCGGGCCACAAGCTTCCGTCATATGAAATTATCCCTGACGAATGTGTTAAGTGCGGTGTATGTATGAATAACTGTAAGTTCAAAGCAATAAGTAAGCAGTAAGAAAGGAGCCGAGAATTATGGAAATGGTTAACTTAAAGATTAACGGAATTGCTGTTTCAATTGAAAAGGGCTCAACTATTTTAGATGCTGCTCGTAAGATAGGAATTGAAATTCCCACACTTTGCTTTATGAAGCATATTAACGAAATCGGTGCCTGCCGCATCTGTATTGTTGAGGCAAACGAGGGCAGAGGATTTCGTCTTGTAACCTCATGCGTATATCCTGTTTCAGAGGGTATGGAGGTTCTCACTAACAGTGAGAAAATTCAAAAGGCAAGAAAGACTACACTTGAGCTTATTCTTTCAACTCATGACAAAAGCTGTCTTTCCTGCGTTCGTTCAACAAACTGTGAGCTTCAGAAATTATGTAATGAGTATGGCGTTGATCAGACTAACTTTGAAGGTGACAAGCCTCATTACGAAAAGGATTTAAGTACAGCTCACCTTGTAAGAGATAATAATAAGTGCATACTCTGTCGTCGTTGCGTTGCAGCTTGTAAGCAGCAGTATGTAAGCGTTATCGGTCCAAACCAGAGAGGCTTTGACACCTCAATCGGTCAGGCATTTGACCTTCCTCTTAACAACACACCTTGTATCTCCTGCGGTCAGTGTACTGCAGTATGTCCTACAGGTGCGTTAACCGAGAAGGATGACACCGACAAGGTTTGGGATGCTCTTGCAGATCCTGATAAGTTTGTAGTAGTTCAGACTGCTCCTTCAATTCGTGCAACAATCGGCGAGTGCTTCGGCAAGCCAATCGGCACAAACGTTGAGGGCAAGATGGTTGCAGGCTTAAGAAGACTTGGATTTGACAAGGTATTTGACACCGACTTCGGCGCTGACCTCACTATTGTTGAAGAAGCTAATGAGCTTGTTGAGAGAATTAAGAACGGCGGTACTCTTCCGATGATTACCTCTTGTTCACCGGGTTGGGTTAAGTTCTGTGAGTTCTATTATCCTGACCTTATTCCTCATCTTTCAAGCTGTAAGTCACCTCAGCAGATGGCAGGTGCTGTTATCAAGACTTATTACGCAGAAAAAATGGGACTTGACCCGAAGAATATTGTTGTTGTTTCGGTTATGCCGTGTACTGCAAAGAAGTTTGAAATCGGCAGAGATGACCAGTCAGCAGCAGGCGTACCCGATGTTGATATTGCTCTCACAACAAGAGAGTGCGCAAGAATGTTCAGCCGTCTTGGCATTCAGTTCGACCTGCTTCCTGATGAGGAATTCGATAATCCTCTTGGTGATGATACAGGCGCAGCTGTTATCTTCGGCGCAACAGGCGGTGTAATGGAGGCTGCAGTAAGAACTGCTAATGCTTGGCTTAACGGTGCAAGCGAACCAATTGAGCTTGAGGCTGTTCGTGGTACTGACGCTATCAAGGAAGCAACTGTAAATCTTGCAGGCACAGACCTCAAGATTGCCGTTGCATCAGGCGCAGCAGCTGCAAAGATGGTTATGGATAAGCTTAAGGCAGGAAATCCTGACGGTTGGGGCTTTATCGAGATTATGGGTTGCCCGGGCGGTTGTGTTAATGGCGGCGGTCAGCCAATCCAGCCTCAGTACGTTCGTGATACTGTTGATCTTAAGGCAGTTCGTGCAAAGGCTCTTTACGATCAGGATAAGGGTATGGCACTTCGTATGTCACACGAATCACCTGTTATCAAGACACTTTACAGCGAGTGGTATGACGGTTTCGGCGGCCATAAGGCTCATCACGACCTTCACACAAGCTATGTAAAGAGAGAAAAGTATACAAAGTAAATAACTAATCAGTTCTGACGGAAAGAGCTATCTGACCGAAAGAGTGCATTGTGACTAAAGAATAACTGTACTCTTTCGGGAGTACGGTTATTTTTTTGGGCTTCACAATATGTATTTATAAAGGAGAAATTATGGAAACAAGAGTAGCAGTAATCGGTATTATCGTTGAAAAAAAAGAAAGTGCTCAAGAGGTTAACAAGGCGCTTTCAGAGTACAGAGATTACATTATCGGAAGAATGGGACTTCCTTATGAAAAAAAGCAGATTAATTGCATTACGGTAATTGTTGACGCACCGCAGGACATCATAAACACACTTTGCGGAAAACTCGGAAATATAGACGGCGTTTCCTCAAAGGCAGCATACAGCAATGTATAAGTCGCTTATTGATAAGCTTGAGAGAGAAGAGATACTTTCGAAAGAGGAATATCTTACCCTGATAAAAAACAGGGATAAATGCTTTGACTATCTTTCCGAAAGGGCAAGGGCGGTACGAGAGAAACACTATGGCAAAAGCGTTTTTATCAGAGGGCTTATCGAGTTTTCAAACTACTGCAAAAACGACTGTTATTACTGCGGAATAAGGCGCAGCAATAAAAATGCACAGAGATATCGCCTAACCCCGGAGGAAATTTTTGAATGTGCGTGTCAGGGATACTCTCTTGGCTTTCGCACCTTCGTTCTTCAGGGTGGCGAGGACGCATATTTCACAGACGATATTTTTTGCAGTATTATTAAAAAAATCAAGTCGCAGTATCCCGACTGCGCAGTAACCCTTTCACTTGGCGAAAGGTCGTTTGAAAGTCTTAAGAAGCTTAAAGAAGCAGGCGCTGACAGATATCTTCTTCGCCACGAAACCTGCAACAAAGAGCATTATAAAAAGCTTCATCCAAGCCAAATGAGTTTTGAAAAGAGGCAGGAGTGCATAAGAAATCTTAAAGCGCTCGGATATCAGGTGGGCGTCGGCTTTATGGTAGGTTCACCTTATCAAAGTGAGGAAAATCTTGCGCAGGAAATGCTTTATCTCAAAAGCATAAATCCGCAGATGGTAGGAATCGGACCTTTTCTTTCTCACAGGGATACGCCGTTTTGCGATTTTGAAAACGGCGACGCACAGCTTACGCTGTTTATGCTTTCGCTTATAAGATTGACATTGCCGCGAGTTCTTCTTCCTTCAACGACAGCACTCGGCACAGCCGACAGTCTTGGCAGGGAAAAGGGCTTTCTTGCAGGGGCAAATGTTACAATGCCGAACCTTTCACCAAAGTCTGTAAGAAAAAAGTATATGCTTTATGATAACAAGATTTGTACGGGTGATGAAGCGGCGCAGTGCATTGAATGTCTTAAAGCAAGGGTGAAAAGCACAGGATATGAAATAGTAACTGACAGAGGAGATTACAGATATGAAATATGATGTAAAATCGTTAAAAGCTGAGGAGTTCATCAATGACGGTGAAATCCTTGAAACAATAAAATACGCAACCGAGCATAAAAACGACAGGGAGCTTATTGACAAAATTCTTGAAAAGGCAGAGCTTCGCAAGGGACTTGACCACAGGGAAGCAAGCGTACTTCTTGCCTGCGATGACGAGGAAACCGTAAAAAGAATTTACGACCTTGCCGAGCAAATCAAGAAGGATTTTTACGGCAACAGAATAGTTCTTTTTGCACCGCTCTATCTTTCTAACTACTGTGTAAACGGCTGCCTTTACTGCCCTTACCACCTCAAGAACAAGCATATTCCGAGAAAAAAGCTTAGTCAGGAGGAGGTTAAGGCGGAGGTTATTGCCCTTCAGGATATGGGACACAAGCGCCTTGCTATCGAAGCAGGTGAGGACCCGGTCAATAATCCTATTGAATATATCCTCGACTGCATTAAAACCATTTATTCAATCAAACACAAAAACGGCGCTATCAGACGAGTTAATGTTAATATCGCTGCGACAACGGTTGAAAATTACAGAAAGCTTCGTGACGCAGGAATCGGAACATACATTCTTTTCCAGGAAACCTATAACAAGAAGAATTATGAAATTCTTCACCCGACAGGACCGAAGCATAACTACGATTATCATACGGAGGCTATGGACAGAGCAATGGAGGGCGGAATTGACGACGTCGGACTCGGTGTTTTGTTTGGTCTTGATAATTATCAGTACGAATTTGCAGGACTTCTTATGCACGCAGAACACCTTGAGGCTGTTCACGGTGTAGGTCCGCACACGATATCAGTTCCCCGTGTAAAACACGCTGATGACATTGATCCGAATGATTTTGACAATTCATTATCGGATGAGATGTTCTGCAAGATTGCAGCCTGCATAAGAATTGCCGTTCCTTACACGGGTATGATTATCTCAACCCGAGAAACCAAAGAAGTAAGAGAGAAGATAATCCGTCTTGGCGTAAGTCAGATAAGCGGCGGCTCAAGAACATCCGTCGGCGGTTATACCGAGAAGGAAAGACCTCACGACACAGAACAGTTTGATGTATCTGACAACAGAACTCTTGACGAGGTAGTAAACTGGCTAATGAGAAACGATTACATTCCGTCTTTCTGTACAGCCTGCTACCGCGAGGGAAGAACGGGTGACCGCTTTATGAGCCTTTGCAAATCGGGACAGATACAAAACTGCTGTCACCCCAATGCGCTTATGACACTTAAAGAATTTCTTCTTGATTATGCAAGCGAGGACACAAAGAGAATAGGCGAGGCTATGATTGAAAAGGAAATCGACAATATTGGTAAGGATAAGGTTAAGGACATTGTCCGTGAACGCCTTGTGAAGATTGAGCAGGGCGACCGCGATTTCAGATTTTGACGAGGTGATACTATGTCGCTGAATTCTACCCCTTCATCAGAAAGAATACATATCGGTTTTTTCGGCGTTAGGAATGCCGGTAAAAGCAGCGTTGTTAACCGAATTACAAATCAGGACGTATCCATAGTAAGCGATGTCAAGGGCACAACCACCGATGCGGTTAAAAAGACTATGGAGCTTCTTCCTCTCGGCGCTGTTGTGATTATTGATACAGCAGGCATTGACGATGAAGGCACGCTTGGTGAAATGAGGGTGAAAAGCACTAAAAGAATTCTTTCCTCCTGCGATATTGCTGTGCTTGTAACAGAAAGCAGAAAAGAATATCAGCCCTGTGAAAATGAGCTCATTTCACTTTTTGAGGAAAAGAAAATACCCTATGTCATTGCCCATAACAAGTCGGATTTGTATTCGTATTTTGACAATACCGAAAGGGACGTTTTCGTAAGCGCAAAGGATAATACGGGCTTTGAAGAGCTCAAGGGAGCAATCGCAACTGCACTTGGAAAAACAAAAAAAGAAATCCGCCTTGTTGCAGATTTCATTGAGAAAAACGATTTTGTTGTGCTTGTAACTCCGATTGACGCTTCAGCGCCTAAAGGCAGGATGATACTCCCGCAGCAGCAGGCGATAAGGGATATTATTGATTCATCCGCAATTTCGGTTGTAACTCAGGTTGATGAGCTTGAAACCGTCCTTGACGGGCTTGCAAAAAAGCCGGCGCTTGTTGTTACGGATTCGCAGGTGTTTACAAGGGTGATGAAGCTTGTGCCTGATGATATACCGCTTACCTCGTTTTCGATTCTAATGGCTAGGTATAAAGGCTTTCTTGACACGGCGGTTAAGGGCGCAAGAGTAATAGAGAGTCTTGGCGAAAACGCAAAAGTGCTGATAAGTGAGGGCTGCACCCATCACAGACAGTGTGAGGATATCGGAACGGTGAAGCTTCCTAAATGGCTTGAGTCATATACGAAAAAGCACTTAAACTTTGAATTTACATCCGGTCACGGATATCCCGACAACCTTTCAGCATACGACCTTGTAATTCACTGCGGCGCCTGTATGCTAAATGATGCCGAAATAAAAAGCAGAATGGAGCAGGCAGTAAGCAGCAATGTACCGTTTACAAACTACGGCACGGTTATTGCGTATATAAACGGTATTCTTGACAGAAGCATAGATGTAATTTATAAATGATTAAAAAAGGCTTATGACAAATTTCATGTCATAAGCCTTTCTTTTATACCTCTTTTGAAAGCGCCTTAAACGTATCGCCGTGCCTGTACTCATCGTCAATAATCCCTTTAATTTCCGGAATGTCTGCGTAAGGAGCATATCCCTTTCCGCCCTGATATTCTCCAAAGGAAATGCCGAGGAGTATAAGTCTTTTTGGCAATATCTTAAATGCTTTTTTAGTTATGTTCGCAAGAGTCGGATCCGGTCTGAGCTTTCTTCTTGTAAACTGACTGAGTATGTTTGCATGTTTGCCCTCGTCCTTGGCTGCTTCAAGAAAAGCCTCCTTAAGAATCGGGTCATCGGTCATTTCGGCAAAATTCTTATACATGAGAACTGCGTCGAGCTCGCCTTGCTGGTACGATAAAAAATCCTTTCTCTGTTGCGAAGTCATAGCTTATCCTTCCTTTCCGGGTGCGCCGCAACATTTCTTATACTTCTTGCCTGAACCGCACGGACACGGGTCGTTAGGACCAACCTTCTTTCCCTTTCTTACGGGTGAAGATTTAACCGTGTCGTCGCCGCCTGATGAGGTTGCGGTAACCTTGGCAACTGCCTTTCTCTCAACATCTTCACGGCGTCTTGGCATAAGTGTAAGAAGCTGTTTAACTGTGTTTTCACGAATAGCTGTTGTCATATCGTCAAACATATCATACGATTCCATACGGAACGCAACAACCGGGTCCTGTTGAGCGTATGAACGAAGGTGAATTCCCTGCTTCAAATCGTCCATAGCGTCGATGTGATCCATCCAGAGCGTATCAACGTTACGCAGAAGAACCATGCGCTGGAACTCCTGGAACATCTCGTCGCCAAGCTCTTTTCTCTTTGCGTCGAGAACCATATGTCCTCTGTTTGTAAGAAGCTCAATTACGGAGTCAACATCAACTTCGTCAACGTCTTTGAAGTCGTCATCGTCGGTAAGCCAGCCCTTGTACTTTGCACGAAGGCCGTCAATATTCCAGTCCTCTTTCTTTTCGCCTGCAAGATAGAAACGTACATTCTCGTCAATATTTGTGTCAAGCATGCCGAGAATCTTGTCTGTAAGGTCAATGCCGTCAAGCACCTGATCCCTCTGCGCATAGATAAGCTCTCTCTGCTTGTTCATAACATCATCGTACTGAAGGGTGTTCTTACGGATACCGAAGTTTCTGCCCTCAACCTTCTTCTGCGAGGATTCAACAGTACGTGAAATCATCTTGCTTGGTATCGGTGTGTTTTCGTCGCCTGTGAGTCTGTCCATCATAATAGACATTCTGTCGCCGCCGAAAAGACGCATAAGGTCGTCTTCACAAGAGAGATAAAACTGTGATTCACCGGGGTCACCCTGACGGCCTGAACGACCGCGAAGCTGGTTATCAATACGGCGTGAATCGTGACGTTCTGTACCAAGTATAAAAAGACCGCCGGCTTCTCTTACCTTGTCAGCCTCTTCCTTGATCTCGTCTTTATATTTTGCCTCGAGCTCCTGGAAGGTTTTTCTTGCGTTTATTATTTCTTCGTCGTCAGTTTCGGCAAAGCCTGTTGCCTCTGCAATAAGCTCATCGCTGAACTGCATTCTTTCCATTTCAGCCTTTGCGAGATATTCTGCGTTACCGCCGAGCATGATATCGGTACCACGACCCGCCATATTAGTAGCGATTGTTACCGCACCGAACTTACCTGCCTGCGCAATGATTTCAGCCTCACGGGCGTGATTTTTTGCGTTTAAGACGTTGTGCTGAATTTTCTCTTTTTTTAGAAGCTTTGAAAGGTGTTCGCTCTTTTCAATGTCTATAGTGCCGACAAGAACGGGCTGTCCCTTTTCATGACACTTTTTAATCTGTTCGATAACGTTGTTGAACTTGCCCTTTTCCGTCTGGAAAATTACATCGGGGTGGTCAATTCTCTGTACGGGTTTGTTTGTCGGGATTTCGACAACGTCAAGTTTGTAAATCTGTGAGAACTCGTCACGCTCGGTTGACGCGGTACCTGTCATACCGGAAAGCTTTTTGTAAAGGCGGAAGTAATTCTGGAAGGTGATTGTTGCAAGGGTTTTGCTCTCGTGCTCAACCTTAACATTTTCCTTGGCTTCGATAGCCTGATGGAGTCCTTCGTTATATCGTCTGCCCTCCATAATACGGCCCGTGAATTCGTCGACGATTTTAACCTGTCCGTCAGTTACAACGTAGTCGACATCCCTTCTCATAACGCCGTTTGCTTTGATAGCCTGATTAATGTGATGAAGGAGGGTGGAGTTTTCAATCTCCATAAGGTTTTCAACGTGGAAATAATCCTCTGCCTTCTTAACACCGTCCTGTGTAAGTGTGGCTGTTTTCGCCTTTTCGTCAACTACATAGTCGCCGTCGTAAGTGGACTCAGTATCCTGCTTTTCATCCATCTTTGCAACCTTGACCATTTTAAGAGTTTTTGCAAATGCATTTGCCTGACGGTAAAGATCAGTTGACTGGTCGCCCTTACCGCTGATAATAAGCGGTGTACGAGCCTCATCAATAA